>Ga0209013_10002500_pt1 | contig 16661 bp, 17 predicted proteins | sample Cruoilmetagenom2_FD_187291 | JGI IMG/M metagenome (GOLD analysis project Ga0209013, IMG submission 187291) | Oil polluted marine microbial communities from Coal Oil Point, Santa Barbara, California, USA - Sample 2 (SPAdes) (version 2) | ecosystem: Environmental > Aquatic > Marine > Oil seeps ...
AAAAAAAGGTAGCCAATATGATGTCAAAAGAGCATACAGAGGTAAAAACAGTTGAGCAGAGAATAGAGCGTCTCCATAGAGAGACAAAAGAGCATTTCGGAGAAGTACGTTTTGTCGGGATCAAACTGCATGATAAGATAGGTTGGGTAGCAAAGATCCAGTTTGACGAATTTGAAAGTCTTGTTGCTGAGGGTGAAGATGCAGTCACTGCAGTGAAAAATCTGAGAAAGCGGGTCAAAAAGATCATTAGCCGATACAACATGGTGTAGTAAGTAAAGAGTTAAGAATTTGAAAAAAAATATTATATTGATCGGATTTATGGGGGTGGGCAAAGGGACGACTGCTCGTGCCTTTGCAGGGCGTTATGGTGTTTATAATATCGATACCGATGACTTGATAGAATCCAAAGAGAGCCGAAGTATCAAAAAGATCTTTCGTGTAGAGGGTGAACACTACTTTCGTGTACTGGAACAGGAGACGGCAGATTGGATCGAGGGACATGTCTCGGGGACGCTGATCAGCTGCGGCGGCGGATTTTATAAGGTTGACAATCTTTCTGCTTTGGGTACGGTCGTGCTTCTGGAGGCTTCATTTGAGTGGATCTATGGGCGCATTGCCACTTCACACAATGCCAAAAAGAAAATTAAAAAAAGACCACTCTTTGCACAGCCCGAAGAGGCAAAAAAACTCTACAAAGAGAGAGAGAAGGTCTATAAGTCCGTGGCGGATACCGTTGTTAATGTAGAAGGGAAAAGTCTTGAAGAGATCATCAAAGAGATCGCGGGAAAATGCAAAGTCGTATAGAGAGTATTTTATTCTAATTTGGTTATAATCTCCCTCACCAATAATAGAGGGATGTGAAACGTACTATGCAGCGATTTGAAGCCTATCTCCAGTCCCATTTACCGAAAGTGGAGACATTCCATCCTGTCTATGAATCGGCACTTGGAGATATGCTTCAGGCAGGCGGGAAACGCTTTCGGCCGATGCTTCTGCTGAGTATCGTGGATGCTTATGAGCCCCTTCTTTACGAATCGGCACTTCCTGTTGCAATGGCTCTGGAAATGTTCCATACCTACTCTTTGATCCATGATGATCTCCCTGCTATGGATGATGCGCCGCTTCGTCGCGGGCACCAGACACTCCATGAGCGTTATGATGAGGTGACCGCTATTTTGGCAGGAGATGCACTCAACTCTGATGCCTTTTATCTCATCGCCAAAGCACCACTGCGCGAAGATATCAAGATCAAGCTGGTGGAACTGCTCGCCCGTGATGGAGGCAGCAGAGGGATGGTGCTGGGGCAGGCAATCGACTGCTATTTTGAAAACACTTCTCTCACACTCGACCAGGTCAAACTGCTGCATATGAACAAAACAGCCAAGCTCATCGCAGTGAGCCTGCAGATGGGGGCGGTGATCGCCAGATTGCTGCCGAAGGCAGAGGAGGAGATCTATCAGTTTGGCCTCGACTTGGGACTGTTGTTTCAAATCCAGGATGATATCATCGACGAGACACAGAGTGACGAGGAAGCCGGTAAAACAACAGGAAATGATGAAGACAAAAATAGCTTTGTCAATCTTTTGGGACTCGAAGAGAGTATCGCTCAGGCTGATGCGCTTGCAAAAGATTTACAAAGACAATTTGAAAGTTTCGACGGAAAATTACAAACTGCTTTGGAGCCACTTATGACACAATATCTTCACAGACATAAAGGATAATAGAAATGCCGAACACAATGCGTAAAAAGATGGCAAATACCATCAGATTTTTAGCTGCCGACATGATACAGAAAGCCAACTCTGGACATCCGGGTGCACCGATGGGGCTGGCAGATGTCGCTGTTGTTTTGAGCGAGCACCTCATCCATAATCCAAAAAACCCAAAATGGCTCAATCGTGACCGTTTGGTTTTCTCCGGAGGGCACGCTACGGGATTGATCTATTCACTTTTGCATCTTTGGGGATATGATATGACGCTGGAGGATATCAAAGCATTTCGTCAGCTCGACTCCAGAACGCCCGGGCATCCGGAGTATGGCCATACCGACGGGATAGAGATCACGACAGGACCATTGGGCCAGGGGGTCGCCAATGCTGTAGGTTTTGCGATGGCAGAAGCCTATACGGCAAATCAGGTCAACTCTGAGACTTGTGATCTGATCGACCATAAGGTCTATTGTCTTTGCGGTGATGGCGACCTTCAGGAGGGGATCAGCTATGAGGCTTGTGCTTTGGCAGGGCACCTTGGGCTGAAAGATCTGATCTTGATCTATGATAGCAATGAGATTACGATCGAAGGAGATACTTCTATCGCCTGGAGTGCAGATGTTGCGAAGCGCTTCGAGGCACAGGGTTGGAATGTGCTCAAAATAAATGGGCATTGCTTTGATGAGATAGATACAGTCCTGAACGAAGCAAAAAAGGCGACTAAACCGACGATCATCATCGCCAATACGATTATTGGCAAAGGGGCAGAAGGACTGGAGGGCAGTCATGAGACCCATGGTGCACCACTGGGGGAAGAGACGATCAAAATATCGAAAGAGAAAGCAGGATTCCCTTCAGAAGAGAAGTTTTATATTCCGGAAGATGTATTATTTCGATTTAGGTGCGCAGTAGAGCAGGGCGACATGGCTGAAAAAGAGTGGATTCACCGACACAAAGAGGCACCGCTTATTGAGCAGAATGAAGCGTTGGAGCGCCTGCTGACTCCAGACTTCTCTTCGATCAGCTTCCCTGATTTTAGCAACGACAAAGAAGTAGCGACGAGAGACAGTAACGGCAAGATACTCAATGCCATTGCGACAGCTGTTCCCGGCTTTATCGGTGGCTCTGCGGATCTTGGCCCCTCAAACAAAACTGTACTCAATAATATGGGAGATTTCCCCAAAGGCAAAAATGTCCATTTTGGTATCCGTGAGCATGCTATGGCGGCAATCTGTAATGCCATGGCACTATATGGCACGGTGACCCCTTATAATGCCACCTTCTTTGTCTTTTCGGACTACCAGAAGCCTGCCGTGAGAATCGCAGCCTTGGCAGGTATCCAAAACTTCTTTGTCTGGACACACGACAGTATCGGTGTAGGCGAAGATGGTCCGACGCATGAGCCTATCGAGCAGATGAGTCAGTTTAGAGCCTTGCCAAACTTCTATCTCTGGAGGCCGGCAGATGCGACTGAAAATGTAGCAGCCTGGAAGAAAGCATTTGAGATCAATGCGCCGCAGGGATTTGTCCTGAGTCGCCAAAAGCTCAAAACACTTAAGCCCAAAAGAGATTTTGGTGAAGTTGCCAATGGTGCTTATCTGGTCAAGAGGCGAGAGGGTGCTACACTGACATTGATGGCGAGTGGTTCGGAACTCATGCCATGTCTCAGGGCAGCCTGCCATCTCGAAATATTGGGTATCAAAGCCAATATCGTCTCTGTTCCCTGCCTCGATCTCTTCAATGAGCAGGACGCAGAGTATAAGGCTAAAGTTATCCATCCTGATACGAAAGTATTGGCAGTCGAGGCGGCTACGGCGACTGAGTATTATCGTTATGCTGATGATGTCCTCGGTATGGAAACATTCGGAGCCTCAGCGCCTGCCGGACTTCTCTTTGAGAAATTTGGGTTTACGGTCGAGGGAATTATGAGGAGGGCTTGTACCTTGATGGATGTTGAATATAGAGAGGTTGATATCGGGAAGTGTTTGGTTTAGCGCGTATTCTTTTTAGCTAATATGTACAGCCAGCCACAGGGTGCCACTTTTTGCAGCAAGTACTTTGTGATTGGTTTGTGCCGGAATGAACAGTGAATCGCCTTTTCTCAGGTGTCTCTTTTTATCATTGACAATCAAAGTCGCTTCTCCCTCCAGAACAATTACCCACTCATCTTCTGCTTGACAATAGACTTTCTCTTCAAGCTTGTCCGAACTGGCAATGCGAATGATTTTGATATTTTTGTGGGAGAGTAGCGTATCAAAGGTTTCATCTTTTTTCGGGATGGTATAGTCGTATAGGTTCATTTTATTCTTCCTTGTTTTTTATCTGCAGGAACCATAGGTTTGGCAGTGCCAAGCGATATAGTAAAGACAAATGAAAAGCATTGTCGGCTATTTAGAGGCTCTCTAGGCGTTTGGCAGTGCCAAACCTACGCCAAACGCAACAATGTTTATCAGTAGAGTGCCTGTATCTTATTGATATCATCCCAACTCATCGGTTTTTTAGTAGAGCGATGCTGAAGGATATGGTCGATATAGCGGGCAAAGAGATCTGTTTCGATATTGACTTTGGTGCCAATTTTGTAACTGCCTATCAGTGTCTCTCTAAGTGTGTGGGGAATGATTGTCAAGCGAAAACTATCGCTGTAAACATCATTGACAGTGAGGCTGACACCGTCTATCGTGATGGAGCCTTTGGGGATGATGTAGGCGATAAATTTTGGATCGACCTTGATGATAAAGTCAGTGGCATTACTTCGAGGCGTAATGCTGCTGACAACACCGACACAATCGACATGTCCCTGTACGATATGACCTTCGAAGCGGTCATCGAGCTGCATTGCCGGCTCCATATGCACTCGCCCTTTGATCTTGCTCTCATCGATGATCGAACGGGTTTCGTCAGCCAGCTCCAGATCAAAACCGTCACTGTTGACACGAATGACAGTCAGGCAGACACCATTGATAGCGATGCTGTCTCCCACCTTTGCTTTGTATGTGGAGCGGATGCTTAGGATGTTGTTTTGGTATCGCTTGACAGTTGCGATCTCTCTGATGAGTCCGGTAAACATCACAATCCTTTGGATTGAGTGAATAGTGAATAGTGAATAGTGAATAATTGAAATGATTTCATACGGTATTGACCTTATAGAATTTTGATATAATTTGATAATTATATCACAAGAGAGAATTGAACTCGGAATATGCAATAGAAGATTGGCAATTTCTATTGCATATTCCGGGTTAAAAAATTGAGAATAGGGTTTTGGTATGGATTATGATGTTGTAGTTGTTGGCGGTGGACACGCCGGTATCGAAGCTTCTTTGGCAAGTGCGAGGATGGGCGCCAAGACACTATTGGTGACGATACTGGTAGAGCAGATTGGGGCATCGAGCTGCAATCCGGCGATCGGCGGACTGGCAAAGGGGCATTTGGTCAAAGAGGTCGATGCGCTGGGTGGCGAGATGGGCTTGGCGACCGATGAGACGGGATTGCAGTTTCGTATGCTCAATGCTTCCAAGGGGCCGGCAGTGCGGGGTTCCCGTGCTCAGATCGATATGGATCGCTATCGTATCTATATGCGTGATATCGTGATGCATACGGACAACCTGGAGGTCAAGCAGGAGATTGTTACGGGATTGATCATCGAGGATTTTCAAGTCAAAGGAGTTGAGACGCAGCTGGGAGATCAATACTTCGCTCCCAAAGTGATCATCACGGCAGGGACTTTTCTCGATGGGACGATTCATATCGGGGATAAGCAGCAAAAGGCCGGGCGACAGGGGGAGTTTGCTTCTATTGAACTTGCTCACTATTTGCGTGATTTGGGATTGACGATAGGCCGGCTCAAGACGGGAACCTGTGCGCGTATCGATGGGAAAAGTATCGATTTTTCTGTGATGGAGGTTCAGGATGGCGATATGCCGCCGATCCCCTTCTCCTTTAGGACAGATCGGTCCAGTTTTAACCCCAGGCAGCTTCCCTGCCATGTTGCCTATACCAATGAGGAAACACACACAGTCATCGAAAATAATTTTGATCGGGCACCGCTCTTTTCCGGTCAGATCGAGGGTGTGGGGCCACGCTACTGTCCCAGCATTGAGGATAAGATCAGTCGATTTAGAGATCGGCCGCGACATCAGATATTTGTCGAGCCGCAGACGATGGAGGCAACAGAGTATTATATCAATGGGATGAGCACTTCACTGCCGACAGATGTGCAGTTGGATATGATTCGCTCGATAGAGGGGATGGAGAGTGCCAAGATCGTTCGTTATGGTTATGCGATCGAGTATGATTTTATCCAGCCTACCGATCTGAAGCATACACTGGAGACCAAGAAAATTGCCGGACTCTACTGTGCCGGACAGATCAATGGAACGACGGGCTATGAAGAGGCTGCGGCTCAGGGCTTGATGGCTGGGATCAATGCCGCACTCTCTATCCAGAGAGAAGAGCCTTTTATTCTGGGAAGAGACGAAGCCTATATCGGTGTCTTGATCGATGATCTGGTGACCAAAGGGACGAAAGAGCCCTATCGTATGTTTACGAGTCGTGCCGAATATCGCCTGCTGCTCAGGGAGGATAATGCTGACTTGAGGCTTTCACATTATGGAAGAGAGTTGGGGCTTTTGGATCAGGAATATTCTGCAAAAGTAGAAAAGAAGAAGAAGGAGATAAATGAGGCACTTCTCTTTCTGAAAGAAAATTATGCCACGCCGACAAAAGAATTTCTGTCGCAACTTGAAGCTGTTGGTGAAATGAAGATCAATGACAAAACCTATTGGATTGATGTTATTGGACGGGGTAAGTTTAACCGAAACAAATTGACTACATTGCTTCCGGAGTTTGACCAATATAGCGATGAAGCGATCGATCAGATATTGGTCGAAGCCAAATATAGTCGCTATATCGAAAAACAGCAGCACCAAATCGATCGAATGCACGATAGGCTCAAGGTTAAAATCCCTGAGGATTTTGCTTATGAGAAAGTATCAGGACTCAGTAATGAAATTGTAGAAAAACTGCAACGAGCTACACCTCCAACGCTCTTTGGGGCATCACAGATATCAGGAGTGACGCCGGCAGCACTGGAGATCATACATATTTATATTAAAATGGGACAAAGGAGATAAAATGATCTATTATTACGCATATAGCGGACACAAATACGGGCTCGATCGCGTGAAAAGAGCAGTTGCTTTGATCAAGGCACTTCGTACTCAAGGGGTAGAGGTCAACCTCCTGCTTAATGACTTCAGGGCAGGTTTGGTAGCGAGAGAACTGGGGGTGATGGATTCGGTAACAGTGGAAACCATATGGGATATTGATGCGGTTGCGAAGCGGGGAGATGTTGTCTTTATCGACAGTCCGGAAGATGACAAGGGAAAGCTTGAACACTATAGCGATGAGTATAATCCTCTTTTTTATGTTGTGGATTCTTGTGACAGGAAAGCATCTTATAACGAAGTGATGATGAAGCCTGATTGTAGTGACACAACGGAATGCATATCTTCTATTATCATTGAATCTGAATACTTTGATATCGTTCCAAAAGAGGAGAGAATACTCTTTTTCTTTGGTGATGCGGACTACGATAAGGTTGTGCTCTCAAACACAGATTTTTTTGAAGGCATGGGGATGGAGCTTTTACTTGGGCACTACTTTTTCGTCAAGTATGAAGATGACCTTGCCAGGCTATTTGATGTTCTCCATGAACCCGAAGAGTATAGTGAATTAATTTGCAGCAGCAGTACAGTGGTAACATTTTCTACGCAATGTGCTCTTGATGCCAGAGCAGCAGAGGCAAATGTCATATATATGAAAAAATCGGAAGATTCAGCTTGTCTTTTGCAGGAATTTGAAACATTTGGAATCAAAATCATAGATGGTTTCGACAAGGAGCAGTTAATTGAAGCGCTTGACAGTTCTTTTAATGAGAGAAAAGTACCCAACTCTATAATTAGCATAAGTAAAACGATAAAGAATAGGATAACTTTATAAAAGTTTAATGCTTACTGGACTATAATAAAACGATTAAATTTATTTTAAAGGAAAGGTATGAGTAACAGAAGAGACTTTATGGGTATGGCTCTGGGCGGTTTCACTGCATTGGGCGGTGTTGCTGCCCTCTATGCAATGAAGCGAAGCTGGGATCCGCTTCCCAGTGTAAAAGCAGCAGGGTTTACCACTGTTGATGTAAGTGGCGCACAGGAAAATGTGCTGAATGTAGAGAAGTGGAGAGGTAAGCCTATCTTTGTTTTAAAAAAATCAAAAGATATGAAAGCAGATGATAGAGATGTCATCGTCGGTTCTGACAGATTCCATGTCTCTATCGGGCTTTGTACGCACTTGGGATGTATTCCTGCCTACATACCAGATGATCACAAATTCTTGTGTGCTTGTCACGGTGGAGAATTTGATGCAAGTGGTCATGAGATCTTCGGGCCTCCGCCAAGCCCGCTGGAGATTCCGCCATTCAAGGTAGATGGAACAACAATTGTACTGGGTGAATCAGGTCCTGAGTACAAAAAAATGCTAGACGCCGGTCTAACGGTATAAGGGGGAGAGCATGGCACATTTTGAAAAAGCAAATAGTATCGGTGAATGGCTCGACCAGAGACTTGCTGTAGAGACTTTGAAAAAAGTAATGCAGACTGAGTATTGGATCCCGAAAAATATCAATTTCCTCTGGGCGATGGGTATGGTGTTGGCGGCAACATTTGGTATTCTCCTTGTAAGTGGGATTTTCCTATTGATGTACTACAAGCCGGATACAGCGACTGCGTTTGATAGCGTCAACTATACTATTATGACTGAAGTGGGTTATGGTTGGTTGTGGAGACATATTCATGGTGTGGGTGCATCACTGGTATTCCTGATCATCTATATTCATATGTTTACGGGAATCTATTATGGTTCTTATAAAAAAGGTCGTGAATTGATCTGGCTTTCAGGTATGCTCCTTTTTGTTGTCTTCTCAGCAGAAGCCTTCTCTGGATATATGCTTCCCTGGGGACAGATGAGTTATTGGGCAGGTATGGTTATTACCAACCTCTTCTCCGGCGGGTCGCTTGAGGCTTATGGGCTTGTCGAGTGGATCAGAGGGGATTATGTTCCTGCTGATGCTTTCTTGACTAGATTTTTTATGCTTCATGTCTTGCTCTTGCCGTTGGTCATCATCGGTGTGATTGTTTTGCACTTCGGTACATTGAGAATTCCACATGTTAACAACCAGGATGGCGAAGAGTTTGACTTTGAAGAGGCTGCAGAGCTTTATAAAGCAGGTAAAGTCAAAGAGTCCAAAGTGATTCCATTCAGTCCAGTCTTTTTGAGTAAAGATGTCTTTGTGATGGGAATTTACTTTATTCTCTTCTTCTATTTGACATTCTACCACTTCCAGTTTGCGATGGATCCGGTGAACTTTGATCCGGCAGATGGATTGAAAACACCGGCACACATCTACCCTGAGTGGTACTTCCTGTGGAGTTATGAGATTCTCAGACCATTTAGTAAAGACCTTGGTTTGGTTGCCTTTGCTGTTGCACAGGTTATCTTCTTTGCACTTCCGTTCCTGGATAGAAGTCCAAATGTTGCACCTGCAAGCAGAAGAGGACTCTTTAAATATTGGTTCTGGATCATGTTGGTTGATATGCTTGTCTTGACTTTTATGGGTAAATTACCGCCACAAGGTATCTGGAATACTATCGGACTTGTTGCTGCGCTCACATTCTTTGCATTGTGGATAGCATTGCCAATCATTACCAAATCAGAAAAAAAGCTTTAAGGAGTAGGGAATGAAAGAACTTAAAATATTCGGAGTAGTAGCATTCTTTACACTGTTCCTATACTGGGGAGTTGAGCCATTTGCCCACTCTCAGATGCATAAGCACGTAGAGGGTCAAGGATTTGTCTATAATGGCAAAGTTGATATCGAAGAAGCCAAGCAGAATCTAGAAAAATCTAAAGCCAGTGGTACAAAAGTCAAAAAGGCTGAAGCAACACTCGCTGCAAAAGAGGCATTTTGGGCAGATGTAACAAAGATATCTGCGCTCAAAGGCGATGTGGCTGCAGGTGAAGGCGGTTTTGCAATGTGTGCAGGCTGTCATATGGATGGTGCAGCCAATATGGGTGGTGTAATTCCTCCATCACTTGATCATGCCGGAGCGATCTATGATAAAAATTATCTGATTGCATTAATCAAAAATCCAGCGATGGCATCCAATGTTGACCATAAATATGCAGATACGATGATGCACCCAATGGGTTCAGTCTCATCAATGTTCCCTGATGGTCAGCAGATCGCAGATGTGGTCGCTTATATCCTGTCTAAGAAAGCAGGTGAGGTCACAACAAAAGAGGCATTCTCAGAAGCGTGTGGAAGATGTCATGCGATGCGTTATGCAAAAACTTCACAGTTGGGAGATATCCCGAAGTTTAAATATCTGAAAGAAGAGCTGGCTCATAATATCAAGATTCTTGAAGAGCAGGATCTGGTCAAGGCCTATATGGGTAAATTGCCACCGGATCTTTCTATAATCAACAGAGCAAGATCACATCACTTCTTGGAGACTTTTATCGAGAATCCTCAATCACAGCTGCCAGGCACATCTATGCCTAGAGTCGGTTTGAGTCCAGAAGGGTATGAGAAAGTGGATGCTTATATGAGCGAGATTGGTGATCCTAGCAAGCCTGCTAGAGAAGCTATCGGGCCATGGGTTATCCTCTTCTTTGTTGTCTTTAGTATTCTGGCTTTCTTCTGGAAAAAAGAGAAGTGGAGAGATCTTCACTAAAAAGACGCTAGTCAAGAGCCATAGCTCTTGATGTCGCTACGCAATGCTTAATCGTTTTATGCGATTAAGCATTTTCTTCTATTTTGCTTTCTATATATTATCTCACTCTTACCAACATTTCGATACTCTAAACAAAAATATCATATTTGGAAAATATAATGCTAATAGATGGACATGGCCGAACGGTTAATTACCTCAGGGTATCAGTCACAGAACGATGTAACTTTCGATGTCAATACTGTATGCCGGAGAAACCTTTCTCCTGGGTGCCTAGAGAAAATCTACTCTCTTTTGAAGAACTTTTTTTATTTATGAAAGTAGCGATAGATGAGGGTGTAACCAAGATACGCATTACCGGTGGTGAGCCGTTATTGCGAGAGGGTTTGGATACCTTTATCAAAATGATTCATGATTATAAGCCGGATATTGATCTTGCACTGACTACCAATGCCTATCTTCTGCCACAAACAGCACAAAAACTTAAAGATGCAGGGCTTAAGAGATTGAATATCTCTCTTGATTCACTCAAGCCGGAAGTGGCACAGCAGATAGCTCAAAAGGATGTTTTGGATCAAGTGCTCAAAGGTATCGATAAAGCACTCGAGGTGGGGTTGGGTGTCAAGATCAATATGGTACCTCTTAAAGGTATCAATGATGATGAGATTTTAGATATCATCGACTACTGCAAAGCGCGAAATATCAAAGTACGATTTATTGAGTATATGGAAAACAAACATGCCAGCCAAGCCATTCAGGGGATGCATGGCAGAGAGATTTTAGAAAAGGTCAAAGAGGGGCACGTCATTAGGGCACTAGGACGAGAGGGGGCCAGTCCCTCATTTAATTATGCATTGGAAGATGGAACAGAGTTTGGGCTCATCGATCCGCACAAACATGACTTTTGTGAAAATTGTAATCGTATCAGACTCACCGCAGAAGGAAACCTCATCCCCTGTCTCTATTTTGATGAAGCGATGAGTATCGCTGAGGCAGTTAAAAAAGGTGATATCGAAGGCGCTTCACAGGTCTTGGCTCAAGTGCTAAAGGACAAACCAAAAGAGAACAGATGGAATGAAGAAGATAACGTTGGGGAGAATGAATCATCTGCCAGAGCTTTTTATGAGACAGGCGGTTGATGTTTTACCTGACTGAGCAGTTCTTTTCCATTCAGGGTGAGGGCCGTTATGCGGGGGTTCCCTCCTATTTCCTTCGGACTGGTGGGTGCAATCTGGCCTGTCCCGGTTTTGGGGCGGCCTATATGGTTGATGGCGAGACAAAAATGGGCTGCGATACCTACTTTGCCGTGGATAGCGGATTTGCTTCACAATGGATGAAAATAGAAGATCCTAAAAGTCTTATCGCTGAACTTCAAGATGAATTTTCCAAAATAGGCTATCTGCCCCATGTGGTGATCACAGGCGGTGAGCCACTGATGTATTATCATAACAAAGTCTTTTATGCTATCGTTGAGTGGTTGGTTTTTGAAGGTGTGAAGATTACTTTCGAAACCAACGGAACCATAGAGATAGATTTTGAGCAGTTCCCTGCATACAAAGAGACAGTTTTTTCACTCTCCATCAAGTTGGCAAATAGCGGAGAGCCCAAAGAGAAGCGAATCAATAGAGCCGCACTCAGGGCAATTGAAGCCTATGCAAAAGAGTCATTTTTTAAATTTACGATCGACAAGGCATTGGTAGAGACGACAGCTTATGCTGAAATTACCGATATTGTTGAGCTTTTTCCAAATGGCGAGATCTATTGTATGCCGGTGGGAGAGAGCAGAGATGTCATAAGGCAAAATGACAAAGCAGTCTTTGAATTTTGTATAAAACATAATTTTAGATACAGTGACCGTCTGCATATACGGGTATTTGATATGACACAGGGAGTCTGAGTGATCATTAGAAAACTATTCAAATTTGAAAATGCCCATATTGTACGGGGTTGTTCTACACGACGATGCAGTGAAAATATTCATGGACATTCCTATAAGATCGAAGTGCTTCTGGAGTCCAATTATCTCGACAGCGGCCAAATGGTCTATGATTTTGGCCTGACCAAACTCTACATCAAGGAGTTGATCGATTCATTTGACCATGCGATCACTCTATGGAGCGGAGATGACCCGGAGTATACAACTTCCATGAAACGCTACAGCAATCGCTGGGTAGAGTTGCCCGTCTCTCCATCAGCAGAACAGTTTTCCAGGGTTATCTATCTGATAGTCGAGAGAGTACTGGAGTGTACCAAAATGCAAAATGGTGAACGAAATGTAGGGTTGCATAGTATTATTGTACATGAAACAGAGACAGGCTATGCCCAGGGTTTCAAAGAAGATGCACATAGTGAGTTGATGGGTAAAATTTTCCTTGAGGAGATATCCTTTTCTGAACAGGTCTCTGCAGAGTGGAGTAGTCCTGAACTCTGGAGTAAACTGCTTGCCCGGCATAGTTTACTGAATCCAAAAAAAGTATAGGAAACCTTGACTTTTTTAGATTCTATCTTGTAAAAATCTCTCTCTTTTGTTTAGAATAAAACCCCCATTTAATCGGTATCATCTTCACTTTTTTGTTTTTTTCCAATAGCTTGACTTCCGGATCGGTGATGATCATCCCATCTGCCTGAGGCAATGGAGAGACCATACCTGGAGATTGTTGTGGAAGGGGGGTAAAGTATGTTCCGTCATAACTTCCCAGGATGACAGTATGCCTGCCGGGCTTGAGCTTGTACTCTTCTTTCATTTGTGTTTCTATTGTCCCGTGATATGAAGCAGAAGCGCCGGAGAGTTTTCGGATAATAGACTTGACAAAGAGTTCATAATTGACCATGGCAGCGAGAGGATTTCCCGGCAGGTTGACAACGATCGTATTGTCAATTTTACCAACCGTTGTCGGTTTCCCCGGTTTGATCGCAACACCGCTGAAAAAGGTTTCCATTCCCAGCTCTGCGAATGCCTCTTTGGTGAAGTCTTTGTCTCCGACACTGACCCCTCCGCTTGTGACAATGATGTCAGCAGCAAGAGCCTCTCGGATAGAAGATTGGAGTGAAGCTATGGTATCTCCGCCACTACAGATATAGGTGATTTCGCAGCCCAACTCTTTTGCGCGAGCCAGAAACATGGGGGCGTTGGAGTTGTAGAGTTGATGGGCTTCGATATGTTCATAGTGTGGCCGCAGTTCGTCTCCAGTCCCAAAAACAGCCACTCTGACTTTTCGTACGACTGAAATATGTGTAACCCCCTGGCTCGCCAAAATAGCCAGTGTATAAGCGGTGATCGCTTCGCCTTTGCCAAGATAGGTTTCTCCCTTCTTGGTATCTTCTCCGGCATTTCGGATATGCGCCAGTGATCGTATGGTCTTGGGTAGTAAAATAACGCCATCTTCAACCTGCACATCCTCTATCGGGACGATTGCTTCGCAGCCTTCCGGGACAGGTGCACCAGTCATAATGCGGATGGCCTCACCTTTTTGAAGTGTGAATTTCGCTTCGTCTCCGGCATAGATAATCTTGTCACTCTTGACAGCAAGGCCCTGGTCGCTGCATTTGACTGCATACCCATCCATTGCAGAGTTGTCAAAGCGTGGCAGGCAAAACAGAGCCTTGTAGTCAGCAGAAACTGTTCGCCCGATACTCTCCTCTATGGGGATTATTTCATTTGGCAAAGAGGTGATGGTGTTATCAAGTATTTCAAATGCTTCCATTATGGATATAGCCATAAGTGTTGCCTTTTTTTAAGGGATTATAGCAAAATAGAGTATAATTGCGTTTTAAGGAGTGACAATGATTCAAGAGGCTCTACTATATCATGTGGTGACGATCAATTTATTTCTATTTTTACTTGCGACCAATCTCTTGATACCATGGCTGTTCAGGCGCAATGAAATGCGAGAGATCAAGGCAACACGCATTACATTTTTTCTCTTCTCTTCTCTACTCTCCATGGTTGCCTTTACGGGAGTGATCCTTTTTATGATCGCTGAGTTATCCTGGAATACACGGATGAGCCTGATGGTTGTAGCATTTATCACCCTGACAGGTATAGAGGTCGCAAGAAGTATGAAGCTGAGGCGACTCTGGCTCAGGGGTGAGAGTGGAGTATCGTTGTCGTGGCGTTATGTTTTGATCGAGATAGTGATTATAGTGGCTGTGATATTCTTCACCATAGTCGATAAAAAAGATGCAATACCTCTACCATAAAGAGGCTGGCGCTTCGCAGCTCCGGCTCTCTGGAGACCACCACCGTTATCTTTTTAAGGTACGAAGACAACGTGCAGGTGAAACAATACATCTTCGGAACCTTAATGATCAGATACTTTATAGCTATCACATCGAGCATCTTGACAAAAAGACAGCCTTCTTGCAAAAAGTGGAGCAAAGAGAGTTACGCATAGAAGCAAAGCAGCATCTTCATATCGGCTGGTGCATAATCGACCCCAAAAGTATTGAAAAGGTTTTGCCGACTTTGAATGAAATGGGTGTTGAGAAGATCACCTTTATCTATTGTCAGCGATCACAAAAAAGCTATAGGATCGATTATGGCAAATTGGAAAGGATCCTACTCAACTCATCTCAGCAGTGCGGCAGGAGTATCCTGATGGAGCTGGACGAGATGGAGAGTCTGGAGCAGTTTTTGAGAGAAAATCCCAAGAGCCGGATGCTCAACTTTTCAGAGAATATACTTGGTGAAAAGAGTGCAGTAGAGACGCTGCTGATAGGAGCGGAGGGCGGCTTTGCCGAAGAGGAGTCCGCCTTGATAGATGCAGAGAAGGTGCTGGGGTTTGATACGCCGTTGATCCTCAAAAGCGAGAGTGCAGCCTGCGCAGCTGCAGGCAAGCTGCTTTTGTGAGGGTATATTGTTTGTGCCCTATTTGATTTAGCCCGGCTTTAAGGATACCTCTAATATTTAGATACTATAATTACAATAATTGTATTGAGGCATCGATAAGTTAGTAAATGGTGTTGAGAGTGTCCTGTATTGACAATAAGCTTTAAAGGTATAGTGTATCACCCTATGAGATGGTTACGAGAAAAACTTAATACTATTTTTGCAGTATGGTTGAGTGGCTATCTTGTGGTATTGCAGCTGGCGACTACCTCACCGGAGCTTCATCAGTTCCTGCATGGCACATCACTTCAGCAAAGTATGGAGCATGGCCATCAGGATAAGGTTATAGATGATGGGCACGACCATTATCAGTGTGCCGTTGAATTGTTGGCGCTGGGGATACTGCCTGCACCATCCATCTCTTATCATTTTGGATCACAGCAGGCAATGAAGCCTGTTTTGGCGCAGCATATTCTCTATGTTGTATATGCCTCAAATAAAGATTTTAATCCTCGGGATCCTCCCCAAAACTCTCTTATCTAACAATCATAAATAATAATATTACGTTATTTGGCAAGTCATTGTGCAAGTTTGAACAAACAAATGTTGATACATTGCGAATGATTTGACTTCGACAGATTTAGCCGACAAAAGGTGTTTACTGGACAATGTTGAAGTGGTTAGATATCGTAATCATTAAGAGACATTAAACACTATTGATAAATATATTATACGAAGGAAATAAATGCAAAGAACTATCTACTACAGCATGTCTGCGCTGATAATATGCACTGCCACAATCAGTGCAGAAGAGAGCAGCACAATGGAAAATATCACAGTCACTGCGACCCAAAATCCGGAGCTGAAAACCTATGAGGCACCGCTCCCCGTTGATGTGGTTACCTCAGATGAGATCGAGGAAAAAGGGATCACCAGGCTTCAGGAGCTGTTTGAGCAGACCAGCGGGGTGGATGCGATCACTGCAGGTCCCGGTTCGGTCATGCCTGTCATACGGGGACTCTCTCATGAGCAGGTATTGGTACTCGTCGATGGGGTGAGGCTCTCTGACGAGAGACCAGGCGGTAATCATGTGCTTTCCATCGATCCTGCCCAGATCGAGAGAATGGAGATCGTGAAGGGTCCAGGTTCTGTACTTTATGGGGCAGGTGCGGTAGGCGGTGTAGTCAATATTATCACCAAAAAAGCACCCCGTTCACAAAGTGAAACGCTACAGGTCAGCGGCGAGGTGGGTGCAGGATATGAGAGCAACAATAACGGCAAATACGAAAAAGCCCAGATCAACGCAAGCTCTAAAGATTTGAATCTCTATCTTGGGGG
>Ga0209013_10002501_pt1 | contig 16655 bp, 12 predicted proteins | sample Cruoilmetagenom2_FD_187291 | JGI IMG/M metagenome (GOLD analysis project Ga0209013, IMG submission 187291) | Oil polluted marine microbial communities from Coal Oil Point, Santa Barbara, California, USA - Sample 2 (SPAdes) (version 2) | ecosystem: Environmental > Aquatic > Marine > Oil seeps ...
AAAGTCAATAGTTATCCCCCTTCACTTCAAAGAATTCCAATAACTAACTAATTATTAGGTAAATAGATGTTTTTCCGAAAGGTTTTTTCTTATATTTATAAATCTTTTACAGGTTCTTATATTGATTGGTAATTTTCTAAATACAAAATCCATGATGACACATCTAAATCGAAGAAAATTCATTAAAAGCACCACTGCAATTTCCGCAGCAACCTTTCTTAGTCCGTCAATTGCTTTTGGTTCTAAAGCAAATTCAGCAATCATGGGAAGGGATGCAGCAACTTCCAATGAACTACTTAGTTGGGATGAAACTTATTTCTCCAATTCAAAGTTAGATCCGAAGTTAAATATGTCTCAATTCAACCGATAGAAGAGAGTTTTAAGTGATGGTATAAGAAATCAACTATGGTGGTTAAATTCCTCAGGCTCTGGGTTAATCTAACCGAGTAGTCTCTGTTGCATTAGTAAAGAAATCCTATTAGCCATAAAGGAATCCTGTTCCCAAAACCAATCTCGATGTTGTCGGAGAGAATAAACGAATTTTCAATGCCGTGGATTTGCCTTCTTGATTTGCCTTTTCCACCTACTTCAAACAGATACCTTTCATCTACATAAAAGTCGCCCGATTTTGGGTATGAAATGGTATGAAAATGAGATAATTGGTTTAGCACAAAGGTTTCACGTATGGTTCCGGTTTGTGCAGATAAAGCCGACAATGTGTAGATCAGGTTGGGGTTTTCGAAATAGATCATGTCGGGTTTCTGAAGCGAACCTATACCCCTTGTACTGGTAAAGAGCTGTTTGATGATGCTGGCCTCTTCCAGGTATCTAATGTAAACAATCAGGGAATTACGTGATAGTCCAATTCGTTCACTGATTCTCTGGATGTTAGGTTTAAAAGGAGCCGATTGCGCAATAACACCAAGGATTTTTTTCAGCTTAACAACTGCATCTGCGTTGATATTTTTTATCAAAGGCAAATCCCCTTCCAGGGTCTGATTTATTGCAGATTCTAGTCTTTGACTGTATGTTTTTGGGGTTTCAATAAAGAATGGATAGTACCCTTTTTGAAGGTAGTTACTGAAGAATTCAAATGGCTTAATCTCTTCTGTGATCTCTGGGGCGATCATTTCATGGTTTTCAAGGATATCTTCCAGTGAGTAGACAGGATAGGTGTTTCCGGTTATCAGTTCAATGTACTCGCGAAATGAAAGCCCCGGCATATCATAGATCATTGCCCTGCGGCTTAGGTCAGCAGTTCCCTTTGTCAGTTGCAAAATTGAAGCTCCTGTATAGACAATGTTGATTCTGCGGTATATGTCATACAGGCTTTTTATTTCGGCAGACCATGTGGGGTATTTATGAACTTCATCAAGAAAGAAATCAGTGTACCCCTGTTTTATTAAGGTTTCGATGGTTTCCGACATACCATTTCTAAAGAAATAAGGATTGTCAAGGGAGAGATAAATGGATTTCTTGTTTTGTAGTTGCTTCTTAATATGTTGAAGAATCAAAGTTGTTTTTCCAACTCCCTTGGCTCCTCTGATACCAATTAGCCGCTCCTCCCATCGTATGGTACGGGCGAATTCCCGGATGAAAGAAACAGGTGTGTCTTTTAAAACCTGTTGAAAGTTTTCAAAAAGCTTCTCCATAGTGCTGTGCAAGTTAATCATTTTACGGATAAAACGCTCGATGGAATTAACAAAATATCATAATTATGCTTTTTCAATGGAGCAATCCTGATAACTTCTCAATCTACCCAGATGGGGCTGGACTACGCTGATTTCACGAAATTTAAATAAGCAAGGTTTAGGTCCTGATTCTAATTAGAATATGACTATTTTTTCAGAAACCCATGAAGAAAGCACACACGTAACTGTCAGGAAAGAATCCTGAAATAATTTTCTCCTTCGGGAATAATTTTTAAATTCGCTTTTCTTAACACTATTTGTTATAATCGTAACACGATGTCGGTAGTCCGATTTGGAGTATCCTTTGAAAAAGAGGTGCTGGATGCGCTGGATGAATATGTTCGGGAAAACAAATTCTCCAACCGCTCCCAGGCCCTTCGCCAGCTTGTCAACAAGCATATTGTTGAGAAAAAGTGGTTATGCAATAATATTGTGGCAGGAGCAGTTACCCTTGTTTACGATCATCACAAGCGGGAAATTGCGAATCATCTGGCTGACATCCAGCGTGAGTACAGGGAGGAGATACTTTCTGTGCAACGATTTACCCTGAATGAAAATCATAGCATGGAGGTCATCTCTTTGAATGGTATCTCAGCCCGACTGACTGAACTGTCCGAAAGGCTTATCTCAGAGAAGGGGGTTCAGCACGGGAAGCTGATCATGACCAGGGTTGACTAATGATGAATAGAGATTGATAGAGTGGATATGGAGGAATTGGTAAAAGAGACAGAGGTAAAACTGAAAGCCCTGGAAAAATGGTTCCTGGCACGAAAAGGTTCCATTGTGGCCTTTTCGGGTGGAATTGATTCTTCACTGGTGCTTTACCTGGCCAGGATATTTCAAGGGAAGGATAAGGCTATCGGGGTGATCTCAAACTCTGAAAGCCTTAAAACAAAGGATTTTGAACTGGCGCAATCTTTCAGCAAACAATTTGACATCACTATGGAGGTGATTGTGACCCGTGAATTGGAGGATGAACGATACAATGAAAATCCCATCGATCGCTGCTTTTTTTGTAAGGAGCACCTTTTCAGTGATCTTCAGATAGTGAGTGATAAATATTCAGGTTTCCCGGTACTGAGCGGTACCAATGCTGATGATTATGGCGATTATCGCCCTGGTTTGAAGGCAGCCACCAAATATGAGGTTCTTTCTCCCCTTGCGGAATGTAAGGTAACCAAGGAGGAGATTCGCCAGATTGCCAGGTTTTACAAATTGCCCAATTGGGATAAACCTGCCAGTCCATGCCTCAGTTCCCGCATCCCTTACAATCATAAGATCACACAAAAAAAGTTAGTGGAAATAGAGCAGGCAGAGGAGGTGCTGAACTCATTCGGATTTGACGATGTGAGGGTACGGCACTATGGAGATCATGGAAGAATCGAAGTCAGCCAAAAAGACGTTCCAAGATTGCTGGAGTTGAAAGAGACCGTTGTGGAGAAGGTCCGGCAGATCGGGTTTAAAGAGGTGCTGATTGATGAGGAGGGCCTGGTCTCTGGGAAATTAAACAGAGTATTAAAGTCGAAATGAAGATATTATACTACGATTGTTTTGCCGGGATCAGCGGAGATATGAACCTGGGAGCCATGGTTGATCTTGGAGTTGATTCTGAGTTCCTGGCCAATGAGCTTGGAAAATTGAATATTGATGGATTCAGGCTTGAAGTGAGCAGAGATATCCGGAAAGGGATCAGTGGAACAAAGGTTACCGTGGTTATCGAAAATCCGGACAATGAAAAGCACAGACACCTTAGGCATATTGAAGAGTTGATCAATAACAGTTCACTTTCTGACACTGTCAAGGAAAAGGCCCTGGCCATTTTTAATCTGGTTGCTGAAGCTGAAGCTAAAGTCCATGATATATCCAGGGAGAAGGTGCATTTTCATGAGGTGGGGGCACTTGACTCCATAGCCGATATTGTTGGTGCAGCCATTTGCCAGGAGAAGCTTAAGGTCGACGAAATACATGCCTCTCCGGTGCAACTTGGCGGGGGATTTGTGAAGTGTGCACATGGGACCATGCCGGTACCTGCTCCGGCTACAGCTGAGATTGTAGCAGCCATGCCGGTAAAGACCGGCCTGGTTGAATACGAAGCCACCACACCCACTGGTGCTGCCATACTTGCTGCCACCGTCGATTGTTTCTCTTCGGACATGGATATGACCATTACGAAGACCGGTTATGGCATTGGACAGCGTGATGGAGAGATCCCAAATGTATTGCGTGTATACCTTGCCGAAAGCACGGCACAGGATGTGGAGGATTTGCGGATTGAAGAGGCTGTGATGCTGGAATGCAACATGGATGACATGAATCCCGAGTGGTATTCACATGTGACCACACTTCTTTTTGAGGCAGGTGCAGCAGATGTATTTACGACGCCCATTGTGATGAAGAAGTCGAGACCGGGCCATACGCTTAGTGTATTGTGTGACCGGGATATTGCTATCAGACTTAAGGAGATCTTATTTAAGGAGACCTCCAGCATCGGACTTAGAGAATATGTGGTTCAAAAAAACATATTGAGGCGGGAGATCGTGGTGGTGAATACCAGCTACGGTGATGTACAAGTGAAACGGAGCTATTATGGAGGCAGGGTGGTGAATGAAAAACCGGAGTTTGAACAGTGCCGCCTGCTGGCTGAAAAAAATGGAGTCTCCCTGGAGGAGATTCAGAAAGAAGTCTACAAAAACCTATAATGGATAAAACAGAAATTATTCGGTTGCTTGAACAGTTCAGCAGTGGCGAACTGAATCAGGATGAGATGGCTGAGGAGCTCTCGTCAATGGGTCTGGAGGATCTGGGATTTGCTACCATAGATACGGACCGGACACACCGGACCGGAATTCCGGAGGTGATCTATTCACTGGGGAAAACTCCGGAGCAGGTGACCGAAATTGCGTTCCGAATGTACAGCAGGGGCATTCCAATACTGGCAACCAGGGCCACACCTGAGGTTTATGATGCAGTTGTGAAGAAAATCCCGGGGGCCATATATCACAAGGAAGCCAGGGCCATCGTTTATCAATCCGAATTGCCTGACATATCCGAGAGCTATATTGCAGTGGTTTCGGCGGGGACTTCTGATATACCTGTATCGGAAGAGGCGGCTGTAACCGCTGAATTTCTGGGGAACCGCGTGGAGCGTATTTATGATGTGGGTGTGGCCGGGATACACAGGTTATTCCATAGGCTGGACCTGATCCGGGGGGCAACAGTGATTATTGTAGTTGCAGGCATGGAGGGAGCATTGGCCAGTGTAATGGGTGGACTTGTTGATAAACCGGTTATTGGTGTTCCATGCAGTGCCGGGTATGGTGCCAATTTTGGCGGAGTGTCTGCACTTCTCTCCATGTTAAACAGTTGTGCCAGTGGGGTCAGTGTGGTGAATATTGACAATGGATTTGGTGCGGCCTGTCAGGCTGGTTTAATCAATAAGTTAGTGAGTGGGAAAGTCGAAAGTCATAAAGTTGAAAGTCGAAAGTCAAAAGTCGAAAGTCATAAAGAGTAAAGTATAAAGTATAAAGTATAAAAGTAAAAGTATAAAAAATAGATCTGTATGAATGAGATGTATGTGCTTCTGATGTCAGCTGGTACCCTGGGTGTGATCCATACCCTTCTGGGCCCTGACCATTATCTTCCGTTTATAGTATTGAGCAAGGCACGCAAATGGACACGTACCCGTACTTTATGGATTACATTCATTTCCGGAGTAGGTCATGTGAGTGGCTCTGTCATTCTGGGTTTGATCGGTATAGCCATGGGCATCAGCCTGAGCAAGCTGGAGGCCATTGAAGCCAACCGGGGTAATGTGGTGGGTTGGATGCTCATAGGATTTGGAATACTATACAGTGTTTATGGCATCTATAAATATTTCAAGCGGGGGGCCCATATCCATTTCCCTGCATTCCTTCGACCGAAATCCATCCGGCACAAAGATCTTCACCTGTCTGACAGGGATCTGAAAAAGGAGAAAGATGCCGGCAGTCTTACACCCTGGATACTCTTCCTGATATTCGTATTCGGACCCTGTGAAGTGTTGATCCCCATGCTGGTATATCCGGCTGCGCAGCATAGTGGAATTGGGATATTCCTGGTGGCCCTGGTTTTTGGGATAGCCACAGTGGGCACCATGCTTCTGGTGGTGTTTCTTGGTTACCAGGGGTTTTCATTTATTAAACTCAAAGGCAAGGAGTACCGGATACATCTGTTTGCCGGACTGGTGATCTTGCTTGCAGGGATAGGCATGCAGTTCCTGGGATTCTAGTCCCGTCTTGCTGACACCAAATCAGCAACATTTTCCCATCTTTACCGTATTATCTACCTGATATGCGAAGCAGATACTCTTTACTATCCATCCTCTTTTCCGTTTTTCTAACCTTTTCATCCTTTCAGGGTGTAAGTGGTCAGGTTGATTTTCCAGCCGGTTCATCTTTTCGTTTCCTGAGAGGGAAAGATGCAGCTTCGCTTGATGCGGGTTGGATGAATGGAGGATTCAATGATTCGGAATGGCCTGTTGGAAATGCTCCGATGCGGTATGGTGACGGGGTGGGTGGGACACTCTTGTATGGTATGCGGTACAATTATTCTGTTGTGTATATGCGTACCACATTTACAGCCAATCATGCAGATTCCCTGGAGTCGCTTCTGTTATCCATTGATTATGACGATGGCTTCGTGATCTGGATCAATGGAAGAAGAGTTTTGAGTCAGTTTGCTCCATTTACACTTGCGAGCAACGCATTTGCCACGGAAAATCATGAATCGGGCACTCCCGAGTCTTTCAAACTTGATCCCGGCATATTTGATCTGGTTGAAGGAGAAAATATTCTGGCCATCCAGGGATTTAACATAAGCCTTACGAGTACTGACTTCTTATTTGATATTGGTATGAAGGCTGATGTGATTGTACCGGTACTGAATGATTCTGTGGGACTTGAATTCAGTATTCCCTCCGGATTTTATGACAGCACCTTCTATCTGGATATAGTTCCGGCCGATACGACCTGGGATGTGGTGTATACCCTGGATGGAAGTAACCCCCAGGACTCTGAGACCTCTTTTGTTTCTGAGGGCAGTGCCCGGATCATCATAGATCCTGACAGCTATGATGGACGACCTCATACACCTGCAGTGGTTGTCAGGGCTTCAGCAGGCATGGCAGGGATCAAACCGGCGTACCCTGAATCCAGGAGCTACATATTTTTGAATGAGGTGTTGACGCAGACAAATCCCGGGGGTGGATGGCCATCTCAAAGCATTAATGAACAGGTGATTGATCTGAATATGGATTCTCGTATCATAACTCATTCGGTGTATAAAGATCTGATGATCCCTGCATTGAAAGATATCCCTGCTATTTCCGTCATTACTGACATTGATCACCTCTTTGATCCCCAGACAGGTATTTATGTGAATGCCGGCGGACATGGACATACATGGGAACGGGAATGTTCGGTGGAGTTGATCCAACCGGATGATTCTGATGGATTCAACGTGAATGCCGGATTGAGGATCAGGGGAGGATGGAGCAGACATCCTGAGTTTGCCAAGCATGCATTCAGGTTATTCTTCAGGTCAGGATACGGTGATGCAAAACTATATTTTCCGCTGTTCGGGGAGGAAGGGGTAGAGCAGTATGATAAGATTGACCTGCGATGTGCCCAGAATTATGCCTGGTCCAATGGGGATGGACGCAATACATTCCTTCGGGATGTTTTTTCGAGAGATATCCAACGGGACATGTGTCAGCCCTATACCCGAAGTAGGTTTTATCACCTTTATCTGAATGGCATGTACTGGGGCCTTTTTCAGACCCAGGAGCGTTCTGAAGCACGGTTTGCAGCAGATTATTTCGGGGGGAGGAGTGATGATTATGATGTGATTAAAGTCAATACTGAGAATTGGGCCTACCAGATTGAGGCTACAGATGGTGATTTCACACAGTGGTTTGCACTTTGGGATATGTGTAATACAGGATTTAAATATAACGGGGATTATTTTAAGCTGGAGGGGAAAAATGCAGCTGGTAAACCAGTGACAGGAGGAGAGGTACATTTGGATATTGACAACCTGATCGACTATATGCTTTCCATTTTCTATACGGGAAATTTTGATGCACCCACTTCCACTTTTGGATGGAACAAAGGGCCCAATAACTTTTTTGCCATAAATAGCCGTGTGAATCGTTCCACGGGATTTACTTTCTACAACCATGACGCGGAACATTCTCTTTTTTCTGAAGTTGTTGATCCCGGTACCGGACTGTATGAGGATCGGGTGAACCTGACCCTGCGCACCGATGACAAACATATGGAGGTTGGCCACTTTGGCTCCTTTCATCCGCAGTGGCTTCACCATAAGTTAACAGCCAATCAGGAATACCGGGTCCGTTTCATGGATCGTGCTAATTTACACCTGAATGGGGAGGGAGTTTTGACACCCAATAAAAACGAGGGGAGGTTAAATAAAAGGGCCACGGAGATAGAAAATGCCATTGTTGCAGAATCGGCCCGGTGGGGCGATGGAAGACCATGGGTTTCAAATCCGTTCACAAAAGATGATAACTGGGTTCCCCAGGTGCAGAAAATAAGGAGTGAATTCTTTCCTTACAGGACTAACATACTGATTAATCAGCTGAAAGAGGCCGGGCTTTATTCTTCCCTTGATTCTCCTCTCTTTACCAATCAGGGAACTGTTTTGTATGATAGGCATATACCGGTGGATGGGCCCACTACATTGCTGATAGAAAACAGGAATGGTGAAGGGATCATTTGTTACACCACCGATGGTAGCGATCCACGTCAGGTAGGGGGAGTGATTAATATTTATACAGAAATATCTGAAGCGTTTCAGCTGGAGCTGAATTTCCAATCCTCGGCGGTGATCAAAGCAAGGATTCATAACCAGGGAGTATGGAGTGCTCTGAAAGAGGTCTACCTGTTGTCGGGTGATGAAGATTTCACAAACCTCTCCATTACCGAACTACACTATCATCCGGAGGAGATGATTTTTGAAGGTGATACTATTTCGGGCAAGGAGCTGGAATTTATGGAATTCAAGAATATTGGGGAGGATGCCATCAACCTGTCGGGCCTGGTCCTGGATTCGGCCATCTCATATGAATTCCCTGCAGATGCTGTGCTTGCACCCGGTCAGTTCTGGGTGGTGGCTTCCAAACCTTCGGCTTTTTACCTGCGGTATGGAATGGTAGCCTCGGGGAATTTTAAAAAGAATCTGTCTAACGGAGGTGAGGAGGTGTTGCTCAGGGACCGGGAAGGCAATCCGGTGATCCATTTTATCTATTCAGATGAAGTCCCATGGCCTGTGAAGGCAGATGGCGATGGGTATTCGCTTGTTTCGGCAGAGTATGATCCGGTTGGGGAACCGGCAGAATCCAGTTATTGGAGAAGATCATTTAATCCGGGTGGTTCTCCTTTCGAAAATGATCCATTCCCCCTTAGGAATGATCATCCATCTCTGGAGAGTACTGATATCCAGATATATCCAAATCCAACATCAGGCATTCTTAACATTGTGCTTGCAGCGAGCGATACCGACAAACAGGCTGTTTTCAGCCTCTATGGAATCAAAGGTAATCTGATTCACCAAGTGGATCTCCCGGGAACCCGGATCATCCATCTGGAGGGACTAAACCTCTCTTCCGGGCTCTATATAGTCAGGATTCAAACCGGGGATCAGGTGCATACCCGGAAGATTATTTTCAGATAGACTGGCATTTATATTTTTTTAACTTTTTTATCTCTGGTACTTCCAATATCTTTCTCTATTATCGGAAATCTAAAGCTATTCGCATGTTTAAAAGCCTTGTAAAGAATGCATTTCGAAGCGTTACCAATAAATTTGGGTATAGTTTTCTGAATATTCTTGGTATGACAATGGGTATCGCCAGTGCCATTTTCCTTATTCTGTATGTGACAGATGAGCTAAGTTTTGACCGTTACCATGAGAAGGCTGACAGGATCTACCGGGTGCAATCGCACATTACGGAAACCGATGATGAATTTACCTGGATCGTGGCTCAGATACCCTTTGCTCCCCAGGTTAAGGAGGATTATCCCGAAGTAGAAAACTTTACCAGGTTGTTCAACTTCCAGCGGGCCCTCTTTAAAAATGGAGAGGTTGAATTTACCGAAGAGGAGGTATTTTATGCCGATTCCACTTTCTTTGACATTTTTACTTACCAGGCTATTGAGGGGAGCACGGCAGGAGCACTGGATAATCCATATTCGATTGTGCTTACGGAAACCATGGCACAACGCTATTTTGGCGGGGGTAATGCAGCAGGGAACACATTGAAAGTCGGGAATGAAATCTATACGGTCACTTCAGTCATTGAGGACGTACCTGCCAATTCACATGTAATCTTCGATGGCCTTGTCTCCAGAAACAGCCTCCCTCAACAAATGGGCAGCTGGGGTAATTTTGGAGTATTTACCTATCTGCTGCTTCAGGAGCATGAAGATGCTGGTGTTTTTCTGGAAAAGTTAAAGGAGATGTATGATCTCTATATGGCCACCATCTTTGAAAGCATTGGGATCACTGTTGAGTATGAGCTAATGCAACTATCCAGGATCCATCTTCACTCTGACAATGCAGGCGAACCCCAACCCACTGGTAGCATTCAATATGTGATAATATTCAGTATTGTAGCCTTCTTTTTAATACTTATTGCCACACTGAATTATATCAACCTGGCCACTGCCAGATCCGCAAAAAGAGCCAAAGAAATTTCTCTCCGTAAAGTGATCGGATCCAGCAGGCGCTTGCTTATTTTTCAGTTTCTGGCGGAGTCCACACTGCTCACGATTTTTTCAATGGTGTTGAGTATCTTGCTTATCATCATTTTATTACCACAGCTTAACATGCTGTCGGGTAAAAGCTTCTCACTGGATATTCTGAGCAGACCTGTGGCCATCATCACGCTTATTGGAATTGTGTTGCTGGTGGGACTCCTGGGTGGAACATATCCAGCGATCTATCTTTCCAGATTCTCACCTGTAACTGTCATGAAAGGAGTTACTCAGTCGGGGAGTTCAAAGGGCATCTTCCGCAAGGTGCTGACCGTTATTCAGTTTACCATTTCGGGTGTCATGATTGCCAGTACGCTGATTGTTGTGAATCAACTGGATTATCTACAGAAGAAGGATCAGGGATGGAGCATGGAGGGTATTGTAACACTGCAACTTCCTGACAATGAGCCGGCATCACAAATGAAATTATTAAAAGAGAAATTGTTGGAGAATCCGCAAATTGAACATGCTACCCTCACAAGCAGCGGGATCGGGAACGGTTCTCCAAAGGTGATTTTCGATATGGAAACATCCAATGGCATGGAGCCACGTGGTATTAATTTTGTGGTGGTGGATCATGATTTTATTGAAACGCTGGAGATTGAAATGGCGCAGGGAAGGGATTTTTCCAGGGATTATATGGGTGACACCTTATCGGGGGTGATTGTCAATGAAACATTGGCAGGGCGGCTCAACTGGGACGAGCCAATTGGTAAACGTGTTCAACTGGGTGAGGGTGGACAGATCATGGCGCGTGTAATCGGCGTCATGAAGGATTACCACCAGACCGGAATGTACAATGAGGTAGAGTCTCTGATGTTACTCTATCGGCTTGAGAATCCCATTATGTACGCAAAACTGGGAGATGAGAATGCAGAAGCAGCCATTGGATTCATGGAGAAGAGATGGGAGGAGATTTTTCCCGGAAAACCATTTGAGTACACCTTTCTGTCGGATGATTTCAGGGAGCAGTTCAGCAATGACCGCAATCGGAGAGCTGTCTTTGCCGGTTTTACCATACTCACAATTTTCATTGCCTGTCTCGGTCTGTTCGGCCTGGCTTCTTACACCACTGAACGCCGTACCCGGGAAATTGGCATTCGGAAAGTATTTGGAGCGAGTGTTCCCAGGATCCTGCGGATGATCACTAAGGAGTTTTTGATCCTAATAGTTATCTCCTTCGTGATTTCGACACCGATTGTCTGGTTTCTGATGTCTGACTGGTTGCAGAATTATGTGTATCGTTATGAAATGGGACCTTTGATCTTCCTCTGGACCATCCTGCTTATTCTTTTACCTACTGCCATCACCATCAGCTACCAGTCATTAAAGGCTGCCAATGCCAATCCTGCTGATTCCATGCGGAGTGAATAGAAGGATTTGATCAGGACCCGCTTTTGCTGAGCTTGTATAGAAATTTGCTGGTGCGCATAAGTATGGCTCCTCCGGTAAAGGCAGGTGTAGCCCAGATCTCACCATCCAGGGTGTTTTCGGAAATGATCTCTAGTTCCGGACCAGCTTTTAAAACAATGGTACTCCCCCTGGTGGAGCTGATGTAGATATTTCCATCTGCATATATGGGTGATGAGTTGTATTTCCCTTTCAATTTCTTCGACCATACAGTTTCTCCGGTTTCTCCATCCAGGCACATTAATAATCCTTGCGAATCCACTGTGTAGAGCAGTCCGTCTACTACCACCGGGGTGAGCAGTTGCAGAATCGGTGACTTGACCCTCCATAGAATGTTTGTAGCTCCGATATCTCCTTTTCCGTTTGGGTCCACTGCAAATAATTCAGCATATTTTTTGCCATCCTCACCCGTTACATATGCAGTGTAAAAGTAAACGATCCCGTTGCTCTCCACAGGCATGGAAATGGTAGAATCTTCCCCCTGAATAATCCGCCAGACCTCTACACCGGTTTCGGGGTCGTAAGCAATGCATGCGGCGGATCCGTTGCTGATCATCAGGTCCCGGCCGTTTACCTTAATAATAATTGGAGTGATATAGGCTTTTTTCCCAATAGTTACCATTGGATCATACAACTCTTGAGGACGCTCTGTGCGCCACAGGGTTTTTCCTGTTTTTTTATCCAGTGCATAAATGTGCTGGACATCTGTACCTTCCATATGGACGATCAGCTTCTCTTTGTACAAGAACAGGGATGACCCGGATCCCTGGATATGTTCACACTGGATATCGGTCCGCTTCCAAACAGTTTCGCCTGTTCGGGTATCGATGCAGGCGGTGCCATACCGGCCAAAATGTATATAAATAAAGCCTTCTTCGATGGCGGATGTAGGGGTGGCATAGGAGTTGATGGAGTGTTTCCGGTAGAGGGTGTCAGGGTTGAATGTGATGAGGTTATGAATGATTCCCCCTGTATTAAAATCGACACAAATGGACCTCATTTCTCTGTTTTCCTCTGTTGTCAGCCATACCTGGTCTCCATAGACAACGGGAGAGGACCAACCCCTTCCTTCAATGGCAGTTTTCCACAGTATGTGGGTGGAATCGTTCCAGGTTACAGGAAACCCTTTCTCAGTTGAGATGCCATTCAGGTTTGATCCACGGTAGTGGGTCCACATAGGCATCGGGTCCTGTGCATTTATTGAAAACGTTGATATTAAAAAGGTAAAAAGCAGAATCGTGGCCTGATAACTAAAATACATAGGTGTGGGGATGTTTTGTTTCTCCCCAATATACAAGAAAAACCAGAATTAATCTTTCACACACCTGACAGGAGTAGAATTTAGACGGTAGCCGTCTACTCTGTAAATCCGGGTTTCGTCGGTATGAAGGTAGCGATACCATGCCTGTGTCTCAAGGATGGAGGTGGAGGTCCAGAACAGGGCAAAGTCTCCAATACCTGAGGAGGAGCCGTCGTTCCATACCATTCCTGAGGGCAAAGCTGAAAACAACACGGTGTTGGTGGCTCCTGTATTGGGAGCATTCCAGAAAGATGTTCCTCCGGATTTCAGTTGGCCCCCTTCGTCGGTACCTCTCCATGAGGTGCCATCGGATTCTTCCACTGTCATGCCCAATGCTCTTTCCATAATTTTCCATTCAAGATCGGAAGGAATATGCCAGCCAGCAGGACAGACTCCCTGGGCCATCTCAACTTGGGTGTACTGCATCATCTCATCCCAGGTATACTGACCTCCGTAGGTATTACAATTGGAGATATCATTGTTGTAACAGTACTTTTCAAGTGTACCATTGTCTTGTAGAACATCAGAAACGTCAACCATCACACCCACATTCAGGTTCTCCGCCATCCAACACTGTTCGCCAATGCTCACTGTAAAGTATGTTTGTCCATCACGCTCATCCACCAGTTGAGAACCACACATGAACAGTGTCCTGAATGCAACCGGGTCTCCATAACCGGTCCCTTCACTATTGGTGGCATATGCTCTCACGAAGTATTCTGTATTATGATCCAGGCCTGCTATTTCCATGTTGAAGGGTTCAGGATCATTACCGAACTCAATGGTGGCATCGGCAAGTGTAGGCTCTGGTTCAGTTGCACTCCAGCATAATCCTTTGGAAAGGATCGGAACCCCTCCATCACTGGATATGGTACCTCCACACCAGGCAGAAAAATGTTCTACGGAGGAAACCATGTGGGTAACCACTTCTGGTGCTATGGGCTGTATTGGAGTGTTGAAGGAGAGCTCGTTCCCATAACCGGTCCCCACACTATTGGTGGCGTAAGCCCTGATATAATATTTTGTATCAGGCTCCAGTGGGGCGAGATTACTTCCAAATTCACCTGGCCCCGACCCATCCGTGGTTTTTGCATGGCCAATGTTTGGTTCTGGTGAGGTGTTCCAGCATACGCCCCTTGCGGTGATCTCTGAACCACCATCGGAGAGAATATTTCCCCCTGAATGTGCCGAATTAAAAGTGATATCAACAGGGCCTTCTGTTTCCAGGATTGGTCTTTCAAAGGGTGGGGTATCGAATGAGAGGGATTGAGCGTATTCGGTTTCGCCACCTTCAGCAGCATAGGCCCAGACATGGTACCTGGTACCCGGGGTTAATCCGTTAACAACATCTGTAAATTCACCCTTTGTTCTTTTCGAACCCATCTCACTACAGAAGCCAATATCGGCTATATTGGAGGTTAGGGAGAAGCAGAATCCATGCTGGGTTACACCCTGATCTCCAACATCTAACAGGATGGCGCTTAATACACAGGATGTTTGTGATACCTCTTCGACCGCGCCTGTCTTTATTATAATCAGCCTTTCCGGTTCGATCTTCTTACAATTTGTCGAGAAAAAACCGAGCATAGCTGTAATCACGATGGCTAGTATGGTTATGGTCCTGTTTTTTCTCATTTGCAACGTCATGTCTTTAAGCTCTTCTACTGTTTTTTCAGAAAGATGAAATCACCTCCCTCATCACCCACATTTTGTATCTCTCCATACATTGGTATCACCTCACTGTTGTTGATCACTGCAATGCGGAAACTGCTAAACAGTTGTTCCGAGGAGAGGTATGTTTCCTCATTCTCCTCAAGTCTCTGTATCAGAAAACGGGTAAAGGAACTTCTGTCAGGAACCTTGTCCAGTTGACCACTGGTCATGGCTTTCCTGCTGGGGAGTTCATACAGTTTCTCATAGGCTTTCTCACGGTTTCCAAATGCCGATCTCGTATTGAAAATGGAACCCCCAAAACAGGCGTCAGTAATGAGCAGTGTGTGCTTGGAGTGAATCTCTTTCAGGTAATCCACCAGGGTGCTGTTCCGGAACCAGTTGATCTTTACCTCCTCGTCAGCATCGGCAGGCAACCAGTAACCATTATTGGAGTCCGGATCCCAATCTCCGTGTCCGGCATAGAAGATCAATAGATTGTCGTCAGTACCTATCTCCTTTGCCAGAGCATCCAGATTCCGAATGATATCTTCCCTGGTAGCGTTTCGGAGGAAGCTGATATTCTCCTCATTAAAATTATAGTTTTCGATCAGTGTTTGGCGCAACTTTTCTGCATCCTTTATGGGGTTGTCCAGGTCCAGTATATTTTCATCCTTGTAATTGTCGATCCCTATGATGAGTCCGTAATAGGTGGCACTCTCCGATATTTTCTCCCTGAGTGTAACAACGGGAGGCGTGTAGTCTACCACGAAAAATACTTCCCGGAGATTCTCCTTTTGATCCATGGCAACAACCTTGAAATGATTATCTCCGGGGCTCAGTGTGAGCTGGGTAGTAAAGATCCCCGATTCAGTAAGGGTCCTAAAATCAGAATTGACCGATATAAAGTTGATACCGGAACGATCAGTTACCTTTCCAATAAGGTCCAGTTCTTTCTGTTTTGAATAGAACCTGGTCCCCAGGTATATTTTTGGTGAAATCAGCTCAATGACCGGTGGTTCAGTATCAGGAATCTCCTTTACTTCAACTTTCGGCAAGTTATTGATTCGTAAACTGGTCTTTGTGCTTTTCACCTCCTGTGCGGGTAGTGCGTGGCTACCCAGGATCAGGGCGGCAATGCATATGGAGCTAATTCGTTTCATTGGTTCCCGGTTATACGCTTCAACGTTCAGAATTTGTATCGCAATGCAATGAGAGGAGCAGATGACACCGGTTCAAATGTGGTGCCAATGGCAAATCCTTTTTGATTTGCAGAGGGTTGATTCAGGTTCAGGTCGGAGGTGACTAAAAAGGTCCAGACCAGGTCGACAACCCATATGCCAATGGCCGTATATGCCAGCACTTCTGAAATTACATCCTGTTGCACTGCTTTGTTGTAAAGGTCATCCACATCCTCCAGACGACTGGAGTTTTTATAATCTTCATAACTTGAAGCAGCCTTATTGTTGAAATAGAGGGATCCGGCAATACATCCGTATCCAACCACACCTCTGATCCAGTGTGGTTTACCCGGATTAACCCTGGAGAGTCCCAGGCCCGGCAGAGCAACGGACTGGAGAATAATTGTGGATCGGTTAAAGGATTTGTTGACCGATGAATATGATTCATCTGCCGGCTTGGCATCTTCTTTTGATTGCGATTCATTTTCCACCATTGTCTCTTCGGTCACGGGTGGATCATCTGCCGTCTTGGCATCTTCGGTCTCTTGAGGTTCTTCTGCCACAGGTTCTTCTGCCACAGGTTCCTCTGCCACAGGTTCTTTTGCCACAG
>Ga0209013_10002502_pt1 | contig 16652 bp, 16 predicted proteins | sample Cruoilmetagenom2_FD_187291 | JGI IMG/M metagenome (GOLD analysis project Ga0209013, IMG submission 187291) | Oil polluted marine microbial communities from Coal Oil Point, Santa Barbara, California, USA - Sample 2 (SPAdes) (version 2) | ecosystem: Environmental > Aquatic > Marine > Oil seeps ...
CTTATGGATAAATAGTATGGATCAAGTATTTCTTCTTTTTCAGTGTACCAATTTGCCATTGCTATCTTATAAGTACTTTTCTTAATATTTTTTTCTACAAGAACCGGGTTCGGCAGATGCGTGTGTCTGTTTTCCTGATCCTTCTTTATGCAGGAATGGTGGGAATCATTTTTTACTACATATGGGTAGCCAGGAACCAGTTGGATGAAGCCCAAACCCTACACAAGTGGAGAATTGTTATCCCTCCAATTGCCATAATTCTTACATACCTGGCCTTCAGGAGGATTCGAAGGGATGAGTTGCTGGTAAAAGCCTATGACCGGATCAGATGATCACGATGTTATCCTGATCGGTGATCTTCTCGCAATAATGACACTTGAGCCTGACCTCTGATTTGGAGACCACGTTGAATCTGGTATCAACCTTTTCGTTATTGGTGATACATTTTGGATTCACGCATTTCACGATTCCCACAATCTCATCGGGTATGGCAACCACCCTTTTTTCCACGACCTCGTAGTCACGAATGATATTCAGTTTTGCACAGGGCGCAACCAGTGCAATTTTATTGATGTCACTGTCCTTGAAAAACACTTTGGACAACTTGATGATCCCCTTCTTACCCAGCTTCTTACTTCCAAGGCTGTTCCCAATGGAGATCATGGTATCCAGTTTATCCAGGTTCAGAATGGAGACCACCTTAAATAATGCAGAGGCAGGCACGTGATCAATCACGGTTCCTTCCTTTATCGCGCTGACTAATAGTTGTTTATCTTTCATCTATAAGTTCTTAATCGGTTCTTCCGGTGCTATTTTATTCCAAGTATGGAACTGAGAATGGCCATTCGTACGAATACACCATTTCTGGCCTGGTTAAAGTAGTAGGCATGCGGACTCGAATCCACATCTGTATGGATTTCGTTCACCCTTGGCAGGGGATGGAGTATTTTCATGGTATCCTTGGTCCCTTCCAGCATTTTATTGCGTAAAATATATGCGTTCTTCACCCTTTCATATTCGATAGGATCGGTGAAGCGTTCCTGTTGAACCCTGGTCATATAAAGGATGTCGGCCTCATGTAGAAACTCCGTAAGATCGCTTCCTTCATAGTACTCCAGTCCCATTTTATCGAGGTATAGTTTGTAGGTGGCTGGCATCTTCAACTCATCGGGTGAGATGAAATAGAAGGTGGTGTTAAATTCTGACATAGCCTGGAGCAGCGAATGGACGGTGCGGCCATATTTCAGGTCCCCAACCATGAAGATCTTCAGGTTTTTAAGTGTGCCCTGAGTTTTCAATATGGAATACATGTCCAGAAGGGTCTGGGTTGGATGCTGATTGGCCCCGTCACCAGCATTGACAATAGGTACGGATGAGACTTCGCTGGCAAGTCTGGCACTCCCTTCCAAAGGATGGCGCATGACGATCAAATCTGCATAATTGCTAACCATTTTGATGGTATCATGCAGCGTTTCTCCTTTGGAGGCGCTGGTGGCCCCTGAATCACTGAATCCTATAACCCTTCCGCCTAAGCCATTGATTGCCGTTTCAAAGCTCAAACGGGTCCTGGTGGAGGGTTCAAAGAACAGGGTAGAGATCACAAAACCATTCAGAATCTCCTGTCTTGGATTCTTCTCGAACTCTGCAGCCAGTTCCAGGATCCTCAGATACTCCTCTTTGGTAAAATCTGTGATCGAAACGAGGTTTTTGTTTTTCATAAGAACTAGGTTTATTACAAATATAATATTGAGTCAACTGAGCGATTCGTATTGTTTATAATATCTAATAACTTCCTCTTATATATCATGTTCCACTTTACATCCTTCAATGATAGAAAGCTTTTTAACTACCTGGTATTCATTCCGTTTCCACACTTTAAGCTTGAGTGAACAATCCAGGTCAAACTGTTGGTCCTCAAATTCCAATTGGAAATCTTTGATCACTTTCATCACTGAATTCATCTGTGAATAGCCGAACTCCAGCTTCAGTCGGCTGGTCACTTTCATTTCAACAATACCTGACTGGTCCAATGCGTCGGAAGCTGCCGACCTGTAAGCATTGATCAAACCTCCGACGCCCAGTAGTGTGCCACCAAAATATCGAATCACCACCACAAGTACATCGGTTAGTTCCCTTGACTGGATCTGTCCGTATATGGGCTTCCCGGCACTTCCCGAGGGTTCCCCATCATCATTTACCCTGTAACGTTCTAAATCTGCTCCCAGTCTCCAGGCGAAACAGTGGTGGCGTGCATCGTGATAGCGCTTTCGCAGCTCAGCTATCTCAGTCTTTATGGCCTCTTCCGAGCTCATTGGATATGCAAAAGCGATAAATTTGCTTCCCTTCTCCTTATAAAGACCCTCAGATTTTGATTGTATGGTTTTGTACAGATCGTTCATCTATCCCAGGGTGAAAAGGGTGAGAGCCATGGCCGACAGAATGATGCCCAACCAGTTCATTGGTAGCAGGCGCTCCCTGAAGACCCAGAGCCCAAGGAGTACACTGAGCCCAACGATGCCTATGTTGTTGATCCCGAAAATGACTGAACTATCCATTCCATTTCCGGCAGGGGAGACATCATTAAGTGCACGTACCAGGAAGAAAATAGAGCCGAAGTTTACTCCGCCCAGCAACAATCCCCATCCCCATACTTTCAACCGCAGGAAGCTGCGGTAATATTTCGGGTAAAAGAGCAGCACGATGACTCCCGATAGAAAAGCGTTTAGAAAGAGGACGGCACTGAATAGTGCTGTATCAGCATCATTTACAAACCTGTGCTGCGCAAATTTTACCAGTGAGTCGACCACTCCCATTCCCACAAAAAGGATTAGTGGGATATATATTACCGCAAGACCAATGATACCTTTTCGGGGTTTATAGATTGTGAGAGCCACCCCTCCCAGGGTGCATACAATAGCTCCTGTCTTAATGAGGTTTATTTGGTCGGAGGGATCTATTAATAAAGAAAAAATGATCGGAAAAATGACCGACATCTTACTTGCTACGGTTGTAATTGAAATTCCGGCTTTGCGGGTGGAAAATGCAATTATGAAAAACATGATGATAAACAGGATCCCAATAATGATGCTAATGGGCAACCACTCCATCTCCATGATGCTGCCAAAACTTACATAACCAGGATTAATAATGAAACCCAGGATGCTGGCAATAAAGTAGTTGATTACGATAATTGGGAATGAGGGGATGCCGAACCGTTCAATTGACTTGAAAACAACAAAGATACCTGTGGAAGAGAGTATGCAGAGTATCAAAAAGTGCATTCAGCCCTACATCTTTAGTTTCTTCTCGATCTCGTCCACCTGGAGCCGAAATCGTTTATCTGTTTCAATCAGGTTGTTTACAGTTTTACATGCGTGAAGTACAGTGGCATGGTCCTTTCCTCCAATCTGTGATCCAATGGTGGCCAGCGATGACTTTGTAAGGCTCTTGGAAAAGAACATGGCAACCTGCCTGGCCTGAACAATCTCCCGCTTTCGTGTTTTCGACTGCAGTTGTTCCAGACCAATGTTATAATAGTTACACACCACTTTCTGGATATAATCGATGGAGATCTCCCGCTTGGTGCTCTTGATAAGTTTGTCAATCATCTCCTTGGTCAGATCCAGGGTGATCTCTTTCTTATTGAGCGTTGACTGGGCAAGCAATGAAATTAGGGCACCTTCTAACTCCCGGATATTATCAGAAATATGTGTAGCAATGTATTCGAGTACATCTTCAGGAAGATCAATCCCATCGTTGTAGGTTTTCTTCTTAAGAATGGCCATGCGGGTTTCAAAATCGGGCGCCTGCAGATCGGCAGATAGTCCCCATTTGAACCTGCTAAGCAACCTCGATTCCATGCCCTGTAACTCCACGGGAGGTTTATCCGATGTAAGAATCAGCTGCTTGCCACTCTGGTGAAGATGGTTGAAAATATGGAAGAAAGTATCCTGTGTTTTTTCCTTACCCGCAAACTCATGTACATCATCAATGATCAGAACATCGATCATCTGGTAAAAGTGCAGAAAATCATTCTTATTGTTGTTCCTGATGGCATCTACAAATTGAGTCTGAAATTTATTGGCATTCACGTAGAGGACAATCTTCTCTGGATACAATTCTTTTACTTCAATACCAATGGCCTGTGCCAGATGCGTTTTACCCAGTCCGCTCTCCCCATAAATCAAAAGAGGATTAAAAGCTGTGCCACCCGGATTCTTAGATACCGCATATCCGGCCGATCTGGCCAACCTGTTGCATTCACCTTCAATGAAGTTCTCAAATGAATTCTCAGGATTCAACCTGGGATCGATTTCCAGCTTTTTTAATCCGGGAATAACGAATGGATTCTTAATGGTGTTTTCTGTGTTGTCCAGGGGAATAGACACAGGTATATTCTTGATCTCCTTGCTGTTTTTTGCCGGGAATTTAACCGTATATGGTTTGCTGTTGCTGTAAGAGTTGTTTTGCATCACCACATTATACTCAAGCTTGGCATCCGATCCCAACTCTTTCTTTATGACTTTGCGCAGGATGTCAATGTATTGCTCCTCAAGATATTCGTAAAAAAAGGGGCTTGGCACCTGGATGGTTAATATATCATTGTCAAGCTTAAGGGGAACAATCGGCTCAAACCAGGTACGAAAACTTATTGAGGGGACGTTGTCTTTAATTACATTCAGACAATTGTTCCAAACACGTTCATGCATTGCAAACGTCGGTTTTAGGTTAGTTTTATACGCTTAAAGCTTGCGGGATTCCCTAAAGCAAAGATTGTGAAAAAAAAGGTAATAAAAAATTCTAATATGCTTGAAATTCTCAGAAAAACTATATTGTTTTTAAGGTCAATTATTTAACGAATGAAAAAAAAATGATAATTTTTATAATATTGATTACCAATACGATACAGAATCTTATCAATAATATAACCTTAATAAATTGTTTTTTAATCCTTTAGCACTCCTAATTCAATTTTTGGTTTAATGGTTTCAGTGGAAACAGATGGGATTTAGTCCTCAAAAATCGGCATATGGTCAAAAGAGATGGATGCGTATTTTCTGGAAATCACTTTTTCTTCTTCTGTGAATTCCCAAACAGTGAAATATGGACATAATCCTCCGGATTTTCATTCAGGTCCCGGATCAGTTCATCAAGATCTGAGATAAGCAGATCCAGGTTCGAATAGAGACTGTCTGAATAGATAAATTTACCTGCATTGCCCTCACCAGAGTTGATCTGTTCAAGGATAAGGGAAAACTGTTGTGTCATGGCCAATAACTCATGGCTAAGCTTGTTTATACCAGCACTGTCCACAGACTGACTAATGGAATTGAGATGGCCGGTTAGAGAGGCAAATTCATCCTCCTGTGCTTTCAGCATGGATGTGAAAGACTCCAGATTCCTGAAACTTTGATGCAGCGAACCTCCTGGTTTCAGGGAGGTTTTAAGGGATTCGGATATTGTTGACAGGTGTTCCATGGTCTCTCTGGTGGTTTCGGAATCTATCAGTTGGTCCAATCCCTGTACCAGGCTGTCCAATGAAACAGCAAGACTACATATTTGCTGCATCACTGGCATTATCTGACCCTTAAGGGAGGAAAGCATATCTGGTTCTATATAGGATTGTATGGTATCGTTGTACCCAAGGTATTGCTTCTCTCCGGATTGTTCGATCCGAATGGCTTTAGTTCCCAGCAGATCGGTACTGAATAACAGAGCCTGAGAACCTTTTTGAATTGGATATGCTTTTTCAATACTCAATACAACCTTGATGGGTATGTTCTCGCCTGGTAGAAGTTCAAGCTCTTTAATGAAGCCTATCTTAACTCCATTCATTAGAACAGGTGCAGATGATTCCAGTCCGCCAGCATCACTGTAGTATGCATGGAGTGAATAGGAATTGGTGAGCATATTTCTACCCTTCAGGTAATTGATGCCCCAGATTAGCACTGCAAGAGTTAGGATTCCAATAACCCCTATTTTAGCTTCGCTGCTGAATTTCATATTATCTGTTTATTTCAATGAGGGCATCGTTCAGAGGAATAAGTTTCCCGTTTTTTGAGGCCACTACAAAAGCATCCGGGAATTTCTTCTTAATGGCCTGGCACTTTTCCAGTGCATTGTGGTAGTTTGTTTCCTGATCCACCAGGTATTTATACCATCTTCCATCCTGAACCACCACTACTCCCTTAAGACCTTTAAAGGAAGACGGATCTGGAGATATTTTGTTTTTTGAGGAGGAGATCTGGATACTGAATACGATCTGATCGGCGGGGATTACCACTGGTTCTTCGGTCACAATAACTTCTTCTTCAATGGTCTCTTCCCTGATCACAACATCTAAATTGGTCCTGCGGTCAATCTCCTCCTTGTATTCCCTGAAGCCCCTGTAGATGGCCGATGCAATAATATCCTGACCATATTCCGTCATCAGGTATTTCTCTTCATCAGGGTTTGAGATAAACCCTGTTTCCACCAGTACACCAGGCATGGATGTCTGGGCCAGAACCTGAAGTCCCTGCTCCCTCACCCCCAGGTCTCTTCTTTGAGCTCGCTCCCTGAACTGATCCTGTACAAAATCTCCGAATTCAATGCTTTGCTTAAAGTAGGTTTTCTGCATCAGGGAGAACATGATGTAGGATTCCGCCGAGGTCGGGTCAAAGCCTTCATAAATAGTCTCATAATTCTCCTCCAGCAAGATTACCGAATTTTCCCTGACCGCTACTTCAAAGTTCTCTTCGGATCTGTGCTGCCCAAGAACCAGGGTAAGGGTTCCATGGATATTGGGCTTTGCAATGGCATTGACATGTATGGAAATGAAAAGATCAGCTTCAGCTTTGTTTGCAATATCAGCACGTTTCCAGAGTTCTACAAAAACATCCGTCTTCCTTGTATATACTACTTTCACCTCGGGGATGTTCTCCTCAATATACTGACCTACCTTCAGGGCAATAGAAAGAGCAATGTCCTTCTCCTTTCCTCTTTTACCAGTAGCTCCCGGGTCCCTGCCGCCATGACCTGCATCTATAACAACGGTACGAATTCCTTGGGTAATATCATCTCCTCCACTTTCAGTTGCAAACAGGGCAACGCTGCAAGCTAAAAATGTTGATACAAGAATTGCGTGAAATGACCGTTTTATATTAATTGGCATTACCTTTGCATTTAGCACAAAAATATAAGTTTATTCAGATTGCACTACGACCGTATAAAGATACTTTTCATCATCTTACTAACTGTTTCAGCCTGCAGCATATTGTATGCACAACAGCCTGATACCACGGTTACAGTCGATTCTATTGATCAATCCATCACCCTGGCCAATGACTCGCTCCAGGCCGATTTCCCACAGGGTTTTGCAATAGATTCTCTCTCCGGTGATACCATACCAGTTCTCCAGCCAGTGGGCAGTGACATTGAAGCAGAGGTTGATTATATGGCCGATGACTCTCTGGTGTTTTCACTGGATGGTGGTACGGTTGAGCTTTATGGGGGTGCACATATTGCTTACCAGGATATTGTACTGGATGCTGATTACATTCGTTATGAAATGGATTTAAATCTTGTAGTTGCAAACGGCTTGCCAGATTCGGCAGGGGTTATTGTAGGGGATCCGGTGTTCACTGATGCTAATAATTCTTTCGAATCCAAGCGGTTAAGATATAATTTCAAGACTCAGAAGGGATTTATTGAAGAGGTTATTACTGAACAGGAAGGGGGCTATTTGCATGCGGAGCAGACCAAAAAGCAGAACAATGGACACATTCATATAAAGAATGGAAAATATACCACCTGTGATGCCGAACATCCCCATTTCTATATAGCCATTACAAAGGGCATCAGCATGCCAGGCGATAAGATCGTATCGGGACCCGCTTATATCGTGCTTGCCGATGTGCCTTTACCCCTGGGAATCCCATTTGGTTTTTTCCCGAACTCAACAACCAAAACTTCGGGGATCCTGATCCCTAAATATGGCGAGGAACAACGCAGGGGATTTTACCTGAGGGAAGGTGGTTACTATTTTGCCATGAACGATTACATGGATCTTCGTGTCACCGGGGATATCTATACCAATGGAACCTGGGGATTGCGAGTGGGATCCAATTATAGAGTGAACTATAGGTTTTCAGGAAATCTGAATGTTAAGTATTTCAAGAATATTACCGGATACAAGGATATTGAAGGATTGTACAGTGTAAGCAGGGATTATGCTATTGGGTGGAGCCATGCGCAGGATTCAAGGGCCAATCCAACCAGTTCATTCAGGGCCAGTGTGAATCTTTCCAGCTCTTCCTATGATAAGAACCACACCAGGAACATCAACAGTGTGATGACCAACACCAAACAATCCAGCATATCTTTTACCAAGTCATGGCCCAACAGCCCCTTTAATCTGAGCACCTCATTGAACCATTCCCAGAATAGCAATACAAAAGGTGTTAATCTGACGTTGCCCAAGATGTCCCTTAACATGTCAAGGATCAATCCATTCAAGCGTAAATCGGCAACTGGTCCCAAAAAGTGGTACGAGGATATTCAGCTTAGCTATACCAGTATGCTGGAGAACCGGATCAGCACCACCGATTCCTTGTTGTTTACCAGTGAGGTATGGAATGATATGAAGAACGGCTATAAGCACACCATTCCGCTGAATATCAGTATCAAACCATTTAGAAAGACCCCCATGCTTCAGAGTTTTGCCATAACTCCCTCCATGAATTATAACGGAATAATATACTCGAAGCAATCCTATAAATACATTTCCGGGTACCATGAGATTATTGATGATGAGGGTACAACCACGTACAATCCAATTGTGACAGATTCACTCATCAGCAAATTTTCATATGCCCAATCACTCTTTCCCAGCATCAGTTCGGGGGTTGCACCAAAGATTTATGGTATGTACCAATTTAAAGGTGATGGTCGAATTGAAGCCATCAGGCATATGATGACACCCTCCGCCAGTTTCTCCTTTGTGCCGGATATGACAGCGATCCAGGCAGATTACTACCGGGCTGTGTATGATGAGGTGAACATGGATACTGTGGAAGTTTATTCCATCTATGAAAAGCAGATCTATGGAACTCCTACGTTTAATGGGGCATCCGGATCATTGAGTCTCTCATTGAGGAACAATATTGAGGCCAAAATGAAATCAAAAAATGACACTGTGGATGAACTGGAAAAGGTAAAATTGCTGGATAATTTGAACTTCAGTACCAGCCTTAACCTGTTCCACTCAGATACCCTTACACCAGCCTGGCGCCCCGTCAACTTCAATGGGAATACACGTATTTTAAACAACAAGCTGAATCTCTCTTTTCGGGGAGTGTTGGATCCTTTTGGATATGACACGATTCGTTCCCGTACCAGGGAAACTTATTTTTCTCAGACCGGTAAGCCAGTCAGGTTAACCAACGTCAGTGCCTCTGCAGGACTCTCTTTTAAGTCCAAGCAGAAGGGTGACAATGATGAGCCGGAACTTAATGAAGTTGTAGATGAGTCTCCGTTGAACAGACCCGATATGTCCTCCCGCGATCAGATGATGAACAATGATCCCAATCAGGAGGATTACTACGGAGATTATGTGGATTTTGATATTCCCTGGTCAGTGCGGGTTGACTACAGTTTCAGTTATCAAAAACCGAAAGATGTTTCAAGAGTTGTTCAGACAATTCGGGCTTCCGGTGATTTCAGTCTCTCTCCTAACTGGAAAATCGGATTCAATACAGGATATGACCTTGACAGGAAGCAGTTTACTACCACCAATTTGAGTATTTACAGAGATCTTCATTGCTGGGAGATGAGGATGTCTGTGGTCCCTTTTGGAACTTACAAATCCTACAACTTTCAGATAAATGCCAAATCCTCTATTCTTGCAGATCTGAAGTATAACAAGAGAAAATCATGGCAAGATAATTTTTAAATCCTTTACGATGAAAAAGATCATTCAGACAGACAAAGCCCCTGCAGCAGTTGGTCCCTACTCCCAGGCAGTAGAAATCAATGGAACCCTGTATATTTCAGGCCAGGTACCACTTATTCCGGAGACCGGAACCAAAGTAAAAGGGGGTATCTTAGAACAAACGGAACAGGTGATGAAAAATATTGGGAAGATCCTGGTTGAAGCCGGATATGGTTTTAACGATGTGGTGAAATCTACCTGTCTCCTGTCTGACATGGCAAACTTCAAAGCGATGAATGAAGTGTATGCAAGGTACTATCCTGAAAATCAACCGGCAAGGGCTGCATTTGCGGTGAAGGAACTGCCACTTGGTGTTCTCATTGAAATCGAGACGATCGCGGTGAAATAATTATTCTCCATGAAGCGGATGTTGTGGAAGTAACCTGGAATTTTTCGCATCGCGAACAACTACGTTACGATATGATATCCGCGATATTGGGAAATAAAAAAACCGCCCGGTTTCCCGAACGGTTTCTATATAGTATAGGGTATTCCTTATTCTGAAACGATTTCGAAAGGAATATCCACGAGAACTTCTTTATGAAGTTTCACGGTAGCTGAATAACTTCCAACCTCTTTGATCAAATCATCTTTGATGGAAATACTTTTTCTCTCCACTTCAAATCCCTTTTCAATCAGTGCTTCAGCAATCTGAATGGTATTTACCGAACCGAAAATTTTTCCTTTCGTACTGGTTTTAGCACCGATGGTAAGGGATACTTTCTTTAACTCCTCAGACATCTTCAATGCAGCCTCCTTCAATTGCTCCTCTTTATGAGCACGCTGACGAAGGATTTCAGCATGTACTTTTTTAGCCTGCGCAGTTGCATTGATGGCATACCCCTTTGGAATCAGGTAATTCCTGGCATAACCATTTTTCACTGCAATGATGTCGTCTTTGTGTCCCAGGTTGGGCATATCCTGTTTTAAGATAATGTTCATATCTGGTTCCTCCTTTTACTTTAGCATATCAGTTACATAGGGAAGCATTGCAAGGTGCCTTGAACGCTTGATAGCAACCGCAATTTTTCTCTGGTACTTCAACGAGGTTCCGGTGAGGCGCCTCGGAAGGATCTTACCCTGCTCATTCAGGAATTTCTTCAGGAACTCGGGATCTTTATAGTCGATGTATTTAATCCGGTTCTTTCTGAACCTGCAATACTTCTTCTTTTTGATCTCTACCGTTGGTGGAGTTAAATATCTGATTTCTGAATTGTCTTGTGCCATTATTTATCCTCCTGCTTTAGTTCTGCTGATTTCTTTGCTCTTTTCTTTTCACTGTACACAACCGCATATTTCTCCATTTTCATGGTAAGAAAGCGGATGATGCGTTCATCCCTGCGGTACTCAGTTTCAAGTTTGGCAATAGAGTCAGGCTCAGCCCTGAACTCAATCAGGTGGTAAAAGCCAGTGGATTTCTTCTGAATCGGATAGGCTAATTTTTTCAAGCCCCAATCTTCTTCATGGACGATCTCACCTTTGCTGTCGGTGATCACCTTTTTGAATTTGTTAACCGCTTCCTTCATCTGGCTTTCAGACAAAACGGGAGTACAAATGAAAACGGTTTCGTATTGGTTCAACATGTAATAAAATTTAGTTGTTTAAAAATCGACTGCAAAAGTAGAAAGTTTTTGAATAACAGCAAAGAAACCAGTCACTTTTCTTCGGCTTCGCCTCAGTTCCTTTGGTTTTATCTTTTTCACTTTCAAACTAAGTTCTATCTTTATCGGCGATTATGGATAAGTTTATTGTATCGGCCCGAAAATACAGACCAGCGAGTTTTAATGATGTAGTAGGACAACTATCCATAACTACCACACTTAAGAATTCCATTCTGAATAACTATCTGGGACATGCCTATCTGTTCAGTGGTCCCCGTGGCGTGGGAAAGACCACCTGTGCACGCATATTTGCCAAGACCATTAACTGCTTTCAGATAACGGAAAATGGTGAGGCATGTAACGAGTGTGAATCATGTCAGTCATTCAATGAAAGCCGCTCCTACAGTATTCATGAATTGGATGCAGCTTCCAATAATTCGGTGGATGATATCAGGAGCCTGACAGAGCAGGTAAGGATCCCGCCACAAATAGGTTCTTATAGCATATATATCATAGATGAGGTTCATATGCTTTCCCAGGCGGCCTTCAATGCGTTTCTGAAAACCCTGGAAGAACCGCCTGCCCATGCCATCTTCGTGCTGGCCACCACAGAAAAACACAAGATCATCCCTACCATTTTATCCCGGTGTCAGATATTTGATTTCAACCGGATCAGGGTGGAGGATGCTGTGGAATACCTGAAACAGATTGCCTCAAAGGAATCTCTTCACTACGAGGAGGATGCCTTGCATGTGATTGCTCAGAAAGCAGATGGAGCCATGAGAGATGCGCTCTCCATATTTGACCAGGTTGTCAGTTTTTCCGGTGAAAAAATTACCTATCAGGATGTGATCAAGAATCTGAATATCCTGGATTATGAGTACTTCTTCAATTTAACAACCTTTTTCCTCGAAAACGATAGTGCTGCTGCCTTACTGCTTTTTAACGAAGTACTGGTTAAAGGTTTTGATGCCAGGAATTTTATCAATGGTTACGCAGCGCACCTGCGTGAGCTCATGGTGTGCAAAAATCCAGAGACAATTCAGTTGATGGAGGTGGGCGCCGGGATCAAAGAAAAATATCTTTCACAGTCAACCCAGGTTTCACTTCCATTCCTTTTCGCTGGATTGGAGATTTGTAATCAGGCAGATATCCAATTCAGGACAAGCAGGAATCAGAGATTGACCATTGAGCTGGCGCTTGTGAAGCTATCCAACTTTACTGAGGTTCAAAAAAAAAAATCAATAACTGAATCGGGATCTGCTACCAAAGCAGAACAGACTCCCGGGCGAGAGGAGCCTGCCACCAAAGCAGAACAGACTCCCGGGCGAGAGGATACTGCCACAGTAGCAGACCAGACTCCCGGGCGAGAGGAGCCTGCCACGGAAAGCTCTACCCGGGATGATAATGGTGCAAGCAGTACGGTGAGAAAATCCACCATATCCATCAAGGATACCCTGCAAGGGTCCAAACCAAAATCAGCGGAAGTGGTGACGCAGGTAGTGACTGATCAGGGGGAATTGTCCTCTGCGATTCAGGAAACGGGAGCTGTGGATCCAGATAAGATACTGAAAGCCTGGAATGATTATGCGGGCTCCATTGAAAAGAGCCTGCCGCGAATTTACAGCACGCTTATCAATAACCGGCCGGTGGTAAAGGCAGATGGAAAAGTGATGGTCCTGCTTAACAGTGAAGCCCAGCGTGATAATTTTATCAAGAATATACGATCTCAACTTGAAGGTTTTATTAAGGAAGCTACCGGTATGGCAGCGGTAGACATAATTACCGAGGTAGCCGAAGTCGAACAAAATGGGAAAAAAATCTATACCGAACAGGATAAACTAGATTTTCTGATGAAAAAGAATCCTGAGCTCGGACAGCTTAAATCACGTTTTAATCTCGACTTTGATGATTGAACATTAACGCAGATAAATTGTAATTTTATACAGTAATCACATTTATACATAATTTGAAATGAACGGAGAGAAAATTACCAATCAGTACGGGAAAATTACAGTTCCCGATTTCCCTATTGTTCCATTTATTGAAGGAGATGGAACGGGTCCCGATATTTGGGCCGCTTCAATTAAAGTACTTGATGCTGCAGTTGAAAAAGCTTATCAGGGGAAAAGAAAAATTGTCTGGAAAGAAGTTTATGCTGGTGAGAAAGCATTTAACAATTCAGGAAAATGGTTACCCGAAGAGACGCTGGATATCATTCGCGAGTACCTTGTAGCCATAAAAGGTCCTTTGACCACCCCGGTGGGTGGTGGTATCAGATCACTTAATGTCGCATTGAGACAGATCCTGGATCTTTATGTTTGCCTGAGACCTGTAAAGTATTACAAAGGTGTTCCATCACCAGTGAAGGATCCGACTACTACGAACATGGTGATCTTTCGTGAAAATTCGGAGGATATATATGCAGGAATTGAGTGGATGACGGGTACCGAAGAGGGCGAAAAAGTTAAGAAATTTCTGGTGGAGGAGATAGGTGTCTCAACCATGCGTTTCCCCGAATCTGCTTCCATCGGGATCAAACCCATTTCAAAAGAGGGTACAACCCGACTTGTCCGCGCTGCCATTCAATATGCTGTACGCGAGAAAAAACCCTCGGTCACCCTGGTTCATAAGGGTAACATTATGAAATATACCGAGGGACAGTTTAAACAATGGGGGTATGAACTGGCCGAAGAGGAGTTTGGTGAAATGGTATTTACCTGGAGCCAGTATGACCGGATTGCAGAAGCTGAGGGCAAACAGAAAGCAAATGAGGCACAGGAAGCAGCACTTAAAGCAGGAAAGATCCTTATCAAGGATGTGATTGCCGATGCATTCCTGCAACAGATACTTACCCGTCCGGCAGAATATTCGGTGATCGCTACCATGAATCTTAATGGTGACTACATCTCAGATGCACTTGCCGCCATTGTTGGAGGTATCGGTATTGCCCCAGGTGCAAATATTAATTATGAAACGGGTCATGCCATCTTTGAAGCCACCCATGGAACTGCACCCAAATATGCAGGACTGGACAAGGTGAATCCTGGTTCGCTGATCCTTTCAGGGGTTATGATGCTCCAGTATATGGGATGGAACAAGGCGGCAGACATGATCGTTAAGGGCTTGCAAAAGGCCATTCAACAAAAGAAGGTAACCTATGATTTTGCACGTTTGATGGATGATCCCACAGAACTGAAATGCTCGGAATTTGGGATCGCCATCATCGACAATATGTAACCCCTGACCAATAACCACTAACTAATTATATTATGCTACCCAAAAAAGTAGAAAAGATACTCAACGATCAGATTCTGAAGGAGGACTATTCTTCCCAATTATATCTATCCATGGCCTCCTGGGCTGAGAACAAGGGATTCGAGGGTGTGTCAAACTGGCTTTATGCTCAGGCTGAAGAAGAGAGGTTACACATGCTGAAATTTGTGAAATATGTTAATGATAGAGAGGGTGTGGCTGTAATCCCTGGATTAGATACACCGCCAGCCGATTTCGGAGATGTTTTTGAAATGTTTGACAAGGTACTGGCCCATGAGAAATTTATTTCAGGTTCCATCAATAAAATTGTGGCAGCTTGCATCTCTGAAAATGATTTTACTACCCAGAACTGGATCCAGTGGTTCGTGACAGAACAGATTGAAGAGGAAGCATCAGTAAAAACCATCATTGATAAACTGAACCTCCTTGGCAGGAACAACCTTTACATGTTCGACCGGGATATCATGTCCATGCGGGAAGGTGGAGGAGCAGCCCCGGCCGTTTAGTTCTTTACCTTCAGTTATAATAACCCTGGAAGAGTATCCATCCGCTACTTAAATTCTTTACTGCGCAAAGAACCGAGCTTGCGAGCTCAGCTCAGCCAATTGCAGGTAGCTTGTTGTATACTCTTCCAGGGTTATTTTGTGCCATTATTGCATAAAAACCGGGTTGGTACATTATTTGACGGAACTAGACCGATAAAAAAAGGTAAATTTGTCCTTTCTCCAATTTCAATAATAACCAAATAAACACATCGGATCATGGATGTTAGCAAAATAATAGGAAAGTTTGTAGGAAATAAGGCGGATAGAGATATGCGTGAGGTGAAGCCTTTTGTCGATAAAATCAGGCAATCATCCGAAACCATAGAGGGATTGAGCAATGATGAATTGCGGGAACGATCAGTGGTTCTGAAGAAGAGGGTGGCAGCACATGTGCAGGGAGAGAAAGATACCCTTGAGAAGTTGAAGACAAAAGCCGAAGATCCGGATGTTGATGTAACCGAAAAAGAACCACTCTACAAAGAGATTGATAGACTGGACGATGAGATCGATGAAAAGTATGAGGTTATCTTGAATGAAATCCTTCCGGAAGCTTTTGCTCTCATTAAGGAGACGGCAAAGAGATTCAAGGAGAATGAGCAGTTAGAGGTAACAGCGCTTGATTTTGACAGGACACTGGCAGCTACCAGGGAGTCCATTGAGATCAAAGGAGACAAGGCAATATGGCAGAACCATTGGATGGCAGGAGGAAATGAAATTACCTGGGACATGGTACATTATGATGTCCAGTTGATCGGTGGAGTGGCTCTTCACAGTGGGAAAATTGCTGAGATGGCTACCGGTGAGGGTAAAACCCTTGTGGCCACCCTGCCGGTTTTTCTCAATGCACTCACCGGGAAAGGGGTACACCTGGTGACGGTCAATGATTACCTGGCCAAACGTGACTCGGAATGGATGGGGCCCATCTATGAATTCCATGGACTTACAGTGGATTGTATTGATAAGCACCAACCTAACTCCGAGGCCAGAAGGAAAGCCTATAATTGCGACATCACCTTTGGGACCAATAACGAATTCGGGTTTGACTACCTGCGTGACAATATGGCGCATGGTCCGGCTGAACTGGTACAGCGAAAACACAATTATGCCATTGTTGACGAGGTCGATTCTGTCCTGGTTGACGATGCAAGGACGCCACTGATCATCTCAGGACCTATACCAAAAGGGGATAACCAGGAATTCGAAGAGTACAAACCTAAGGTCGAAAAGCTTGTTAGTGTACAGCGCCAGCTTGTTCACAAT
>Ga0209013_10002504_pt1 | contig 16643 bp, 10 predicted proteins | sample Cruoilmetagenom2_FD_187291 | JGI IMG/M metagenome (GOLD analysis project Ga0209013, IMG submission 187291) | Oil polluted marine microbial communities from Coal Oil Point, Santa Barbara, California, USA - Sample 2 (SPAdes) (version 2) | ecosystem: Environmental > Aquatic > Marine > Oil seeps ...
GAATATATATTCCGTTTTTTAACAACTTATGATAGGGATTTAGAATTTATTGGAGTTTAATAGAAAAGTAACATAACTTTGTGATGGGAAAATGACCTCATTTCAAATTGCTAATTAAATTAGTAGATAAAAATGTCTGAATCATTAGTGAATCCAAATTTAGCTAGTAATTCACTGACAATCACTTATCTTGTCTCCATGAAAGAAAGTATTAGATATTTAATGGGATTACCGATTTACCAAGTAAAGGTGAAGTATATTTGAACGATAATACTCTGGTGATTATGGAAGTAGATGAGTTTTTTACAGTTCACACTTTGGTTTGTCTTAATATACTTGTAAAGGAGAACAAATTATGAGTGAGATAATTATATCGACTGGCAAGAATCTTAATGAAGCTATTGATTCCGGATTAGTTTTAATGAAATTAACGAAGTCTCAAGTTGATATTGAAATTATTCAAAACGAAGATAAGAAATATTTCGGTTTATTTGGCACTAGACAAGCTGTGGTTCGGATAATTAAAAAATCATTAATAAATAACGGAGACACTGAACATCAAGTTTTAAAACTTGATGTTCCAATGTTCCAATTAGACTCTGATTCTCAAGAACCATTAAGAAATCTTGATCATGGGCAAAGTCACACAGATTCTGAATTTGGAAAAGTATGGGTCAAAGAAGGGCAAATATACTATAAGGAAACATCAACCCATTATCCAACTATTAATCCCCCAACTGGAGTAGTCCTTTACAAAAACGGTGTGTTAATTAGAACTACAACGGCTCTAATGGAAAAAGATTTGTTGAAATTCGAGTTTCAAAATGAATTAAAAGAGCTTTCCTGGTCAATTAGTCTAGACCCACTTGAAATTGTCGCCACTCTTCAAATTGAACCCGGTTATCGGAAAACATATCGTTTAGTTGATCAGGAACCAAGTTCACATTGCCAACTCGAAATTCAGCTGCACGAAGAAAAGATGATAAACAATCTTCAACTTACTCAAATTGAACAGCGAATGAAAGAATTAGGAATTAATACAAGAATACAAAGATTGGAGATTCAACGGGCATTAGAAACAACAAAACCAGGGGTATTTACCATCGCTAAAGGGATAGAGCCAATGAATGGAGTAGACGGTTGGATAGAATTTGTAGTGAATAATGAATTTAAGGAAAACTGCCCTAAAGAGTTAGAAAATGGGGATGTTGGTTATCGTGAACTCGTAACGATTCCCCATGTAGATAAAGGGCAACTCCTTGCAAATATAAATCACCCAAAGTCTGAAAAAATAGGAATTACAGTTACCGGGAAGAGAATATCACCGAATCCTCCAAAGCAATTAATTGTTCATGCTCATAGAGGAGTAAACCTCATCGATCAAGGTACAAAAATTGTCGCGGTAAAATCAGGAAGACCTATTATCCAAATCAAAGACTCAATTGCAAAAATTTCTGTCATTCCAAAGTTAATTCAATCGATTGATGGTGACCTTTCTTCAAGTAATCTTCAGTATATTGGAGATATTGAGATTCAAGGAAATGTGAATGAAGGTATGAAAGTTGTCGCGATGATGGATATTAATATTAGTGGTACGGTTTATAAATCCAATATAACAGCTGGAAATCGTATGGTTGTTCGCCGAGATGTGGTTAACAGCATTCTTTCTTCAGGTAAAATTAACCAGCTGAATGAAAGGCTAGGCATTTTACTTGGAAGATTATCTATTGAATTAATAAGTTTTGTATCAGCAATTGAACAAGTTTATCAGTCTCCTGCTTTTAAAACCTCTGACATTGCTAAAATGGGATTAAGTTCTTTAATTCGTATTTTATTAGAAAAAAAGTTTATGAACTTGCCGCCTTTAATTAATGAATTAAGTGCGTTGATTTTAAAGGCTGACAAACTGCAAATATTAGATTCGGAATTCCAAGAAATTCATTGTGAATTAATAAATGGATTCTTGAAGGTAAGTCCGACACAATTTAGGAAACCGGAGAACATTGTGAGTTTGGTAGAACAAATAGAGGAAGTCTATGAATTAATCTCAATTTCTCAAGAATCTGGTGCACATATGGAAATTTCCTATGCTTTGAACAGTGAATTATACTGCAGCGGTGATATCTCTATCGTAGGAAAAGGCTGTATTAATTCAAATATTTATTCTGGAGGAAAAGTACTAATTCAGGGAGTCTTACGTGGTGGAGAAGTTTTTGCGACAATGGGAATAGAGGCAGAAAAAACCGGATCTAAAGAGGGAGCCATTACACGCATTATAGTCCCCGTTGGTCAAACTATTAAGATAAATAATGCTATGAAGGATACGATTATTCAAATCGGAAGTCATTCTCACAAATTTTTACGTTCAGAACAGAATATATTTGCTAGAGTAAACCTGGAGGGTCAATTACTGTTATTTTAAAAATATGTAAATCCCATTTTGCGGCTTACTCAAAATCAAAAAACACTTACATATTTTGCAATATAGAAAGCGATATTTATACTGCGAAGTTTGATCCGAAGACTATCATCAGCTACTTGGATTAGATTAGTACTATAACGGGTCTATGAATAGAAAAACCCCGGAAAGGGTCACTTTTATAAAGTGTCCACTATTCGGGGTTCAGTTAACTAGAAGGCGCTTTACGCTTTTCTTAATATGTTGCTTAATTCCTCTTTAATAACTTCTTTATGTTTATACTCCAATAGAATTGATGTGCCCTCAGGCGATGTATAAATTTGCACTTCATCAGAAAAGTTTGTAATCACTTTTAATCCCTGTCCTAATGACTTTTTACTAGAGTATCCGGAAACCAATATCGTTTTTGGAATTTCATGTAGTGGTATCCCTGATCCTTTATCTGAGATTAAAAACTGTAAAATGTTATCTCGGAGATAGATGGATAGTTCGCCACCGGATGCATGTTTCAGAATATTTGTCACAGCCTCTGTCACGGACACTAAAATCTTCATAGTCAGTACTTCTCTAGGGAACTGCTCTAATATCTCCTTCGTCAATACCCGAGCTTTAGGTACATCAGAATTACTATTGATGGGTATATTACTTATCCTTTCCCCTAATAGTTGATTCAAATTTGTTTTCGATGTATGAAGTGTCATTTTTCCATCGGTTAGCGTGTCGATAATCTCTACAAATGACTCTAAAGTATCTTGTTCCAATTTATTTCTGTATTCAATAAAAGGAGATAAATCATGTGCAAATATTGATACTTCACCATCAAGGGGCGCATGCACATAAAGATCCAAAATCTTGTTGTTTTGTGTATAGGTTTCATGTATCGTTTGTCGACGCTCTTTGGCTATATCTACAAGTGAATGAACGAAAGACTCAAGCGAAGGTTCTTTCTTTTCTACAATGACTGGAAAAGTTATTGTTCCATTTTCAGCATGAATAAAGAAGGATTCTCCTATGCTAGAATAGCTATCATAACTTTTTTGTCTTTCTGTTGTTGCATTGATCTTAAGTGTTTCCTTTTGAACTGCAACAGGTTGTATGTTTTCAAGTATGGTTTTAATGTGACTTAATTCAACTTTTTCAACTAAAATCGGATCCAATATTGTTCCGGATTTCTCACTTAATAATTTTAAAATAGTTTCCGAGTCATTATGTCGAGAGATAATGTGATCCAATTCATTAGCCAAAGCTATTATACGAGATTCAATAGGTATACCCACACCTTGTAAACCATTTGGAAAGCCCTTTCCATCCCAGCGTTCATGGTGATAAAGAATCCAATTTGAAAAACAATCATTCGGAAAGATGGTTTTTACAATATCAACAGCTTTTTCGGAGTGACTCCTATATTCACGTTCTTCTGATAGTGTCCTATCTCCACGTTTTCTAAAGATATACGTTGGAAGTAAAACCTTTCCAATGTCGTGAATCATCGCTGCTTGTACTAAATCATGACGTTTTCTCTTTGGATAGCCTAAATCTTCAATAATCGTTTCGCAAATGATTGCTACCCGATTTCCATGGCCTGCCAGACTTTGTGTAATACGTCCTTCTAATACTTGAATAAATGCTTGTGAAGTGGATTGTCTAAGTGAAAGTTGTATTAAATACTCTTTAGAAAACAAGATAACAATTAATAAGAAAAACAGTGTATATAAAACTAAAATGATGATTTCTTTATCTGTTTCCTGAATTAGAAGTGTCGGAATAACAATGGAATATACAATGACTGGAATTATAAGTTCTGTTAATTGCTGTCTTAAGTTTGCAAATAGATCACGATTATTTATGACTTTTTGAATTACTTCTAATAGTAGAAGATTAACAAACTCATAGGTAAAGGCTGTTAATGCTACCGCTATAATCAGATTTATTCCTTGTGTCATATTCCAAATAAAATATGCAACCAAAAATGAAATTGAATACATTCCAATGTTGGCAATTAGACGAAACCAGGGAATTCGAAAAGAGTTATAGTTTTTCATAAAGGCTCCAATCAAGCCTATGGTAAGCGCTAAGACCGCATGACCAAAATCAAACTGTAAAAGGACAAATAAGATTCCAATGCTTCCAGCTTCAAAATCATCACCACTTGGTAACTTCAGTGTGAAAACTTCCAAAATCACAATAAATAAAATCATGATTAGAAATATACTTATTTGATTTATATCCAAATGTGTAGATGAATAAAGTAGAGCCAAAATTCCTAAACATACTAAAAGTGAAGTAAACCAATTTAAAGATTTCACTGGACCACACCCTGACCCTTTCGATATTCTGAGTGTGTCACAATAAGTAAGATTATCCCTATTCCTGCAAAGAGATCACCAGGGCTTAACACATATCGAATCAGCGGTATCCAATCTCCCAAAATCCAAAACATCGATTCATTCATAAGATGGTGACGTGCGTCCGTGTCAAACAGTATACTTTCTTGCCCGGTCAGTTGAAGCGCTCTCTTGGATACTGGCATGGTTCCCCCATGTAAGAGAAGTGCAAGTAAATTTAAAGTTGCTCCGGTAACAATGCAATTAACACCGGTTATTTTTCTGTTTTTAAGCAGCCCTATAATGACTCCTACAAAGGTCAAAATGAAAACCCACTCAAATTTCTCTTTAGTTTGTATCGTAAATACTGTTAAAAAAATTTGCGTTCCAAAGCTCACTAGTATGACAAGAGGCCACTCAAATGAGATATTTCGTATAAACGAAAACGGATTCCGTTTTTGGTAAACAGTGATGCAAAATGCAACGATGATGAAATAAAACATTTCAATGTCCTCCAATCCAAATGAAAATATTTAAAGAAAAAACCAGGCAATTCCACCCGGTTTTCATCTAAGATGTTATCAGAACCAAGGACGACCAACGATTGGTGCGAACGCAACTGCCACTACTGCAGCGATTGTTAAAATGTTTTTTACTCTTGCTTTCATGTATATCACCTCCTTAAATTTAGAAGAGCATATCTTTTTGAAGACGAAAAAAAATCCGCCTCGAATAAAGGCGGATTTCACTTAATTTCCGACTCCTTCGGTAACCCGACTACCGTGACATAAATGCTTTAGGCTCGTGGCTTTGCGTCCCTATCTTTAAATAGGTTTGCCTTTATCAAAAAAGATAAAAATTTATTAAATTTTCTTAATAATTCAATCCTACATTAATAGGACAAAAGAAACAATCAATTTTTTTTGTTGATTACAAATTACTACATAATTTGAAATTATCTTGTGAATGGAAGTCTAGACTTCGATAGAAGACTATAAAAAAACCTCTTCACCTAATATATTTGGTATTTGTAGTAGTTCGAAAATATCCATTACTTCATCTCTCACGTTTGCAACTGTAACCTTCGTGCCTTTTTCATTTAACGTTCGAACTATGTTTAAAAGTAGTCCCATACCTGAAGAATCCACAAATGGAACATCTCCAAAGTTTATACTTACTTTTTTATATTTTTCCATGTTTTGTATTACTTCTTCTACAACCTCAGTACTATCTATATCTAAATCTCCATGAAAACTTACTTCTAGATTTTCTCCATCGGGGTATTGCGAAAACTTCAACATTCCTCTACCTCCTTACTTTTTTCGAAGACTAATACAAACATTTTAAATTGAGACGTTTATTAAGAGGATACCTGTTCCCTATAAAGTATACTATTTTTTCTCAATTATTTATAAAAACTTCAACAGATTACCAACTAAAATTTGAATAATAAATTTCATTCTATCTTGTTTACTCTTAATAGGACCATTGTAATATCGTCTCTTTGGGGAACTCCTACAGTAAATTGCTTTACTGAACTCGTAACATATTTCTCTATTTCTCCTAATGTCAGAAATTTATTGTCCAATAATGTTTGAATAAGACGTTCTAATTTGTATTGGTCTCCATCTTTATTACGAGCCTCTATTATTCCATCTGTATAAAAAAATATAGTATCCAGTTCTTCGAGTTGTAAAGATTCCTCTTTATAGACTTGGTTAGGAAGTCCTCCGACCATAATCCCATTCACCTTAGGGATTTCTTTAACTAAATTCTTTTTTCCGTTAATGAATAGTGGAAGGTTATGGCCTGCATTTGCATAAGTAAGAACCCTTTTTTCAGGATCCCAATCTGCACAAAATAGAGTCACAAATGATTTTAAGACTCTTAAGTCCTCATATATAGCTTTGTTCATGGCGGCTAGTGCATCACCAGGACCTTGAGTACTTCCCGATGCGGTACGGAAAGCACTTCTAGTCAATATCATAATCATGGCAGCTGGAATCCCTTTCCCCATTACATCACCAATCACAATTCGAGTTTTCCCATTGGTCAAGGGATAAAAGTCGAAATAGTCCCCTCCAATCAATCTTGCTGGATGCGAAGTGCCTGAAACCTCTGCTCCCACAAGGGAGGGGGGAGAGGCATTCAATAACTTAGATTGGATATTTTTAGATAATTTAATTTCCCGTTCTAAAACCTTATCTAGTATTATTTCTTGAGTTGAACCATTTTTATCGCAATGAGATGAAAGACTGTCTCTATTCATCAAATTTCCGCCTCATGTATCTTATCTAGAATTTGGTATAGGCCGACAGTCTTAAAGACTTCGTGAATTGATTCATTTATTCCTGTAAGTTTGAGAATGAAGTTTTTTTCCTGAGATAAGTAAATAGCCTCCATGATTGAACCAATACCTGTTGAATCAATAAATTCTAAATCACTAAAATCTAAAATTAATACTTTCATATCACTGAAACTATTAAGGTAGGGCTCGATTACTTTACTAGTGGTGATATCTAATATTCCTTCAAGTTTAAATATGGTTGTTTCCCCTTGAACTTCTTTGTAGATTGTTAGTTCCATATTGTTTTCCTCCCAATCACCTTTTTCAATAGAACACATTTTCTTAACTACCTTATAAAATCATTTATTATAATGAAGCTTATCATTAAATTAGTGATATCAATTAAATTATTTATTAGAAGTTTGCAGATAACAAAACTAATCCTGTATTAAAGAATTTTAAACAGAGGCAGACAATTTAAACGAATATTTCTGGAAAAGAATGTTTTTTCTTAAAGTTTTAAATATCATGTGTAAATCCGTGTTGGAATGACTCATGTAGATTCGAGGAAACATCTCAAAGTCTTAGTGAATGAAGCTGTTATGGCTATGTTTGAAGCTAACTAAGAGTGAAGAAATTTAACTTTTACCCATTTTTTTATTTCGTGGATTTTTCGTATTAAAATATCCTTTTCAATGAAAGTGTTAATTCTTTCTTTTGCTATTACTATTTTATAGACATTCTTAACTATCATATAAAATCAAACTCCGTCATACGCAATGGTTATACATAACGAAAACAAATAAATATTTAATGATTATAACAAGCATGATCTATATTTTTAAAGAAATGAAAAATTCTTATCACACCGTATTATCGTGTACTTGTTTCAATATCATCAACATTGCAAAATAACAAAGGATTAATCAATTAAATCAAGTGCACACTGCCTCTCTTCTCCATCAAGTTCTTACCGACGTCCCCATAGCAGTTGTTATTGGTGTGGTGTACTGCCAACTATGGTTGTTTAGTTGATGTGCGGTAAATGCAATTGAAAAAGTAAAAGAAAAAATCGACATAATTGATTGTAATAAAAAGACAATTAATGAAATATATCAATTTGTGGTTATAAAGAACTGTTTTTTAATTATTTTTAGGGACAAATTTCTTGTTATTTCGACAAATATAGGTATTCATCCTGTTTTAAACTTATATTAAATAGAGTATATTTGTACTATCAGATATGAATTGATTGATAGAGAGAGAGATTCTACAATTCTTTATTTGAAAAAGGCAAAAATGTCGAAAGATGTTGACGCAAAGCTACAGGTCTACGGTTTTACAAACTATGACGGCTGGGTTGCTAAGAGTGAAGAGTGAGAGTTATCATTTTAATAGATCTTTTAACCCTGACCAACAATCAGGAGGAAACAATAATGAATTCAATTTTCAATAAATTAGTAACAGGAACGGCTGTATTAGCTTTATCAATCACAGTATTTGCTTCGAATTCAATGGCAGCAGAAACTGGTGTAAATGCACAAATTACAGGTACTGATCTGACATTGTCAGTAATAGAAGCAACAGCATTTGATGCTGTTACTTTAGACGGTACAATTCAAACGGGCACGGGCGCTTTAATCAATTCCTTTAACGTTACAGACGCAAGAGGAACAGGTGCAGGTTGGGATGTAGCAGTTTCTTCTACACAATTCACTAATCCAGCAACTACGACAGTATTAAGTGCAGGCTCATTAACCTTAGGAGCTCCAAACGTAACTGAAGGTGATGGCTCTTCTGCAGCTAGCGATATTGTCTCAGAAGGTGGGAACATTGATAATGATGCCGCAACTCCAGTGACAATATTGTCTGCTGGTACAGATGAGGGAATGGGAAGTTTTACAGTTGATTCAATTCCTATGACATTAACTTTATTACCAAAAGAAGTTTATGCAGGTACTTACACTTCAACGGTAACTGTAGCATTTACAGCTGGGCCTTAATCATTGAACAATTGTATGCCATGTCTCAATGACATGGTTTTTTTTATACTTGGAGTTCTAACGCTATTCATGTGATTTGTTTAAGCAGTTTTAACATTCAGTTATCAATTCAGGAGGAAAAAGTATGTTTATTCGTGTTTTTGCAACAATCTTTTTTCTTATTAGCTTGCCTATATATGCCAAGGCTGCCGTGTCTCCCAATACGTTGCAGGTAGAACCTGTATATCCGGCAAATCAAGTGTCTGCTACAAAAGGGTATTTCGATGTAGCTGTACAACAAGAAGAGCAGCTTACGCTAAAAGTACTGGTGAAAAATAACGAAAAAAAATCAATCACTGTTCGAATCGAAGAAGCTAACGCGTATACGAGTCCAACCGGTGGAATTTATTATGAATCAGAAGTTGAATCTGAAGATACAATGCTACTTGAAGATGCCGTTCGAATGACTGATTATTTAGAAGCAGAAGAAAAAGTCATCATTCCTGCTGGAGAGTCGTTAGAAGTGCCAATTCAAGTAACAGTTCCTGAAAGTGATGGGGAAACGTTACTTGGAGGAATTCTAATAACACAAGTAACCGAAGAGAAAGATAACGACGGAGAGAAAACTGGAAAAGACGAAGCTAAGTTTGTTGTGAATACAGAAACTAGATATGCCATAGCGATTAAGCTGAATCTTGAAAACAAGTCAGATCCAAATTTTTCTTTAGGGAAGGCCGGTTTTATTTCAGATACTGCAAAAGTCTTTGTTGAAATGACAAATGACGTTCAATTAATTCAAGGAGAAATCGAAGGGTCTTATTCAATTTTGGATAATGATGGAATGGAGCTGTTTAAAGGTGTAATGAATCCTTTTAATATGGCGCCAAAGTCTAAAATTAGATTTCCTTTTGCTTGGGACCATAAGTCGCTTGAAGATGGAACTTATACATTAGCTATAAAAGGACATGCGGGGAAAAAAGAATTTTCAACTGAAGAAACTTTTACCATTTCAAATAAAGAAGTTCAGGAATATGCTGAAAAGACAAATCCCAATGCTGAACTCAAACAAGGTATACCGACTTGGCTGTGGGTTGTCGGAGCTATTGGCTTCGGAATCATTATGTTTTTCGTTGGAAGAAGAAAGAAACAATCGGCTGAATAAACTATCATTCCTTAAAAATACTGTAGGATCATTTTTTTATTATAAATTTACTCAGGTTTTGATGTTTCCAAATCCATTAATATTATATTTAATAGCCATAAAATTACTAGGCATCTGTTAACTAATAGTTTACCCAATACCTATTTTTTTCCTTTTGAAAATTATTTTGAACTATTTATATTAATATCGAGAGGTTGGGAAACCATATGGAACCAGTCAAAAAAATAGATGGATTAATACCATTTTTAATAGCCACAGACCAAAACAATTTAGATTTTTTAGGTCAAGACATCGATATTATCTTCTGGTCCTATGATGTGAAAAAGAAAGAGTTACTCTGTTCTGAAGGAATAGAGAGACTCCTTGGCTATAATGATCATGAAATAAAAGGTTTCAAACTTTGGGATATTCTTAATAAACACTTTGAAGTAAATCTGAAAGAAGTATTGGTTGAAGTCATTAATAAGCAAGAGAATTTTATACATGAATACAAAATTAGTAAAAGGGACGGGTCTGTTGGGTGGATTAGATTTAAAGGAAAGCCCATTTTTTCTCTAGAGCAAGAACTAATTCAATTTAATGGACTTGCCAGGGATATTTCGAAGAATAAATTTGAAGAATTAAAATTAGAAGAATCAGAAAATAAATATCGTACGTTAGTTGATAATTATGCTTTAGGTGTATATATTTCTCAAGATGGAAAGTATACATATACCAATAAACGATTATCAGAAATAACAGGCTATTCTCAAGAAGAATTACTTGAAATGAATTATGATCAGCTATTAGATGAAGAATCTAAGAACTTAGTATTAAACAGAGTAGATAACTTTTTATTCGGCAAGGGTAATTGTATGACTGAGATTAATCTTATCCATAAAGATAAGACGAAAATACAAGTAGAGTTAGACTCCACCTTAATATCTTATCGAAATAAACCTGCTTTGATGGGTACCTTACTTGATATTACGGAGAAAAAGAAAGCGCAAGAAATGGTGAACTATCTTGCTTACTATGACTCCTTAACTGGTATTCCAAATCGGAATTTGTTTTACGAATCATGTCGTAAAGAAATCGAAGAAATGAAAATTAATAAACAAAAGGCTGCCATACTTTTTATTGGCTTAGATAAATTCAAAATAGTAAATGATACAATAAGTCATCATGAGGGTGATCTTATACTGAAAAAAGTAGCCTCCAAATTACAAGAACTAGTTGGGGGAAAAGGGCAAATCGCAAGGTATGGTGGAGATAAATTTGTTGTTTTATTAAAGTATGAGGCTTTATTTGAAGTTAAGAAGTTTTCAAATATGATGATACAAGAGGTTCCTAAATCGCTTTTAAATCAAAATCAGGTGACACCTAATATTGGGATTAGCTTGTTTCCAAAACATGGTGAAGATATCGAGTCTTTGCTTCGTTTCGCAGATATCGCAATGTACAACTCCAAATCTAATGACAATCGAATACAGAATTATAATTTTTATGATGACTCAATGAATTCGAATATATTAAGAATGAACCAATTATCGAATGACTTACAAAGTGCTATCGAAGAAAATCAAATGTATGTAGTGTATCAACCCAAAATCGACTTGAATACGTTTGAAATAGAAGGAATGGAAGCTTTAATTCGTTGGGAACATCCCACATACGGGAACATATCCCCTGTAGAATTTATTCCTTTAGCTGAAAATAATGGGTTTATTCATAAAATGGGTGATTGGGTAATAAGAATGGCGATTAAAGACACTCAAATATTAAATAATTCGATTATTTTAAATGTCAATGTCTCATCCAGACAACTTCTACGCGATTACTTTATTGAAACCGTACAATTAATATTACACAATACGCAATTTCCAGCGGAAAGATTGAATTTAGAAATTACAGAAAGTGTTGCATTATGTGATATCGATAAAGCAGTAGAAATATTAAACCAATTGAAAAATATTGGTGTTCTTATCTCGTTAGATGATTTTGGTACGGGTTATTCTTCATTAAGTTATCTTACAAAACTACCAGTCGATTATCTGAAAATTGATCGATTATTCATAAATGATTTAGAAAATAGTGTTTCTAATCAAAAAGTAGTTAAATCAATTATCAAAGTCGCTCATAGTTTGAATATGAAAGTAACTGCTGAAGGGATAGAAACCAAAAAACAAGCAGACCTATTAGGGAAATACAGTTGCGATAATGGTCAAGGGTATTATTTTAGCAAACCTCTGCCTTTTGATAAGTTACAAAAGTACATTGATCAAAGTAAATTATCTTTTAATTTTTGGACATAACAAAACCCCTTGGATTTAAAGTTGAACTGGGACTTTATTAACGGACAATTTAATAAGGGCTAAGTTCATTGCTTTCTTCATAACACTATTCTATTCGCAATAGCTCTTTACCATTTAAAGTCCAATCCTGTACCTTTTGGTATTCGGACTGTAATTGTTCATTCTCCAGTTTCTGTTTTTCAAAAGCTTTTGGGAGAGAATTAAAAACTTTTTTTTTCAATAAACGAGTTATTTTGAGTGCAACAGTGTCTTCACAAATTCTATATAAATAGGTAATTACTCTCCTTTCTATTGTGAGTTTTGAATAATAGACCTTATTGCCGCGTCAAGAGAAAGGGTTGAAGTAATGTCGTTTGAATCAGCTAGTCCTTTTCTGATACTTCTTTCTGTAATTATCGGAATTCTTTCATCATATACCGCGTTGATTTTGGTTGAAAGAATTTCGGATCAAAATAGATCTAGACAAATCATTTGGATTTTTTCCGGTTCCCTGGTTATGGGGATGGGTATTTTTTCAATGCATTTTATTGGTATGATGGCTTTTCACATAGGTTCCCCTTTAACGTATCATCCTTTTTTGCTTTTTGTATCCTTATTTGCTGCAATTATCGCGTCGTTTGCATCCTTTTATATCCTGCAGGTAGAATTTGTAACTAAAGCCAAAGTGGTGCTAAGTGGGTTTATAATAGGCACAGGTATTGTGTCAATGCATTATATAGGAATGATGGCTATAACAGAGCCTGTTAATTTGCAGTTTAACTCTTATTACTTTATCTTTTCAATCCTCATTGCAATGATTTTTTCATCATTCGCGTTAAAAGTTTTCTTTGAAATTAAAGAAACAAATGCTTCTGTTGTCAGGAAAGTAGTTAGTGCGGTGATTTTGGGATTGGCTATTTCATTGATGCATTATACAGGAATGAAAGCTACTTTTTATTCGCAACATTCACATACTGAATCAGTAACCGGTATTCAGCCATTTACATTGGCCGTCATTGTTTCAATAACTGTACTTATCATTATGATTATCGCAACTTACTTATCCTTTCTTGATTTACGTACACTTAATGCAGAAAGACGCTTTATGGTAAAGGTGAAAGAAAGTGAAGAACGATTTCGTCGATTAGTAGAACTTTCCCCCGAGGCCATCGTTGTCCTTTGTAATGAGAAAATAACCTTCATCAACGAAGCCTGTTTGATAATGATTAATGGATTCAGTAAAAGTGACTTAATCGGAAAATCAATTACAGAATTCGTTCATCCTTCCTTCAAAGATATTGTAAGAGAACGTACTCAAAACACGAAGCCTGGATTCAAGGTAAAGCCAATGGAACTACGAATCATCACCCCTGTCGGAACAGTCGTAGAAGTCGAAGTAACTGCGGTTGGAATAGAATTTGAAGGAAAGTCGGCCATTCAATTAGTGTTAAGAGATATTACGTTGCAAAAGAAAACAGGTAGAGAGTTAGAGGAAAATAGACAACGCTATCGATCTCTTTTTCAGAATAACCCCGATGGTGTTTATTCCATGGATCATAATGGGAATCTGATGGATATCAATCCATCATTAGAAGGTATATTAGGATATTCCATAGAAGAACTTCTAACGATGTCCTTTCATGTCGTAGTGGATCCAGATCATTTAGAAATGACGAATGCGAATTTCATAAAAGCCTTAGGGGGAAACCCAGAAAACTATGAGACCGTAGGCATTCGTAAAAATGGTGATAGAATTCCCTTACATATAACAAATATACCAATCATTGTTGACGATCAAGTTATTGGAGTTTATGGAATTGCTAAAGACATTTCAAAGGAAAAAGAGGCTCTAAATTTATTGGGTGAAAATGAAGAAAAGTACCGTTCACTTTTTGAATATAACCTGGATGCGGTCGTTGAAATTGATATGGACGGGTATTTTAAAAATGCTAATAAAATGACTGAAAAACTTACCGGTTTTTCTAAAAATGAGTTACTTACCCTATCTTTTCCTACATTGATTGCTAATGATTTAGATAGAGTCAATGAGTTTTTCACAACAGTGATTGGTGGAAACCCAGTCAATTTTGAACATACGATCAAGAATAAGAATGGACATCTTGTTGAAGTGGACATTAATGCTGTCCCGAAAAGAAAGCAAGGCAAGATTGACGGGATTTTTGCTATCGTCCGGGACGTAACCGAGAAAAAACAGGCCCAGAAAAAGATAGTCGAACAAGCATTTACTGACCAACTTACAGGCCTTCCAAATCGCCATTGGTTTTATAAGAATCTAAAAGAAGTTGTAAAGAGAACCAAAGAACTGGAACAAATGATTGCTATTCTTCTCGTTGACTTCGATGATTTCAAGCGTATTAATGATTTACTCGGACATTATGGAGGAGATCTCTTCCTGAAACAAGTTTCAGATAAAATCCGTGCTTGTCTAAGGAAACAGGATCATATCTCGAGAATTGGGGGAGACGAGTTTATCATTGTATTAGAAGATGTGACGGAAGAGGATGCCCGCCAACTTGCTGACCAGATTTTAAAAGAAATGAAGCAACCAGTTCTTCTTCTTGGACAAGAAATAGTTATCACGCTCAGCATCGGTATCAGCATGCAATCAACTTGCACTAGTGACGAGGAAACAATTATTAGACAAGCTGATGTCGCCATGTATTTAGCCAAGGAAAAAGGGAAAAATAATTACCAATTTTTCACGGACGATTTAAACAAGAGAGTAACGAAAAAGTTGCAACTAGAGAAGGCTTTACACATTGCTCTTGAGCAAGAAGAATTCCAACTATACTATCAGCCCCAAGTTGATTTGCGAACAGGAGTTTTGGTTGGATTTGAAGCCCTTATTCGTTGGAATTCACCATCAGGTTTAGTGTCTCCTATGGATTTTATACCAATAGCTGAGGAAACTGGCCTAATTCTTCCGATAGGAGAGTGGGTAATCAAAGAGGCCTGCCGTCAAATTAAAGAATGGGAAAACGAATCCCATCTAAAAGTTCCGGTTTCTGTTAATGTGTCGGCCAGACAATTCACAGATGTAAATTTCAGTAAGAAAGTGACAAAAATGTTAGAGGAAGAGAAAGTAGATCCACATTACTTAGAATTAGAAATCACAGAGAGCGTCATGATGAACATTGAAGAATCATCGTTACTTATAGAAGAATTGAAAGCAGTGGGTGTGAAGATAGCAATTGATGATTTTGGCGCAGGATACTCCTCCTTAAATGTGATTAAGAATGTTGAAATCGACACGTTAAAAATCGACAAATCACTAATTGATGAAGTCCTAAGTAATCGTCGCAATATGTTTATTTTAGCATCCATTATCGATGTCGGAAAAAACCTTAACGCACGAGTCATTGTGGAAGGCATTGAGTTGGAGGAACAAGTAGCTTTCCTAAAAAAATTCGATGTGTTTGGACAAGGGTACTTTTTCAGCCGCCCACTTCCTGCTGAACAGTGGACATTTGGACAGTTACGAGAGAAAGAAATGATTAAATATTAATTGAGCAGTAGAGTCCCTAAAATAAAAAACTGGAATCAGGTTTTAAGTGAACTCGCTAATCGAACAACAACAAAGACTCAGATTCAATTGTAAGGATCCAAAAAGATAAAAAAGAAGAACAAATCATAGCTATATCGTATGGTCATGTGTGTTGGGCCAATCGGCTCGCTCACTGTGTTCTTCTTGCTACTGTCTTCCCATCTAAAAGGGGAATGTAACAATTGATGAATTATTAGATGAAAACGTACTACTTGGTATTTCTTTGAAAGATCAGGATGGAGTAATTTATACTTCTTCAGGTGCAAATGTTTCACGAGAATCAAATCAAACGACTGTTAATCTTGTTTTCCCTTATAGCATTTGGAATGAACAACAGCAGCTTACTTTATCTGTAAAAGGATACGATAATATCTTGTTATCAAATAAATAAGGGACATTGCAACTAACTATTATAAAAAATCGACTTCTCGTAATTAGGGAGAAGTCGATTTTTTTGAAATTCATGTTGGTACTCTTAGAAATAAGCTGAATTTACTCTTATTAAAATTTAAACATATTTCTTGAAGTATTTATGGTGCTAAGAAGCACTTGAAAAAGCTGCAAAATAACGGATAAAGTGACAGATGAGTTTTTAACCATTTGTACCGTGTTCAGAAAAGGACGAGTTTTG
>Ga0209013_10002505_pt1 | contig 16635 bp, 10 predicted proteins | sample Cruoilmetagenom2_FD_187291 | JGI IMG/M metagenome (GOLD analysis project Ga0209013, IMG submission 187291) | Oil polluted marine microbial communities from Coal Oil Point, Santa Barbara, California, USA - Sample 2 (SPAdes) (version 2) | ecosystem: Environmental > Aquatic > Marine > Oil seeps ...
GCATATTACCTATATGGTGAGGATCAAAATCATGAAACGAGCTTTAAAGGCAAAGCGCTTCAAGCCGTAGTAGATAGTTGGTGCAAGATTCAGGTAATAATTAGGTTCAAACTTAATTATCGCTAAGAAGATCCACCACGACTATTTATCTCCTGACAAAGGAAACCCGTAAGTTATATGCTCTGAAATGAGAGGATTTTTTCAGCCAAATACCAACTTTTCATAAACTCCCAAGTAATCGTATTTTACAACTTCCCATTTATATTTCTCAAACTGTTTTGATGCACAATAGGCCATTGAATGTCCTTTTGATGGGTTTGAGTAAATCTCAAGTACGCAGCGAGCCAAATCCTTCTCGTTTCCCGGTTCAAAAAACATTATAGAACTGTCATCAAAATATGCCTTCATAGTAGGTTGAGCTGATGCAATAACAGGCTTGCCCATACCTACATATTCCATCAACTTAACTGGCAACATTAGATCAACGAGCTTAGGAACGATCCCTATAGCAGCTTCAGAAATCATGCCTGGAATTTCGGAATGGGAAACCCTTCCTGGGAAAACAACATACTCTTCAACGCGCAAATCCTGTGTGAGTCTTTTAAGTTCATCCAGGTATTCACCAGACCCTACAATACGGACTTCCAGTTCAGGAATCCGTTCCATTAAAATCGGAATAGCTTGAATAATGGTCTGGTTACCGTAACTGTGTAAAATAACCCCATGGGTCATTATAACAAATCGCTCATTATTATTTGTACTGTCCCGAACCTCTATTTGATAAAATATTCCTTCTTTTGGCGTGTTCAGGACGACCGTTATCTTTGAGCCGGGGACACCATGCCTCTGAAGAGTTTCTTTTGCAGCACTCTGTGTGACGATCACATGATCAGAAAACGAAGCGCTGATGCCTTCAATAAAACGCCATGCTCTGGTTACCGGATGCTTTTCATCAATCCCATGCTTAAAAGCAAAATATTCAGGGACATTATCAAAGATATACAAGACAACCCTCGCGCCAAAAAATTTGGGTACCAGCCCAGTAAATGCTAAATAATCAGGCATATTATCAACTTCAATAGCGGAATATCTCTTCTGTAAGTGAAGAAAACTTACTGTAATGCTGAAAAGAATAAAGGCCATAGCATATTCCATCAGATATCTAATAATGCCTCCTCGATGATGTCTAACAGGAATCCGATATACATTAACACTATTTATCGTCTCTCTATATTTTTGCCCTTTTTTTCTTAAACATACAACATCGACGCTATAGCCATTTTCAACAAGAGTTTCAAGATCTCTGCGCATGTGAGGATGCGCGTCATAATGATGATGCGCGACACAGCATATTTTTTTCATTTTAATCTTCTCTTTATATGCTCGAATTTATATAGAAATTGGTTTTGAATAGACAACATACGAAAGGAAATTCAACTTTTATTAAATTGTTAGCTCTATATCAAATAAAACCTGAACCTTTTTTCTCAGCATTTTCCATTTATTTTCAAGGCACACTTACTTTAAATGAAGCGCTGATTTTAATCGAGTTATTTGCTCTTTCCTTATTGAGCTGATAAATTCAAGAGGGACTTCTTTTTTGTATCTCCCGGCTGCTGCCCAAAAATATCCGGCCAATCTAAACAAAGTACCAATAATATATGGCTCCTCAAAAATTCGTGTAAGAGCCTTTAGTATAAAAAATGTAGGGTTATACCCCATTGAATAATCCCTTAATCCTCCTGTAAATCTGTATCTCAAAATACCACATCCAACCCCAAAACTCTTGCCACGGTGATGAATTACCTCCAAATCACTGAAGGATTCAACATTCCACTTATGCATTCGAGCCATCGTCTCAGCAACCCCATCCACTCCACCTAAAGTTAGGGGAATATAACCTCCGATATCCTCATAACATTCCCGGCGAAACAATTGAATTGCACCTGGAACACTTCTACCTTTACTTCCAAAAGGAGCCTTACAAATTCCTTTTTTTAATTCAAGAACTCTGCCTCCTCCGATACCTAATTTCTTGTTTTCATGAAACTTTTTCAAAAGATATTCAAAATAATGAGAACCAAAAGAAATATCACCATCAAGGTTACCGATAAAGCCATATTTAAGGTATCTTAAACTTTCTACGCCAGCTTTAAATGCCAGTATTTTGGAACCAAAATTTCGTGTATTTTGACCATCCGTCCGCAAAATTTGAATGAATTCATGTTTTTCACAATAATCTATTACTATCGCATCAGTACGATCAGTCGATCCGTCACTTACTATTACCCATCTCTTTGGTAATATAGTCTGAGAAACGACAGAATCTAAAGTTTTTTTTATATAATTTTCTTCATTTTTAGCAGGTGTAATTAAAACATAAGATTTCTCATCATTAAAAATCATACTTCCTCACAATATTAAAAGATATATATATTTAAGGGGTCGGGGAGTTTATCCCAAGACCTGCTCTTTGATATTCCAAGTTGATCTACCCTTTTTGTATGCTTCGAGTTGATGCATCTGGATAGTCAAACCCATGGCGGCAAATAACCAGCGGTTGTTTTCTGAACCGCGCATCCAGCAACGGTTTAACTCGAAAATATCCTTTACCAGTCCCTGCATTGGCTCGACTTTATAGGACCTTTCACGGTAGATCTTTTCATGAACTTGATCATCTCCTTGCGGTACTGCGCTTTATCCATGTTTTCACGGCAATAAGTAATCAAGTTAATTTTGCGTTGCCTCTTAAACTCTCGGAATAAATCGAAATCATCAGCCTTGGCGCCCATGGCAAGATAATCAACCTGATCTTTGACATGAAACGTTTCCAGCCACATGCGCTTGGCTTCATTGGCACTGTTCTTCATCCATAGAAAGCACCCCAAAACGGGATGCTTATGTGAAGTCAATGAAAATGAACCATGGCCATAAACCCAACCATCGGCTTTTGATTTAGACCAGGTCGCTTGTTGGTCGAGACCACGGAGAACCTTAGGTATAAAACCTTTCGCCTTATGTTTTTAATGCCAAACAGGCCCTTTGGCTTTGTTCATCATTTTATCAGCGCTGATGACGTTTTCCTTACTCAAGCTCAGGAAATAGCTGAAAAATGAACGCTGCTGGCTTTCCAGGGAAATGAAGAAATTTTTTTAAACGGTCCCTTAATTGTCTTTCGCTGATGGGTTGTAAATCCAGCCCTTCGGCGATTATATCCCAGTATTTAACAGTTATTTTAAGAATTTGGGCATAGGATTAGATTTTCAGCTTCACGGATAAAATGGCGATGAACATGATCAACCATTCCGGATATCTGAACTTAGGCCCCCGTTCGCCGAGTCTTTCGGGATCCGGAAAACCAGTTTCATCCAAAAAGGCTCTGAAGTCATCACGTGTTTGTCGAATCCAACAGGTTGAAATCTTGTTCGCTTTTGGTGTCATGAATAATCTCCTTTCGTATTAAACTGCATAAGTTTTTTCATAACAAATTCAATGGCTTATGTCTTTTTAAGTATTTAAAATTAAATCAACATGTTATAATAGGTCGGCTGGGCCGATAAACTCCCCGACCCCTCAAATTTTTCCTTCCTTAATAAAAACTTTTTTGTAGTACACTATCAGCCTTAACCATTCTCCCAGCAATTACCCAGGCGATCCACAGCACTACTGAATCAATGCTTCTCCCACCTATAATACAACTCTCAAATAAATTTGAAAGCATAGCCATTGACATAATTGTGATCACAAATGCTTTGTATTCACTCGAATTCGCTCGAATACATTTCCATAAAGGTAAAAATAAACTAATGCAAAAAATGATTAACCCAATAGATCCAATTCCTATAAAAACGTCAAGATATCCATTGTGTAAAGAAACTCGTGAATTACCAGTCCACAATGGTGATCTTTCATTATAGAAACGGGGATCCTCAAAAATCTTTCCGCCAACTGAATAGCCATAACCTAAAATAGGCCTTTCTCTTGCGAGGATAACACCGGCCGTCCAAATTTCAGGTCTGCCTGTTAAATGAGTTAAATTTGTACTGTTTGTTCTAGTCAGAACAGAAGGAGAATATTTATAACCTATCATTATAAAGACTAAACAAAATACAGATGCAGAGAAAATGATCAATTGTTTTTTCTTCTTGAGTAATATGAGCCAGATGGCAATTCCGAATACAGACGAAAAGAGGCTAGTCCTAGAGCCTGATAAAAAGTGCATAGAAAAACAGGTAAAAAATAAAAATATTATTAGATATTTTTGTCTAGACTTGCACTGCAAGTATTTCCATAATAAAACCGGATATGCTGCCATGCAGAATGCTCCCATTGTATTAGGGTGGGCTAACAACCCTTGAAATCGATTTTCAGAAGCGAACCACCATGCTTTTTCAGGAAACATAACGAGGGACAGAGCGTTTACAATTAAACACAGGGAGATGGCTAAAAAACACGAATTAAGTGTAATATAAAAATTCCGTTCCTGATGGAGCCAATAGTTCAAGCCTAGCAAAAAAAAATAAAAAGCAAAAAAACTTATTGATCTGATAGCAGTGTGCTTTTGGTCTAAAGAATAACTTGTTGACACTAACGCTAATAAAAGGAAAAGAGCTAGTAAATAATAATGACTTGGAACCCTTTCTCCATTTAATTTTCTTAATTTTATAAACTGTAAAAACCCAATACCGCCTATTAATGCAACTATGCTAACCCGTATAAAACTTCCAATTCCTACTGCTTCATCCCCAATTCGTGCAGTATTATTAGAAGATAGGATCGCAGGAATCCATGGTGAAAGAACGATCAAAAAGATACCAAATTCATATCGCTTCATGAAAATGTATACAATTATGAAAGCAATTATTAATATAACTCCTGCAAAAAGCGATAGGGATACAGCGTCGAACATATCAAAAACTCATTTAATTTCGTTTTTCAATTCTTAACAGTTGCTGAAAATTCAATGAACGATCATGAGAAACAATTACTCACTTATAAACATATATTTTAGCAACTTGAAGCCAATTACGAATAAAGGCCTTTTCAACATCGTCAAAAATATTCACGATCTTAACAAAAGGCAAAAGTAAAAAAGTTGCAAGTAATGCTCCACTATAAAATACAAGGTGGTTCTTGGAATATAATAAAAAGATGATAATCAAAAAATAGAAGAACAATCCTACAACAAAACTTGTTCGAAACCAATTTATCGGAATAAAGAAGGCTTTATTACCCTGTATCATAAGTATTATACCTGCACATAGGCATGATGTAAATGATGCTATAATCGCACCATAGCAACCCATTGAAGGTACAAAGATAAAATTTAAAAATAAGCTTAATATTCCGCACATTCCAACGGTTGTTCCAATAATATGTGTTTTGTTTTCAATGGCTAAGAGAATTTCACCAAAAATGAATAAACCATCACAAGCAAACATCGGAAGGATTAAAAGAATTAGAAAAAAGGCTGCTGAATATTCCGGGGGAGCAATGACAGGGAGCAGAAGCCGAGATATTAAAAGGACAGAAAAGGATAAAAAAGCAAACACAAGATAAAAATAAGTAAATAGCCTTGACATGGTTTCTTTAATTGATGGCGAATCAATATTGTTAAAAACAAAAGGTTGCAAGGCCAGCCGAAATGGTAATGCCAAAATAATACCCATTATCATAGCAAATTTGTAACCCAAAGAGTATACTGCTACAACCTCCTGGCCTTGGTAATAACTTAGAAAATATATACTAACCGAAGTAATAACAAGTTGTCCTAACATTGAAAAGGCAAGTGGATATCCAAAGCGTAATAGTTTTGGAATTAAGTTAATCACGATCGCAAAACCTGTCTGTCTCCAAAGGATATCAATGGTAACAAAAATGAATAAAATAGAATAGGTTAGAATACTAGAGTACAAAACACCTTTTATATCAAGATTATATATTAGCAAAAGAATTAAATTCGAAATAATTAATATTAATGCTGATAATATGCTAATGACTGTAAATTTAAGAGCTTTGTTTTTGGCTCTGTAATAAGACATTACCTGGAAAGTAACAGTTTGTATTAGTGCTGATGCGCTGGTAAGTAGGAGGTAATCGTAAACATGATTGGTATGCAACAAAATACAAAAAGGGGCTTGAAGAAATAAAACTACGATGAGTGTTAATAAGATCCCCGCAAATAGGTTTATTGCAATTGAAGTACCAATCAATCCGCTAATAAGATTTTTTTCTTCATACTCCTTAAAAAAGCGCAAAAGTGTGTTCCGCATGCCCAGAGTTATTACCATAATCATAAGTTGCATCGTTATAAACAAAGTTGAAAGTATGCCAAAATCTTTTACAGACAAAGCGTGTGTATAAAGAGGAATAAGTAAGAATGCGGATGCACGTAAACTAGCATTTCCTATTCCGTATATAATCGTATCTTGAGCAAATAATTTTATATTCATTACGTTTTATTTTGAATTTATATTGTTTGTAAACGACGCTACTTCTTTTGGTAAGGCATGCCAATATTGACCGCCGTAATTAATCTTAACGTAATTCAGAAAGTCCACATAGTATTTTACTGGATATTCTTCCAAGCCGCATTTTACGCTGCCAAAGTTCATATAATCAGGATGTGTGTTTAAAAGGGCCATTCCTTCATTTTTACAGATCCAATCTAGTTTTAATTTCCAAGTATCTATTTCTTTTTCTTTAAGGAGAATAAAAAGGACAAAATCTTGAGGTAGTGTAGTAGGGAGTTCTATATATCTTTTTGAGAAAGCTTCTGAATCAGGCGAAAAGGGAAATATTGTCTCAACCCCATCAGGTTGGGGTTGAAACGGATCTGTATCGAATGTTGAAGAATCATATACGATGTTCAAATGATGAAGCCAATTAAGATTATGATGCATTGCTGGAGAGCGAAATCCTGTTGCTCTCCAAGTTTTTAGAAAAAGATTGATTTTATCCGCTCTTTCCAGGAAGATCTTCTGTGACTTAAAGAGCTTTCCATCGTGCTTCAACCCATGAACACCTACTTCAAATCCCTGGTGCTTCAAATATTCACGAAGTTTTGAAGACACCTCATATCTCTCAGGAACAAAATTAAATGAGGAGCGGAATCCTAATTGCTTTTCTAAATCAATCAATTGATTGCATTTATTTTGTCCAAGCGCAGTTTCAACATCATGTGTTAAGACAAGAGCAAACTGTTTGTAATTTGGCCATCCAGGCCAACCATCCGGCGGTTTTGAAGCGTTTTTAGGTATTGGCCAGATGTTTGAGTAAGATCTATATCTTTGAAGCGCAATTTTACTTCGGATCCAAATTTGAAACCATCTCGGAATCAATGGTTTCATCTGATAATAAATCGCATTTATAACATTCGATTTTTTCATTAGGCTATTTTGCTTCAATTTTTTGAAGCATTATCTATACACCTGTTTAATTCTTGTGCCAAAAGTTTAACAAAAGGTTCTAAAAGCATTCCTGCCGGATAGAAAGGCAATCTGTAGGTTCTAACCCCTCCAGCGGCCAGTTCATCCCAGTTAGCTTTTGGATCAGCAAAACGGAGATACTCTTTAGTTGGCCTGAAATGACTAATTCTTCCAGGATAAACTTTCGGTGCATAGTTAATTGCAGCATGTTCATTTACATTCCATAACTTATATAATAATAGATTTTGACCGTTATATGACTGTAATCTTTTTCCAAGCTTTGATGCTACCATTCCAGCCCATACTTTCTTCCTGTCTTTAACAGCGTCTGTTTTCTCCCCAAGAAATGTCAATTTCTCATTATTATTGAGTAGAATAAAGTTACGAATATGAAACTCGATTCTTTGTATTTGAGAATAAACTTTATCAAACAATGACTTAGCTTGAACATTTGACCAATTATATGTTTCCCATAAAGCCAGTAATGCAACCTCCTGGCCTTGGGCATAGATTTGATGAGCTATCTCTAAGGCTATGGTACCGCCCAAGCAATATCCGCCCAGGAAATAAGGACCCTGGGGTTGGACAGCTTGTATTTCCTTGATGTAAAGAGACGCCATGTCCTCAATCCGAGTGAGAAAAGGCAGTTCTCCGTCCAGGCCTTGTGATTGCAAACCATAAACTGGCTGCTCAGGTCCCAGATTATGTGCCAAGTCGCGATAATTTAATACATTACCACCTGCTGCATGTATGCAGAAAAAAGGCGGTTTATAACCTCCAGACTGAATCGGCACAAGCAATGACCATGACCATTCTTCTTTATTGATAATACCGGCGAATTGTTCAATGGTGGGTGCATTGATAAGGGTAGCAAGAGGAATTCTTTTTTTAAATACCTTCTCGATCTCAGCAAACAGGCGTGCCGCGTTTATAGAGTTACCCCCCAGTTCAAAGTAATTGTCGTAGATGCCTATCTGTTTGACACCGAGCACTTTCTGCCAAATCCCAGTAATGGTTTTCTCTACTCCATTCCTTGGATGCACATAGTCGCTTTCTAAGTCAAGATCTCTTGGAGCCACATAGTCATTTTGTAACTCCTTAATACTTGAGCGTTTGGAGTTATTCACACCCTTATTGGTCAACCCTGCTCTGGTTGCAAAGAAACCTCGTGGTTGCTCCACCGGTTCAACCCAGTACCGTTGATGCTCAAATGGATAGGAGGGTAAGGGCACTCGATGACGCTTTTCGTCATTATAAAACCCAGACCAATCCATCTGAACACCAGCAAGCCAAAGTTGGCCAAGGGTGTTCAGAATAAAAGTGATATCTGATTTTTTGTCCTTTGGATGACGAATCGAAGAGAGCACCATTTGTTTTTTTGATTTAATTGTGTCCTGCCTTGCCAACGTACTGAGTGTTTGTCCCGGCCCAACCTCCAAAAGTGCTCTATTGGGTTCTTTCAATAACTCTTGTACGCAATCAGCAAAGCGGACTGTTTGGCGCAGATTTTTGACCCAATAAACTGCATTCATAATTTCATCTGGAGTAATCCATGTACCAGTGACAGTTGAAATGAACGGTATTTGTGGAGGATGCATCCTAATTTGCTTCGCGTGTTCAGCAAATGCATCTATTATTGGATCCATCATCTTCGAATGAAATGCATGAGAAGTATGCAGATAACGACAATCCACATTCCTTTTAGAAAGCTCTTCTTCCAAATCCCCAACAGCCTCCTTTTCTCCTGAAACAGTGCAAATTGAAGGGCTATTAACTGCACTCAGGGAAAGGTTCTCATTTAGGAATGGTTCAATCTCTTTCTCCGAAAGAGGAACCGCCAGCATTGAACCACCAGGCAGTTTTTGCATCAAGCGACCTCTGGTAGCTACCAGCGACAATGCGTCTTCAAGAGAAAATACCCCTGCCAGACAAGCTGCTACATACTCACCAATACTATGGCCGACTAAGGCTGCCGGTTGTACTCCCCATGACATCCATAATCTTGCAAGGGCATATTCAATTGTGAATAGCACGGGCTGGGTAATTGATGTCTGTCTTAAGTGCTGCGCTAATTCTTCGATATTCCCCTCTTTCGGATATAAAATATCTCGCAGATTTAAGGAAAGGTGAGACTGAAGTATTTCCGAACAGCGATCGATGTGTTCTCGAAATTCTGATTCAGTTATATAAAGTTCCAAGCCCATATTTATATACTGCGAACCTTGACCGGAAAACATGAATGCGACAGGCGGATTCCTTCTTTCCTGGTAAACTGTCAATACCAGGTTAGGATCCACCGCTTTCAGCTTCGATACGGCATCATTAACATTCTTGCAGACAATCATCCTGCGATGGCTGAAGGCCTTTCGTCCGACCTGGAGAGTGTAAGCAACATCTGCAAGGCTCAAGCGCGGATGCTTCTTTAAGTGTTCAACAATATTGGTTGTAATTCCATCCAGAGCAGAACTGGTTTTAGCAGACATAACCAGTAATTGATGAGGTCGGGAGGTATTAGAAGGTTCTATAACTGGAGCTTCCTGTACAATTACATGGGCGTTGGTCCCTCCAACACCAAAGGAACTGACTCCTGCCCGAAGGGGAATATCGTCCACCTTCCATTCCGATAGCTTGGTATTTATGAAAAATGGGCTCTTCTCAAAGTCAATATTTGGATTCGGACTTTCGAAATGGAGGCTTGGTGGAATTTCCTTATGTTTTAACGCTAGAACTGTCTTGATTAAACTGGCAACCCCAGCTGCCGCATCCAGGTGTCCGATGTTTGATTTCACCGAGCCAAGGGCGCAAAACCCCTTATTTTGTATTCCAGGGCGAAATGCTTGATTTAGCGCCGTAATTTCTGTTGGATCTCCAAGTGAAGTACCAGTTCCATGAGTTTCAACATAAGTAATTGTTTCAGATTCTACATCAGCGTTAGCCAGTGCCTCAGCTATAACTTCAGCCTGGCCAGTTACACTGGGTGCCGAGTAACTCACTTTTAAAGAACCGTCGTTATTTATGGCTGATCCGATGATTACTGCATCAATATTATCCCCATCTGACAAAGCATCTTCTAATCTTTTTAAAACTACAGCACCCAGACCATTACCGAAAACAGTTCCATTCGCCTTAGCATCAAAAGGCCGACAAATTCCGTCAGGAGATACAATTAAACCCTCTTGGTACCAGTAACCAGTATTTTGTGGTACGAAAATCGATACGCCTCCAGCGATGGCCATATCACATTCAAAATTAAGCAAACTTTGGCAGGCTACGTGGACAGCGACCAAGGAAGTGGAACAGAAGGTCTGAATTGTGTAGCAAGGTCCTTTCAAATTTAACTTGTAGGCAATACATGTAGTCAAAGAACCCAAGTTGTTGTAAAGCGAAACTTGAAATTCCCCCGCTAAAGCCATTGCTTCAGGGTTTGCATAGAGGTTATTTACCAGGTAACTATTCATACTTGCACCGGCATAAACACCGATTGCTCCTTTATAACTTTCGGCATCATAGCCGGCGGCTTCGATTGCATTCCAGACGCATTCGAGGAAGAGCCGATGCTGCGGATCCATGCATTCAGTCTCCCTAGGACTGAACCCAAAGAATGTAGGGTCAAACAATTCAACGTCATCTAACACAGCTCTTGCGTTGACATAATTAGAGTTATGAAGTGCCTCAGGGTCAACACCTGAAGCTAATAGTTGCTCATCAGTAAAGTTAGTAATTGAATCAATACCGTTCCTTAAGTTATTCCAGAACGCATCAATGCTTTTGGCTCCTGGAAAATTACATGCCATTCCAATGATTGCTATTTCTGACCCATCGAATTGCTCAAGCGTTTTAGAATCCATGATATTAAAACCCTCTTTAGGCTATGATCTTCTTAGCCTTCTTTCCTTCCGTTTCCTGCCTCGGCTGCTGCTTTCCACAAAAGAAGGTCCTCCTTTCTGCTCCTCCAGAATCATTTTGCTTAGTAAATGGACAGTTGGTCTTTCAAATAGACTCCCCATAGGAAACTCAACTTGAAATGCGCTTCTCAAAGGGGCTATTACCTTGGCCACTAAAAGCGAATGCCCGCCTAAATCAAAAAAATTGTCGTGAATTCCTACTTTTTCGATGCCAAGTACTTGTTGCCAGATTTCTGCAATAGTTTGCTCCGTCTGATTTCCCGGCACAACATAGACACTTGATAAGTTTGGTCTGGCATATGTCGGTTCAGGTGAAGCAGTCTCCATCGTTTTTTCCACAGAACATGACACTACCGGTTTTTTTCCAAGATCCATCCGAGGTAAAAAGTTTTGCGTTGAGACCACCACCTGCGGGAAAGAACTGTCCAGAATTCGGCTAAATGCCTCTTTTCCCTCCTCGGGCAATATTCCAAACTTAAGGCTTTGTTCTCTTTCTTCTTTGAGATCTTCTGGTACTGCTGTATTTACCGACATTCCGACTTCTTGCCAGGCGCACCAATTGATCGATATGGCAGTGGTTCTTGAGTGATGCTTATGTGCGTATGCATCCAAAAACGCATTCGCTGCACAATAATCTACTTGCCCATTGCCGCCCAGGAGCGAATTAATTGAGGAACAAAGGACAAAAAAATCCAATTTGATCTCATTGAGCAGTTTACCAAGCACTATAGTCCCATTCACTTTCGGTGCCAGAATCCCTTCAGCCGTTTCAAGTGTCTTTAGTTGCATGATACCGCCGCCGGCCACACCGGCGGCATGAACCACACCATGTATTTGTCCAAATCGGTCATATGCCTGTGCGATCGCTGCCTTCATCTGAATCATATCGCTCACATCGGCGCTGAGCACCAGAACCTCGGCACCCAGCTCCTCGATTGACTGCACTTTTCGTATTTTCCGGCTAATGCTATCCTGATCGTTGTGAATTTTCAACCAATCATTCCATTCATCTCTTGGCGGCAAAATAGTTCGTGAAGTCAGAACTAACTTCGGCCGCACAGTTTGAGATAGATATTCTGCCAAGGCCAGACCAATACCGCCAAGACCACCAGTGATGAGATAGACACCATTTTCTCTTACTCGGGTTATCGGTTCAGCGGTTTTTCCCAAACGAACGGTTTCAAAAGTCTGCAGCCATCTATGCTTACCACGATAAGCAACAATAGGCTCCGAAGTTTTGGTTGAGAGTTCTTCCATAAGCAGATCTAACTGTTGTTCTTGCTCAGCATCTACTTTTGGAAGCACTATATCAATGCTCGTGCACTGTATGTTAGGATACTCTTGTGAGGTAACTCGACAAGGACCAAGTAAGATTGCTTTCTCGGGAAACAATACTTCCTCACCGGTCACCTCTTGGAGATTGTTTGAGATGACTTTGATCTGTACCGGCTCAGGAGCAAGCAGGTCGTCAATAGCCTGTGTTAAAAATAGCAAGCTGTTAAAACCCAAGTTTTGAGAGATTTCTAGAACATCACTGCCTGAGCAGTTCCCCTCTGCGCTTGTAAGACACCATAGGTGCACGATTGTATTTGGCGACCGTTCTGATGCACGAAGTTTTTTTAACAGACCGTAGTAATCCTCCTTATTTTGCGGATTTATTGTATACGTTTCTTCGCTCACTTGACTGGACTGTGTTCCCGCCTTCACGGTCGTTACACGCTGCCCGTACTGTTGCAGTTCCCTGACCAATTTGTCACCAAACCCGCATTCATCGAGGAATACCAACCAGCATAGTTTATGGTCCGCTAAAGTCTTTTTGCCATACGGCTTTGAGATTTGGGATCGTTTCCATGAGGGAACATGAAACCACTCATCAATATCATTAATTTTATATGACGATTCTTGAGCCTCTGTGTTGACCCGAACTGGTTTCTGTGGATCCACCCAGTATCGTTTTCGCTCGAATGGATAGGTTGGTAAGGGGACTCGATGACGCCTTTCATCTTTATAAAACTCAGACCAATCGACCTCGATGCCAGCAAGCCAGAGTTGCCCAAGAGTTTTCAGAATAAAGGCGGTATCTGACTTCTGCTCTTGAGGATGACGAAGCGAGGAAAGTACAATTTGTTCTTTTGATTCGTTTGAATGTTGCCTTACTAACGTGCTAAGTGTTTGTCCCGGTCCAACCTCCAGAAAAACCCTATTTGGCTCTTTCAATAGCTCTCGTACACAATCAGAAAAACGGACTGTTTGGCGCAGATTCTTGGCCCAATAGACCGGGTTCATTATTTCATCTGAGGTGATCCTTGTACCAGTGACAGTTGAAACGATTCGAATTCGTGGGGTATTAAAATTAACTTGCTTCGCTCGTTCAACAAATGCATCTATTATTGGATCCATCATCTTCGAATGAAAGGCATGAGAAGTATGCAAATGACGACAATCCACATTCTTCTTAAAAAGCTGTTTTTCCAAATCCTCAATAGCCTCTCTATGACCTGATATAGTACAAAATGAAGGTCCGTTAACGGCACTCAAGGAGAGCTCTTCATTAAGGAATTGCTCAATGTCTTTCTCCGAAAGAGGAACCGCTATCATAGAACCACCAGGCAGCTCCTGCATCAAGCGACCTCTGGTAGCTACCAGCGACAATGCGTCTTCAAGAGAAAATACACCCGCCAAACAAGCTGCAACATACTCACCAATACTGTGGCCTACTAAGGCTGCTGGTTGCACTCCCCAAGACATCCATAGTTTTGCAAGGGAATATTCAATTGTGAATAGCGCAGGTTGTGTAATTAAAGTATTTTTCAAATTGTACGTTTCTTCTTCGAGATTTTCCTTTGCCGGATATATGATGTTACGCAAATCTAGGCCTAAGTGAGGCTTAAGAATCTCTGAACAGCGATCAATGTGTCCTCGAAATTCTGATTCAGTTTCATAAAGCTCCAAGCCCATATCAACATACTGCGAACCTTGACCGGAAAACATAAACACGGTATTCTGATTTATGGGCTCCCGGAAAAATGTCAATACGCGTTCTGGATCCAGTGTTTCCAAATTGGCCACAGCATCATTAAGATCCTGGCAAACAATCATCCGGCGATAATCAAACGTCTTCCGACCACTATTGAGCGTGTAAGCAACATCAGCAAGGTTCAAATGTGGATGCTCCTTTAAATGCTCAACAAGATTTACAGTCGCGTTTTCTATAGCGCCATCGGACTTCGCTGAAATCAGTAACAATTTATGGTGCCTACTTGGTCCAGAGGGTTCTGTTTCAGGAGCTTCTTCCAGAATTATATGGGCGTTTGTCCCGCCAACGCCAAATGAGCTCACACCAGCGCGGCGAGGAGTGCCATTGGCCTGCCATTCAGACAGCTTGTCACTTACGTAAAATGGACTATTTTCAAAGTCGATCTGAGGATTAAGCTCACTAAAGTTGGGACTCGGTGGGATCTGCTTATGCTTGAGGGTGAGGACGGTCTTAATAACTCCTGCCACGCCTGCCCCTGCGAACAAATGTCCAATATTAGCTTTCACAGATCCAATGCGGCAGTATCCTTTCCTATTGGTCCATTTCCTAAAGGCCGTGGTCAGGGCAGCGGCTTCGATAGGATCGCCAAGAGCGGTTCCGGTTCCATGAGCTTCAATGTATCCAATGGTATCGGGACTGATCTCGGCCATAGTGAGGGCCTCCTCGATGACCAAAGTTTGGCCTTGGACGCTTGGGGCTGGATAGCCAACCTTTGAGGAACCATCGTTATTGATTGCCGCAGCTTTGATCACAGCCTGAATTGAGTCGCCGTCACGGATAGCGTCCGACAGTCGTTTAATGACAATCATGGCCACACCATTCCCGAAAACTGTTCCCCGGGCTTCAGCATCGAATACCTTGCAATGACCGTCTGGTGACAAAATGCCCCCTTCTTCATACCAGTACCCAGCATGTAGAGGGGCTTCAATTCGTGCTCCACCAACAAGCGCCATATCACACTCACCACTGAGTACGCTTTGACAGGATAGGTGAAGGGCAACACCAGATGACGAACAATTAGTTTGCACACTGATACTGGGCCCTTTCAGGTTCAACTTGAATGAAACCCGTGTGACTGCATTATCCTTCTCATTCGATAGCCTCATAAGCTGGGGACCTACTTTCTTAAGTAGATCGGGGCGTGTCATGAGGATATTCTGAAAGTAGGTGTTAGGTGAAACGCCTCCGAAAACACCGATAGGTCCATTGAATTTCTCGGAGTTGTAGCCAGCGTTCTCAATAGCCTCCCACGCACATTCCAGAAAAAGGCGGTGCTGAGGATCCATAATCTCAGCATCCAGGGGACTAAAGCCGAAGAACGTGGCGTCGAAGCAGTCGGCGTCTTCTACGAATGCGCCTGAGTTGACAAAAGATGGGTTCTCTATGGTGGCCTTATCAACACCAGATGCTTTTAACTGCGCAAGCGTAAATGGTTTGATCGACACGACACCATTGCATAGGTTCTGCCAAAACTCATCAATGTTTTTTGCGCAGGGAAAGCGACCGGCCATTCCTACGATCGCTATTTCCTCCTGACTTAAAATACTTTCAATATTACTCATTGTACTTTCCGTTTTGTTTCTAACTTAGAATCTCGATTCGCCAATCTGAACTGTCTCTGTCGTTCCGCAAACTCCCTGCGTGAGTTCAAAATTATATGTTTGGGTTGGCTTTTCCTAGCCTGTGGTGTGGCTCCCAAACCAACCTCATACGGAAATCTTCTTGCTACAGCTTGAGCGTAATGCTTTTTTAGAAACATAGTATACTCAGCAATGGAGGGTGATTTAAATATCGATATGATGAGGATTGATTCGCCCAATTCTACTTGGATTAAATTGACGAAACGGGCTGCCAATATTGAGGTTCCTCCCAATTCAAAAAACTTGTCGTAAATCCCAACTCTGTCAAGCTTTAGTATATCGCACCATAGATTCGAGAGATGGCGCTGTAACTCGCTCCGAGGTGAAACATAAGGCTGGTCCAAATCCGGACGTTTTTGCTCAGGTGCAGGTAGTGCCTGCCGATCAATCTTGCCGCTGGGCAGGTGTGGCAGAGCGTCCAGCATTACGAACACCGTCGGCACCATGTAATCGGGAAGTTTCTCGATCAGCAAGCGACGCAGTTCGCTGACAGTAAGAGGGTCCTCTGGGTCACGCACTATATATGCAACCAGGCGTGTGTCACCAGGCTGATCGTCCCGAGCCACGACTACAGTCTCCCATACAGCTGGATGCTGCTTCAGTACCTCCTCAACCTCTACCGGCTC
>Ga0209013_10002507_pt1 | contig 16629 bp, 11 predicted proteins | sample Cruoilmetagenom2_FD_187291 | JGI IMG/M metagenome (GOLD analysis project Ga0209013, IMG submission 187291) | Oil polluted marine microbial communities from Coal Oil Point, Santa Barbara, California, USA - Sample 2 (SPAdes) (version 2) | ecosystem: Environmental > Aquatic > Marine > Oil seeps ...
CGCGAGCTTCCAGGGCCACCACGTGGCCAAAATCACCAAGAGGCTGGCGGGCGGCCTCGACGACTAGGCGGACCATTTCGGACTGACCGAAGCGCCTCCGAAAATCTCGGCGAGGCGCTGACGCGTACCCGCATCGGTTTGCGCCGGCACATCGTCGGCCGCGAACATCTCCGCCTCGGCGATCTCGCCCAATTGCACATGGCGGCCGCGCCGCGTCCACGCGCGGATCAGATAGACCGCGATGTGGTCCCCCGGAAAATTCGCGTTGTTGGAGAAGATCCCATGCAGAAGCGGCGGACCGGTAAGCGTCACGCCAACCTCCTCACCCAGCTCCCGGGCCAGCCCCTCTTCAAGCGTCTCGCCCCACTCCACGCCGCCGCCCGGAAAAAACCAGCCAGGCCGGTAGCTGTGCCGCACGAGCAGCAAGCGGTCCGCCTCGTCGATCACCACGCCTTGCGCGCCAAGCGTCATGCCGCGCCGCAAACGCCAGAAGGGGCGAAGCGTTGCCGTGACGAGGCGCGAAAGCGCCGGACCAGTTGGGCGTTGGGAACTCATGCCTTGAGCCTGTAACAGCAGAGCACCGAACACAATGCCTCCTGGGCACGCCGCCAAATTTGGCGATCGGCAAGGAGCCCATTAGGGTGCGGCTCGGTCAAGCCCGCGAAAGCCGCCGCCTGTGTTCACCCTCGCCCACCTGTCCGACGTTCACTTGAGCCCGCTGCCACGGGTTAAGCGCACGGACCTCCTGTCGAAGCGACTGCTGGGCTATGTGAACTGGCACCGCGGGCGGAAGTTTGTTCACCGGCGCGAATATCTCGATCTCCTGACCCGCGATCTGGCGGAGCGCGACCCGGACCACATTGCCGTGACCGGCGATCTCATCAATCTCGGCCTCCCGGAAGAGTATCTGCGCGCGGCAGACTGGCTGCATCACTTAGGCAACCCGAACGACGTCACCGCCATCCCCGGCAACCATGACGCCTATGTGCGCATGCATCCCGATACCAGCACGCGCCATTGGCAGCCCTACATGACATCCAACGAAGCGGGCGAAGCTCTGTTCACGACACCAACGGGCGGGTTTCCTTTCGTGCGCTGCTTCGGCGACATCGGCATCGTCGCGCTGTCTTCGGCGATCCCGACCATGCCGTTCATCGCCGCGGGACGCCTCGGCAAAGCGCAACTCGCAGATCTCGCAAACGCGTTGGACGCGATGGGCCGCGAGGGCCTCTTTCGCACGGTGCTGATCCATCACCCGCCGCTTCCGGGCCAAGCCGGTTGGCGGCGCGGCTTGCGCGATGCCGATGCCTTGCGTGACGTGCTTGAGGCGCATGGCGCCGATCTTGTCCTCCATGGCCACAACCACGCGCAGACCGTGCACGAGCTGCAAACGGCGAGCGGCCCTACGATCGTCGTTGGCGTGCCGTCCGCCTCGGACGCCGTCGACGGGCGCACACCGGCGGCGCGCTACAACGAGTACAACATCGAACGCGCCGGCAATGGCTGGCGCGTAGAGATGATCGGCCGCGCGGCCGCAGATCTAGATCAGGTTTGGGAATGCGAGCGGCGCGTTCTTAGGGAACGCTGAGCCACACTGAGGCGAACAGGCCGGCAGCACCGGTGATCACGCCGATGATGAACGCCGACAGCACGATGCCCATGCCGGGGCCCGAACTCTCAGGCTCGATCACAGTCTTCTGACGCGGCGGCGCCTCCACAAGTGCTGCTTCCATCCGCTCCCGCCGCACGATCTCCTGCGCCATGTATTTGGTGATGCGGTCCGCCATCTCGGCAACCGTGTTCGCACTGAACAACGTACGCCGCCCATTCTCGCTGTTGCGAATGAACAGATAGGCGCCCGAGCCGTCGTCGACGGCGACATAGGTAAACAGGTCGATCCACAGTCGCGCAGGCCGGCTCGGCGCCAGCACCAGGCTGAAGCGATCGTCGCTTTTCGGAATTTCAGCGAACACGGTCTCGAGCTCGGCCTTGAGCAACTCCAGCCGCGCGATCTCGCCGTCACGGGTGTCGGCCGTCGCGTCGAGGCGCTCCGCCTCCTCCAGGCGCGCCTTCCCGATCGCCTCGCGCAAGGACCGGCTTGCCGCCGGACGTGCGATCATCTTGACGTTGTCGTCCATCCCAGAGACGTCCCTACGGTTTTCTTCCTCGGATTGAGGATAGCCCGCCAAGCGGCGGAAATGCGACTGAAATTCTGGGCCGGATTCCGGGGCAAGACGCCTTGTTTGCGGCGCCTCACCGGCCTCGCCACGGGCTTTGTTCCGACCCCCGGCCATGGCGCATGGCCCGGCTTGGCAGCGTGGCGCGTCTTGGCGCCCTCGCCCCAGGGGCGGGGCGGCGCCGGCTCGTTCAGAAACTTATTTGGCAGCAAGTACAACGGAGGCCCTCGCGTCGTCGAACCACTTATCGATTGCGGTGTCGACGCTGGCCTCAAGCCCCGACCTCCACGCCACTATAGTAGCCTCGAGAGCCTCTTCATTGGCAGCAACAAAGCTATCGCGGTTAACGGCTTCGCTTGCCTCATTGGCGAGATAGTCCACGGCAATGCCGATCGCCACGCCGATTGCGGCGCCGATCACCTGCCCGCCCACGGGCTGAACCGCCGTGCCGACCGCCGCGCCTTGAAGTGCGGGCGCCGCACGCGTCGCCAGCGACGTCGCGACCCGAGCCGACATCTGACCGAAGCTGCGGCTGACAATGGCGTTAATGGCACGCCCAAGTGTAAGCGCGCCCACCGTGCCGCCGGCCGCGGCCGCACCCACGCCCACGACGCCATCGAAGGCGCGGTCTTCCATGAGATAGTGCGGCGCTTTCCACTTCTGGGCATCCCAATCGAGCTTGACGTTGGTCATGGAACTCGAAGCCGGGATGTCCTCCATATGGCTCGTGTGCTGAGCGAGGAAGAGCTGCAGCCGCATGTCGCCATTGGCGATCACCCGCCGATAGCTGTCATGGGCATGGCGCACTGCCTGCTCGACGCCCTTCGTGATGGTCTGGTCGCGGATCTCCGGCTTCAACACCTGCTCGGTGTAACTCTCCAGGAAGTACTCTTTGACGTCGGCCTCGATGGCTTCGCCCAACGACTCGTACTTGCCTGTCTCAAGGACGCGGGAAATCGCCGAGGAGATGGTCTCCTTCAGCACGATATAGGACCGCTTCCATTCGAAGAACCAATCGGCATACGCCTCGATCGTCTCGTCGCGGTCTTGGAATGCCAACGCGAACGTACGATCGATGTCGTTGCGCGCCGCTTCCTTGATGCGCGCCCGCTCGTCGTCGAGCATCAGGATGGTGTCGTTGACGAACTCGTCCGTCTCCGACTTGCTAACCAGAACACGGTGCAGCTTGCCGTCAACATCCTTGACAACGAGATCGACCGCGTCGGGCGGGAGCGTCCGGCTCGGCATGAAGATGTCGAAGATGCTGGCGTCGGGGTGCACGGGCGCCGTGTGATCGGCGTGCCGCGTGTAGCTTCGATAGAAGGTGGTGCCCAGTGACAGAATTGCATAGGCGATCAGAACGAACCCGATCGCCATGCCGATGGGTTTCAGAAACATGCCAAAGGCGCTGGGCTTGACGACCTTTTGCTTAACCGCGCGCGACCGCCGCGTCGCCTTTACCGGCGTCTCTTCGGCGCCGTGATGTTCGGTCACCTCCGAACCTGAGGTCGTGGTCAGAGCCGTGCCCTGTCGTGGCATATCATCCATGTCCTTGACCCCTCGAAGCTAATTGGAAGTGTACGCGCAACAATACCCCCCAGCCCCAGGCTATATATAGTGTTCTTCAAGGTCTCTTTTAAGATGAATGCGCAACATACATTCGCCAGTCACGCACAGGCTTAACGCACAAGTTCCGCAAGCCAGTCGAACAAAGCTTCACGGTCCGTACGGTATTGCGCTTGGCTCTCGCCGTCGTCGATCTTGATCGAGGCGCCGCCCAGTGCATTGACAACGGCAAACGCATCTTCATCGGTCACATCGTCGCCCATATAGACCGGCAGGCGTCCTTTGAAGGGCGGCTCGTCAAGGAAAGCCGTGACCGCCACGCCTTTGTCGCAACCTTTCGGCCTCACCTCGTAGACCATCTTGCCCGGCAGAATGACGAGGCCGTCATTATCTGCCACAGCCTCCTCAACCGCCGTCCGGCACGTCTCCTTCAACTCCGGCCGCTGGCGATAATGCAACGCCACGGATGTCTGCTTGCGCTCCAGCAGCAGGCCCGCATTGTCTTCGACAAAACCTGTAAGCGCATCACCAACGGCAATGACCGCCTGCAGGCTGCGCGTGTCGGCATAGACATGGCCTGAAGCGTCCCGCCGGATCGAGCCATGCTCCGCGGCGGTCGCGAGCCTGAGCGGGGCAAGGAAACCATCCACCACGTCGAGAGGGCGCCCGGTGACGATGGCGACCGCGCCGTCGAATCGGCCGCAAAGCCCCCGCAGCAGATCGCCGACGCGCGGTTCCACCTCGACCAGCTCCGGGCGCGGGGCAAGAGCCGCCAGCGTGCCGTCGAAATCGAAGAAAAAGGCGGAACTTTCGCCAAGCGGCGGCAAAGGCTGAGACATATTTTTCGCGATCAAGCCGTAATTTCAAGGCAGTAGCAGCTGGGGCCACGCATTTGGCCACCGCTTAACTGCTTAGATCAATTCTTCGGAGGTTAGGAGCCCCTTGTGACGTTTTCAGTCTAAAGTACGGCGCTCCAACCAGGATTGAAACATGAGACATGGAGGCGTCATCCAAAGCCGCTATGCACATGCCGACGTCTCAAGCCTGCATTTCGGCTCGCCGCCCACCCGCCGAGACCGCCTGCCAACGCCAGGAGGCTTGAGATGACTGGAAAGACGCGGAGACTTGTTGTCGTCTCCAATCGCGTCGCCGACTTCAACGCGAAGTTCCAGACCGGCGGCTTGGCCGTCGCCCTGGGGGATGCGCTGAAGGCGTCGAAGGGTGTGTGGTTCGGCTGGAGCGGCGACGTGAGCGACGACGCGCTCGCCGAGGCGCCTAAGGTCGAGAATATCGAAGGCCTCACCGTCGCCACCATCGATCTCACGCCTCAGGAAGCCGAAGGCTATTACTACGGCTACGCCAATCGCTGCCTGTGGCCGGCGCTGCACTATCGCCTCGATCTGGCGCAATCCAACGAGGAGCACAGCGAGGTCTACTTCGACGTCAACGCGCGGTTCGCCGACGCATTGATGCCGCTGATCGAACCGGACGATCTGATCTGGGTCCACGACTATCATCTGATCCCGCTCGCCGAGGAACTGCGCGGCCGGGGCTGCACGTCGCGCATTGGCTTCTTCTTGCACACGCCCTTCCCTTCGCCGGAGATATTCGCCGCCGTGCCGGGTCAGAAGCGTCTCGGCAACGCGCTCATGGTCTATGACGTCGTCGGCTTCCAGACCACGTCGGACCGCGACAATTTCCGCCGCTACGTGGCGGCCTCGCTCGACGGCGAACAGCTTCATGGCGACCGCATCGCCGCGCAAGGCGAGACGACGCTCGCCTCCGTATTCCCCATCGGCATCGACGCCGCCGCCTTCCGCAAGCTGGCCGAGAGCGAAAGCACCAAGGACGCGATCCTCCCCGATCTTGGCGAGGACATGAAGACGATCATCGGCGTGGACCGTCTCGACTACACCAAGGGCTTGCCGGAACGCCTTCGCGCTTTCGAGACGCTGCTCGAGGAGTTCCCGGAGCATCACGGCAAGGTACGCTTGGTGCAGATCGCGCCGCCCACGCGCGAAACGCTTCCCGTCTATCAGGGGATGCGCGAAGAGGTAGAGCGGCTCGTGGGCCGCATCAACGGCCGCTTCGGGGACCTGCGCTGGACGCCGGTCACTTACCTGCACCATGGCGTACCGCAGGACATTTTGACTCGCCTTTATCGCGAGAGCGCCGTCGGTCTCGTCACGCCCTTGCGCGACGGCATGAACCTCGTGGCCAAGGAGTACATCGCCGCGCAGGCGCCGCAGGACCCCGGCGTGCTTGTCCTGTCGCGCTTCGCCGGGGCGGCGGAGCAGCTGCGCGAGGCACTCCTCATCAATCCCCATGACGTCAACGAGTTGGCGCGCGCCCTGGATCGCGCCCTGACCATGCCCCGCCAGGAGCGCTGGGCGCGGCACAACCGGCTGTGGCAGCGGATCGAGACCTACGATCTCGCCAATTGGCGCGACAGCTTCATCCAGACCTTTGCCGAGTCCGACACAGACCCCGTGAATCTGTTTGCCAAGAAGGCCGGCGCCGCCTAAGAGCCAGCCAAGGCTCGCTGGCGGCAAGACCCACCGCCCCTCAAGGCTTGGGGGCGCGGCCGATAGCCTCTGGTCGAGCGCGCGTAAGCCGCTTAACTTCTGTCGACGTACCGCCTATGTAGGCGCCCTTCGAGATGTCACCGCCCCGCCCCTAGTCGCTATTCCCCAGTCATGATCGATCGCACCGACCGGCTCTGGTACAAGAACGCCGTCATCTACGAGCTGCACATTAAGGCGTTCTTCGATTCCGACAATGACGGTATCGGCGATTTCGCAGGCCTCATGCGGAAGCTCGACTATCTCCAAGAGCTCGGCGTCACCGCCGTCTGGCTCCTGCCGTTCTACCCCTCGCCCTTGCGGGACGACGGCTACGACATCGCCGACTACACCTCGATCAACCCCACCTACGGCACCATGCGCGACTTCCGCCAGTTCGTGGCGGCCGCCCATGACCGCGGCATTCGCGTCATCACCGAGTTGGTGGTCAACCACACCTCCGACCAGCACCCCTGGTTTCAGCGGGCGCGCAAGGCCAAGCCGGGCTCTGTGTGGCGCGATTACTATGTGTGGAGCGACACGGACCAGAAATATCCCGGCACGCGCATTATCTTTCTCGACACCGAGACCTCGAACTGGACATGGGACCCGGAGGCCAAAGCCTATTTCTGGCACCGCTTCTACTCTCACCAGCCGGACCTGAACTACGACAACCCGCGCGTCCTCGCGGACATCTTGCGGGTGCTGCGCTTCTGGCTCGACATGGGTGTCGATGGCCTCAGGCTGGACGCCGTGCCCTATCTCGTCGAACGCGAGGGCACGAACAACGAGAACCTGCCCGAGACACATGAAATCCTGAAGCGCTTCCGCGCCGAGCTCGACGAGCGGTACGCCGACCGCATGCTGCTGGCCGAAGCCAATCAATGGCCGGAGGATACGCGCCCCTATTTCGGCGACGGCGACGAATGCCACATGGCCTTCCACTTCCCGCTAATGCCGCGCATCTTCATGGGGCTGGCCCGCGAGGACCGCTACCCCATCACCGACATCGTCAGTCAGACGCCGCCAATTCCGGAAGATTGCCAATGGGCCATCTTCCTGCGCAACCACGACGAACTCACCCTCGAAATGGTGACCGACTCCGAGCGCGACTATCTCTGGGAGACCTACGCCACCGATCAGCGGGCCCGACTCAATCTCGGCATTCGGCGGCGGCTTGCGCCGCTCCTCGACAACGACCGGCGCAAGATCGAGCTCCTGACAGGATTGCTGCTCTCCATGCCCGGTGCGCCAGTGCTCTACTACGGTGACGAACTCGGCATGGGCGACAACTTCTATCTCGGCGACCGGGATGGCGTACGCACACCCATGCAATGGTCCGCGGACCGCAATGGCGGCTTCTCGCGCGCGGACCCGCAAACACTCTATCTGCCGCCGATCATGGACCCGATCTACGGCTACGAGACGGTCAACGTCGAAGCGCAGCAGAAGCACGCCAATTCTCTGTTTAACTGGACCAAGCGTATGATTGCCGTGCGCCAGTCGCATAAAGCCTTCGGCAACGGCGACATAACATTTTTGCGCCCCAGAAACCGGAAGGTGCTCGCCTATTTGCGTGAACATAACGGCGACATGCTGCTATGCGTGTTCAACCTGTCCCGCTCGGCGCAAGCCATGGAACTCGATCTTGTCGACCAAAAGGGAAAGGTTCCCGTCGAGATGACCGGCGCCTCGGTCTTCCCGCCGATCGGCACGCTGCCCTATCTGCTCACCCTGCCGGCTTACGGATTTTACTGGTTCACGCTCTCTGATCCCGCACAGGTGCACGACCTGCCGGACCTCGAGCCGGAATCGCTGCCAGAGCTTGAAACGCTAGTTCTAGGCCAGGGATGGAATCTCGTGGACAGTCAGGCCAGCGATCGCGCGCGCACCGACCATTTCATCTATGAACTGCTTCCCACCTATATCGCGCGGCAGCGCTGGTTCGCACCGAAGGATGCAGCCATCGACTCGGCAATCCCAGAGCGGATCGGCGAGTTGCCGCAAGAGGGCCACGAAAGTTTTCTGCTTCTGGCGACGAAGGTCGCGCTTGAGGACGGCACGACCCAGCACTACTTCCTGCCGCTGGCGCTCTCCTGGGGCGAGGACGACTTGCGCCTCGACAACCCACTCCTGCCCTACCTGCTCGCCAAGGTCCGGCGCGGACGGCAAGCCGGGGTCGTGTTCGACGCCGCGCATGGCGAGACCTTTCCGCGCGCGCTGCTCCACGCCATGCGGTCGCACCAGACATTGCCTGCGTTTGACGGCGAGTTGCGCTTCGATGCAAGCGATACCTTGCACGCGCTCGATCTGTCCGAAGAGCTTGAGGTGCGTCGCGTGGAGACAGGCGAGAACTCTCACACCGCGCGCACGCTCGGCGACACCGTAAACCTGAGGATCGCCCGCCGCTTGCGCACCGGCATGGACCCCGGCATCGAGATGGGGCGATTTCTCTCGAAAGCCGGCTTCGCCAACAGCCCGCCTTATCTCGGTGCTATCGAACATATCGCGCCGGACGGGACGCCCACGGCTTTGGCCGTGGCCTTCGAGCATGTCCGCAACCAAGGCGACGGATGGACCGTCGTGGTCGATGCCCTCGATCGCGAGTTGGAGGAAGAGAGTCTTTCCGGCGACGGCGACGGCGCGGACGGCGGCTTGCCTTATTCGCTGTCCTTGATCGAAACGATCGGGCGCCGGACCGGCGAACTGCATCGCGCCTTGGCTGGCGCCGACCCCGAAGACCCCGCCTTCGCGCCGGAAGTCATCTCAAGCGCGGACCTTGACGAATGGGCGGCCAGAACAACGGCCCGCGCCGAGCAAGCTTTCACGCACCTCGTGTCACTGCACGAAAGCGTCGATCAGGAGACCAGAGATCTTGCGGCAAGGCTCTTGAGCCTGCGCGAGGTCACCTTGAAACGCATCGAGATGCTCATTCCCAGGATCGCGCGCGGCAACAAGCTCCGCCTTCACAATGATTACCACCTCGCCAAGATTCTGGTGTCCGCCAACGACGTCTACATTGTCGACTTCGAGGGCGAGCCGGACCAGCCGGTGGACGAGCGCCGGCAGAAGGGGCCGCCGTCGCGCGATATCGCCACCATGCTGCGCTCCTTGGACTACGCGGCGCGCACCGCCATGGATCGGCAAACCCAGCGCGGCGCCAGTCAGCTCGAAGAGATCGAGGAGCGCAGTCTCCATTGGCGCGCCCTAGCCGAGCGGCGCTTCTTGCGCTCCTACGGCATGGCGCGCGACGACACGGCCAGCGGATCGCATCTGGCCGGCGGCGAACTGTTACCGCTGTTCTTGGCCGACAAGCTCTTCCAGGAGATCCTCTACGAAGGCATGAACCGCCCCGTATTCTTGTCAATACCCTTGCGTGCGGCCCTCGAGCTGGTCGAGCCCATGGAGGAGCTCACCAAGGAGGATGCGGATTGACGTCACCTCTCAGGCGCTCACCGAACCAGGCTCGCCGGCCATGGGGCTGAAACTCGGTCCCGGAACGCCCTGGCCTCTTGGCGCGACCTATGACGGCCGCGGCGTGAACTTCGCTCTCTTCTCCGCGAACGCAACACGCGTCGACCTTTGCCTGTTCGACGCACGCGGTGACGAGACGACCCGCATCACGCTGCCCGAATACTCCGACGAGGTCTGGCATGGCTACGTGCCCGGACTCGCACCAGGCCAACTCTACGGCTATCGCGTGCACGGGCCTTACGCGCCGGGAGACGGCCACCGCTTCAATTCTAACAAGCTGCTGCTTGACCCCTATGCGCGAGGCTATTCGGGTCCCCTCGTCTGGGACGATTCCTTGTTTGGCTATCAGATCGGCACCAAGCGCGCCGACTTGGCGAAGAGCAAGGCGGACAGCGCGCGCTTTATGCCGAAATGCGTCGTCGTTGGCGAAGGCAGAGATCTCGTCCATGACCGGCCGAACCGCGCTTGGCACGAAACAGTGATCTACGAGGCACATGTGAAGGGCATGACCGCGCGGCATCCCGGCGTGCCCAAACCTTTGCGCGGCAAGTTCGCAGGGTTAGCGCAGCCCGCCATCGTCGATCATCTGGTCAAGCTTGGCGTCACGGCCATCGAGCTTCTACCCGTGCATGCCATCGCCAACGACCACCACCTCGTGGACCAGGGGCTCAAGAACTATTGGGGCTATAACAGCATCGGCTTTTTCGCCCCGGCCGAGCGTTACGTGTCGCATGGCGAAGATGTCGATGCGTTCCGCACCATGGTGGATACGCTGCACGCGGCCGGCATCGAAGTCATCCTCGACGTGGTCTACAACCACACGGCTGAAGGGAACGAGTTCGGACCGACCCTGTCCTTCCGCGGCATCGACAACGCGACCTACTACAAACTCGGCGAGAACAAGCGCCACTATCACGACACCTCTGGCTGCGGGAACACACTCAACGTTGCTCACCCGCGCGTGCTTCAGCTCGTCATGGATTCGCTGCGTTACTGGGTCGAACACTGCGGCGTCGACGGGTTCCGTTTCGATCTGGCATCCGCGCTTGCTCGCGACCATGAGGACTTCGAGCAAAGCGCCGCGTTTCTCGATGCGGTTGGCCAGGATCCCGGCTTGCGCCAGACGAAGCTGATCGCGGAGCCTTGGGACCTCGGCGAGGACGGCTATCAGGTCGGCAATTTCCCGCCGAGTTGGGCTGAGTGGAACGACAAATGGCGCGACGGCTTGCGGTCCTATTGGAAAGGCGAGATGGCCACGCTGCCCGCGCTTGGCCGCTGCATCTCGGGCTCGGCGGAGATTTACGACCACCGCGGCCGCAAGCCCTGGGCCAGCGTCAACTTCGTCACCGCCCATGACGGTTTCACCCTGACGGACCTCGTTTCCTACGACGAGAAGCACAACGAGGCGAACGGCGAAGAAAACCGCGACGGGCATTCCGACAATCGCAGTCACAACTGGGGCGTCGAAGGCCCGAGCGACGATCCAGAAACTCTCGACCTGCGCGACCGGGTGCGCCGCGCGCTGATCGCCAGCCTCCTGTTCAGCCACGGCACGCCGATGCTGAACATGGGCGATGAGCTCGGCCGCACCCAACACGGCAACAACAACGCCTTCTGCCAAGACAATGAGACATCTTGGGTTCAGTGGGAGGGCTTGAGCGATCGCGATCGCGCCTTCCACGACTTCGTGCGCGGCGCCGCGGCCTTACGCGCGCAACTCCCACTGCTGCGCAGCCCGCGTTTTCTCCACGGCGAGCCCGTGGCGCCGCTGATCCGCAACATGACCTGGTTCAAACCGGACGGCGAAGAGAAGCAAGCCGAACATTGGGAAGACCCGGTCGCCAAGTGCATCGGCGTTTCGTTTGCCGGCGACGGAAATATTTTGCTGCTGCTGTTCAACGCCGACGCCGATCCCATCGACTTCGTCTTCCCCTTTTTCGGCAAGCGGCATCTGCATTGGCGGCTTTTGTGCGACTCCGCCAACGGCCTGATCCGCCCCGAGCCCGTCACCATCGCCACCGGCAAGGCCACGGTACCGGCACACGGGCTCCTGCTTTTCGAGAGGACGGATCCGTGACGGCGCGGCTCGCTCATGTTGCGCCGTGGGGCACGGAGATCGTGGACGGCGGCGCACGCTTTCGCCTGTGGGCGCCGGCGCAAGATACGATCTCGGTACTGAGCGAGGACGGCACCAACATTCCCATGACCAAGACGGACGACGGCTGGTTCGAGGGGGCCACGGATGCCGTACCGGTTGGCGGCGGCTATCAGTTCGTCCTCGCCGACGGCATGCGCGTGCCCGACCCGGCCGCGCGCGCACAAATGGGCGACGTGCATGGACCGAGCCGATTGGTCGACCCCAAAGCCTATGAATGGCGAAATGCCGGCTGGAAAGGCCGTCCCTGGGAGGAGGCCGTGCTCTACGAGCTGCACACGGGCACGTTCTCACCAGATGGCACGTTCGATGGCATCGCCGCCGATCTCGACCGGATTGCCGATGCCGGCGTTACCGCTATCGAGCTCATGCCCGTCGCGCAGTTCGGCGGGACACGCGGCTGGGGCTATGACGGCGTACTGCATTATGCACCGCACGCCGCCTATGGCGGGCCGGAAGGTTTGAAACATCTTGTAGACGAAGCGCACGCGCGCGGACTGATGGTCTTGCTCGACGTCGTCTACAACCATTTCGGCCCGGACGGGAATTACCTCCATCTCTATGCGCCGGACTTTTTCGACACCGGGCGTCATACGCCTTGGGGGCCGGCAATCGCCTTCGACCGTGCGCCTGTGCGCCAGTTCTTCGTGCACAACGTGCTCTATTGGCTGGAGGAGTTCCGCTTCGATGGGCTGCGCTTCGACGCCATCGATCACATCAAGGATCCGTCCGACGAGGAGATCCTCGCCGAGATGGCGCGCAAGGTGCGTGCGGCGCTCCCGGACCGGCACATCCACCTCATCCTCGAGGATTGCGACAACACCACACGGCTTCTGAAGTTCGACAAGGAGAACCACCCACGCCTCTTCGATGCTGAGTGGAATGACGATTGGCATCACGCCATGCACGCGACGCTGACGAACGAGGACACCGGCTACTATCAAGACTACGCGGATGCGCCGGTCCGCCGCCTAGCTAAGACCATGGCGCAAGGTCACGACTACCAAGGCGAGCCCTCGGCGTTTCGCGGGCTTCACAAATATGGCGAACCGTCGGCGCATCTGCCGCCGACCGCCTTCATCGACTTTCTGCAGAATCACGACCAGACGGGAAACCGAGCGCAAGGCGACCGCATCACGACGCTTGCGTCTCCGGAAGCCGTCGAAGCCGCGCTCGCGCTTCTTCTGCTATCGCCGCATATCCCACTTCTCTATATGGGCGATGAGTATGGCGAGCAGCGCCCGTTTATGTTTTTCACGGACTTCACCGGCGACTTGGCGGAGGCCGTCCGCAAAGGCCGCAACCTGGAGTTCGCGACCAACAAGAGCTTCGCGGACGCATCCGCGAAAGGGCTGGTGCCCGACCCGAATGCGATTGAGACATTCGCCGCCTCCAAGCTTGCGCCCGAGACGAACGCACGCACGGCGCTGATCAAGCGCCTCATTGCAACGCGGTTTGCGCATGTGGTGCCGCGTCTCGCGCAGATCGGCGGCAATGCCGGCAAGATTATGCATATGTCAGACAAGGCCTTTACGGTGCGCTGGACATATCCTGAAGGCGATGCATTGCAGCTCACCGCGAACCTTTTGGACACGCCCGCGCCATGGCCTACGGAACCGCGCGGGCTGGCCTTCTTCACTCACCCCGGCGATCTCGATCCGACGCAAGGTATCCTGCCACCTTGGTCGGTGATCGCCGAAACGATCGATCGGGAGTAGTCATGCCAGACCGGCTCGAAGACTCGCAGCTCGAAGACCTGCGGCTTGAAGATTTGGCAAAACGTTTCGGGATCGCCGATGGCTATGTCAGCGAGCAAGGCGATTGGGTCGCCACGCCGCCCGAAACCAAAGCCAAAGTACTCCAAGCCATGGGCGTGCCGGTCGACGACCCGGACGCAAAGCTGCCGGAAGCACCGGCCATCGAAGACATGGCGGGACTGACGGAGAGCGCCTATTGGCCGCCCTTCCTGGTCGAGCAGCGCGCCTGGGGACTTTCGGTACAGGCCTACGCGCTGCGCTCATCGCGCAATTGGGGCATCGGCGATTTCGAGGACCTCGCGCAAGCCGCCGAGTTTGCCGCAAGGCTCGGCGCCGACTTTGTCGGTGTCAGTCCGTTGCACGCCCTGTTCATGGCCGAGCCTTCGCGCATCAGTCCCTACAGCCCGTCGAACCGCGGGCTCCTCAATCCCATGCTGATCGCGCCGGACAAAGTGCCGGGTTTTTCGAGCTTGCCTGACAGAGCCGAACTGGAAGCGGCGCTTCCGCGCTTACGTGACACCGAACTCATCGACTATGCCGGCGTGCACCAGGTGAAGCTGCGCGCGCTCGAAGCGCTCTTCGCGCACTTCATTGCGAATGCAAACGCCGAGGCCAAGGCGGCGTTCGAATCGTTCTGCCGCGCGCGCGGCAAAATGCTCGAAGGCCATGCGCTGTTCGAGGCGCTGTCCGAGCGCTTCATGGCTGAGGGGCGCAACGCGGCATGGTGCACCTGGCCCTTGGCGTATCAGGACCCCGGCAATATCGCGGTGCGCGATTTCGCGCGAGCCGCCAAGCATCGCATCGCCTTCCATGTCTGGCTGCAATGGGTCGCCGACACCCAGATTGCCAACGCCCGCGAACGCGCCAAGGCGGCCGGCATGCGCATCGGCCTCTATCTCGATCTCGCCGTCGGCATTTCCCCCGACGGTTCGCGCAGTTGGATGGGCGGGCCAGCCATCGCCCATAACGCGCGGATCGGATGCCCGCCTGATCCCTTCAGTGCCGCGGGCCAGGACTGGGGTCTCGTCCCCTTCTCGCCGGTCGGCCTTGACGAAGAGCGCTTCGAGCCCTTCCGCTCAGTGCTTCGTTCGAACATGCATTATGGCGGCGCGCTTCGGATCGATCACGCCATGGGGCTTCAGCGTCTCTATTGGATTCCGGAAGGTAACACCGCCATCGACGGCGCTTACGTGTCCTATCCTCTCCGCGAGTTGATGGCGGGCATCGTTGAAGAGTCCTGGATCTCCGAGACAATCATCATCGGCGAGGACTTGGGGACGGTTCCGCCGGGATTCACCGATGCGATGGTGCGGGCGGGACTGCTCAGCTACCAGGTTTCCTATTTCAGCGAAGACGATGGAACGTGGAGACCGCCTCATGCCTACCGGCGCGAAGCCATGGTGTGCGCGTCGACCCACGACTTGCCCACGCTGAAAGGCTGGTGGGCTAGCCGCGACGTCGACTGGCGCGTCAGTTGCGGCCTCGCCACGGAGGCGCAAGCCGCGGCGCAGCGGCATGATCGCTTGCGCGATCGCGGACGTCTGCTCGACGCTCTCGTCGATGCCGAAGCACTCGCGCCGGAGACTGTCGAAGCGGATGCCAAGCAGATGCCCGACGATGTTCTCGTAGCCGTGCACGGCTTCCTTGCAAGCACACCTTGCCGGTTGCTGGCCGTGCAGCTCGACGATGCGTTAGGACTTGTCGAGCAGGCGAACCTGCCGGGCACCGTTGACGAGCACCCCAACTGGCGGCGCAAGTCTCCGGTCGCCCTGGAGGACCTCGGCCAGCACGCGCTCTTCCGGTCCGTGATTGGCGCGGTTACCGCCGAACGGCCGAAGCAATGATCGTCGGCTAGAGCGCTTCGGTGCCCATCTCGCCGGTGCGTACGCGCATCGCGCCTTCGAGCGGCAGGACGAACACTTTGCCGTCGCCGATCCGGCCCGTGCGCGCCGCCTCGCCAATCGCTTCGACGGCGGCGTCGGCAATCGAGGCATCGACCGCAAGCTCGAGCTTCACCTTAGGCACGTATTGCATGGTGTACTCCGCGCCACGGTAGATCTCAGTTTGCCCTTTTTGCCGGCCGAAACCGCGCACCTCACTGACCGTCAATCCTTGCACGCCCATATTGGAGAGCGCTTCGCGGACGGCCTCGAGCCGGTGCGGCTGGATCACTGCGATGATGTATTTCATGTGTAGTCCCCGCTCACATGTTGTAGCCGCGTTCGCCGTGGACATTGATGTCGAGGCCTTGTTCCTCGACCTCGGCGCTGACGCGCAATCCGACGATCGCCTGAACGACCTTGATAATTATGAAGCTGACGACGACCGACCAGATCAAGACAGCGACAACACCGATCAGCTGGGTCACAGCTTGGCTGCCCATGGTCTGCCCCTCGGCAAGCCCGACGCCGCCAAGCGCCGCCGCCGCGAAGACCGCCGTAAGCAGGATCCCGAGTGCGCCGCCGACACCATGCACGGCAAGCACGTCGAGCGAGTCGTCGATCTTGAAGCGATGCTTCACCAGCATCACCGCAAGATAGCAGATGGTGCCGCCCGCCAGCCCGATCACCAGCGCACCGCCGGGGCCCACATAGCCCGACGCCGGCGTGATGGAGGCGAGGCCCGCAATGGCGCCCGTGACCGCGCCGACCAAGCTGGGCTTGCCGAACTTCACCGCCTCGATGACGATCCAGACCAGCGTCGCCGTCGCCGCCGAGATATGCGTGACAGTCATGGCCATGCCGGCGTCCGCGCCGGCCGTCAGCGCGCTGCCGGCGTTGAAGCCGAACCAGCCCACCCACAGCATGCATGCGCCCGCCATGGTCATCCACGGCGCGTGCGGCGGCCGAACGTCGCCCGGAAATCCCATACGCGGCCCGAGAACGATAGCGAGCAACAAGGCCGAGACGCCGGCCGTCAAATGGACCACCAGCCCGCCG
>Ga0209013_10002508_pt1 | contig 16617 bp, 11 predicted proteins | sample Cruoilmetagenom2_FD_187291 | JGI IMG/M metagenome (GOLD analysis project Ga0209013, IMG submission 187291) | Oil polluted marine microbial communities from Coal Oil Point, Santa Barbara, California, USA - Sample 2 (SPAdes) (version 2) | ecosystem: Environmental > Aquatic > Marine > Oil seeps ...
CCTGAATGGTATATGTCTACTGCTTTAGCGTGAGCTAATAACAAGTGATGAGCTGCCTGGAATGCCTGAGTGGCGTCATTTATTCCTGGTGCATGGATACCCGTCCCGTATCCAAGGAAAGCGGCCACCCAGGGTTCGTTATGGGTTGACCAGAGTTTTACGCGGTCTGCTAGTTTATCAAATGCAACAGCCGCATACTCGCCAAACCAATCGATACTGTCACGACAGGGCCACCCTCCTTGATTATGGAGATGAACAGGTAAATCCCAATGATAAAGAGTCGCTTTGGGCCGTATCCCAGCAATAAGAAGTTCGTCTACAAGTCGATCATAAAAATCCAACCCTTTTTGGTTGATCTCGCCCGTTCCTTCAGGTAGGATCCGGGACCAGGACAAAGTAAAGCTGTAGCTGTCCAAGCCGATCTCTTTCATTAACTGGACATCGTCCGGCATGCGATGATAATGATCTGCAGCTATTTCGCCAGTATCACCATTCAAGACCCGGTCAGGCAACCGGGAAAATATATCCCAAATGCTCTCTCCTTTGCCGTCTTCGTTCCAGGCACCTTCAATTTGATATGCTGAGGCGATTGCGCCCCAGGTAAAGTTCTCAGGAAATGTGTAAAGTATTTTTTTCATAGGGTCACTTGATAAGAATCTGTTATATTTTTAAGTTTGAACTCAGTGTTAGATTTTAATAATAATTCCTGTTCAGATATCAATAAAGCCTGGGAAAGGAAATGCCCAGGCTCTATTTTAATCTATCCATCAGATACTAGGAAGAGGTTTTACCCCTTAACTGATCCGGTTAGCATACCGCGGATGAAGAAACGCTGCAGGCTAAAGAATACCAGCAGAGGAAGCAGCATGGATACAAACGCGCCTGCAGTAAGCAGGTGCCAGTCCGCACCGCGGGATCCAACCATCTCAGCTATTCTCATTGTCAGTACTTGAACATCTGGTTTAGCTCCGATGAATACCAGGGCAACCAGATAGTCATTCCAAACCCATAGGAACTGGAAAATGGCAAAAGACGCCAGCGCCGGTACTGAGAGCGGGATGATCAACCGCACAAAAATTGTAAAGTGGGATGCGCCGTCGATGAAGGCGGATTCCAGGATATCCCTTGGCAGACCTTTGATGAAGTTGAAAAGCAGATAGGTCGCCAAGGGGAGGCCAAAGCCAGTGTGAGCCAGCCAGATTGCCAGAAAGGTGCCATTAAGGTCTAATCGAACGTAGTCCTTCAAAATTGGCACCAGGGCGATCTGGAGCGGGATAACTAGCAGCGCAACCACCAGGGTAAAGAGCAGCTTTCGACCAGGGAATTTCATCCAAGCAAAGCCATAAGCGGCAAAAGCAGCGATCAGGATCGGGATAATTGTTGCCGGTACGGCTACAGTGATACTGTTCAGGAAAGCCCCTACAAAATTATCTCCCTCTACTGTTTTGATCTCACCTGATGAAGTTTGGATCTCATATGTTTTTCCTGCTAGCACCTGGCCATAATTCTCAAAGGTCAGTTTGGGGAAAAACACCCATTTTTCATCACTGATCCTGATCGTGGCCAGACGTTTATTCCCTGACCAAACGATTTGTCGTCCATCTGGATCGGTGATGCCCTCCCGGAATTCTTCAAAAGTCCCTGAGACGCCTTCGATCGTCATAATTCCGTCGGGGTCAAGCCCTTCCGGAAGTTCCAGTTCTTCAACCTGAACCCATTCTTTATGGGGGAGAACTTTCCACCAACCCGAGGTTTGGATATCAAAACGGGTTCGGAAGGAGGAAACCAACAGTCCCAATGTGGGTATGGTCCAAATTAATACTAGTAAGAGAAGCGAGCCGTTGACTACAAAATCGCGTAAACGTTGCTGACTTTTAGCAGATTTCATTAGAATGCCTCCTCTTCAGCAAATTGCCGCAAGTTATAGATCATGACCGGTATAACACAAATCACCAGGATGATCGCGATCGCGGAGGCCAAACCCTTATTCTGGTTTGTGAATGCCTGCCGGTAGAACTGGGTTGCAATCACATGAGTAGCAAATTGCCCTCCAGTCATAACCCAGACAACGTCAAAGATCTTCAGCGTAAAGATCACAACGGTGGTTGTCACAGTGATGATCGTACCCATGATGTATGGGATCATGATTTTGAAGAAGATCTGCACTTCAGTCGCTCCGTCAACCCGGGCCGCTTCTATCAGTTCGCCGGGAATGCCTTTGATGGCAGCAGAGAAGATTACCATTGCGTAACCTGTCTGGAGCCAAATCACAATGATGATAAGGAAGAGGTTATTCCAGGGTTGGTTCATGGCTGTCCAGGCCTGTGGTGTTCCACCCAATCCAACCCAGATCGCATTAAGCAAACCAATCTGTGGTGAAGCTGCATCCTTTACTTCGTAAATGAAGTTCCAGATCACACCTGCACCAACAAATGAGATTGCCATCGGTAGGAAGATCAATGATTTAGCAAATTTCTCAAATCGGCTGCGGTCCGCCAATACGGCGACCAACAAACCAAATATTACTGAGAGTGTTGCACCAAATATAATCCAGAGCAGGTTGTTCCGGAATGCAACTGTCATGATCCTTTCAGAGAACACTGCTATGTAATTGTCCAGCCCAACGAATACATCACCAGTCCTGTCGTATAAACTTGTGATTAATGTTCTGACTGTTGGGATCGCCATATACCAGGACAATATTGCTACCGCAGGGCCTACGAACAAGAAAGGCTGGAGTCTGGCTATCCATTTTGGGGGAAGTTTTTCGATCAGCCAGTTCGTGATGTAGTAGATCAGGGCTACACCGCCGACTCCCCAGATGATTGCTACCAGGGCAATCACGTATTTTGGTGCATTACCATCCCTCAGGAATATGAAGCCCTTGACCATGACATATCCGGTGATAGCTGGGACGATAATGGCCGCAACGATCTGGCCTAGAGTTGTCCCAAACCACTCTATCACGGACCTGATAGAGGACTTAGATTGGGTAGTTTCTGCCATATATTTCTCCTTTTTCAGAGAGTTGTGCAAGAAAGGGAATAATGCAAATAATGTCCAAGTATTATAAACTAAAAAAAATAGCTTCGACGAGAGACCTTTTTTATTTTGATATGCTTTTTGCCCAAGTTATCGGATCCAATAATATTTGAATTTAATAATTTGTTGGTTGTGATAGACTAAAAGTTGGAATTATTGGCAAAGTCAATTGACTAACTGGAGAAATAATATGACCATGAGTTCAAGAGATCGGGTGTTGGCAGTCTTAAACCATGAGGTGCCAGATCGGGTTCCGATCATTATGGGTGTTAGCAACGCGACAGGCATCAAAATGAAAACTTACCGTGGGATCAAACAGTTGGCGAATATCAATGCGCCGGATGATTATATTTACCAATGGCCTGAGCTGGGCACAGCCCTGATCGATGAAGAGACCCTACAGCGACTGGGTAGTGATGTCCGAGGCGTGCTGGATATCCATCCTGCTGACACCCTTAAACGAAATCAAACCAGGGATCCACATGCCCCATTTATTGACAGTTGGGGAAGTGGACAGATGGAAATCAAACCTGGCGAGTGGTTCCCGGGAGTTCACCCTTTATCAGGTGCCTCATCAATATCTGATATGGATGATTACCCTGGCTGGCCTGATATGAAAGACCCGAGTCGAATCGCCCATGTTAAGGCCGCTGCAGCAGCTTTGAGAGAAGAGAACCAGTGTGCTATATTAGCAACACCCTGGTTATTATTTCCCTTGGAAAGAGCATTCGCCATGCAGGGCATGGATGTTTTTCTACTCAACCTTGCCATGAATCCGGAATTTGCGGTGGCGCTTCTGGAAAAAACAGCATCCCTTTGCAAAGATTTGATGGGACCGTTCTTGGATGAATTGGGTGATAATGTTGACATGATCAAGATCGGGGATGACCTGGGTACCCAAGAGAGTTTGTTAATGTCTCCCAAAATGTATCGGGAAATATTAAAACCAATTCATGCAGAATATATTAAATTCATTAAGAAACACACTAAGGCCAAGGTGTTTTTCCATACTGATGGAGACGTTGTCCCATTAATTGATGATTTTATTGAAATGGGAGTCGATATTCTCAACCCGATCCAGACCTCAGCTGGAAAAATGTCCGATCTGGCTGGATTGAAAAAGCAATATGGGAAAAATATCATCTTTTGTGGTGGAATTGATACTCACCGGGTGCTGCCTAGTGGATCTGTTGATGACGTCCGTCAGGAAGTAAAAAGGGTCATTCAGCTCCTTGGAGAGGGTGGGGGTTATATGGTGTCTTCAGTGCATACCATTATGAACGATGTACCACCAGAAAATGTATTGGCAATGGTGGATGCAGTCAAAGAATTTGGAATGTATTAAAGATACTAAAAAAGAGCGCTGAGAAGCGCTCTTTTTTCATTTAAACTTACAATCTTACTCTTTCTCGTAAGGTGTGCCATCTGCGGCTGGCATTTGGCTTCTACCAACCACACCTGCAAGAATGACCATAGTAGCCAGATAGGGGAACATTAGCATGATTTCCCCTGGAATAGCTACCTTCAGGATAGCCATCTTGGACGCCAGGGCATCAAAGAAACCGAATAATAAACCAGCGCTGAAGGATCCAAATGGGTTCCAGTTTCCGAAAATCATGGCTGCCAGGCCGATGAATCCCCGACCAGCTGTCATCAATTCGTCAAATCGTCCGACAGAGCCCAGGGTGAAGTAGGCACCCCCAAATCCAGCCATAAACCCACCCAGAATAACTGAGACGTATCGGGTTCTGAAGACATTGATTCCGAGAGTATCTGCCGCTTTGGGATGTTCACCAACAGAACGGGTTCTTAAACCCCAACGAGTATAGTAGAGGGCGATGGTGATAATGATCAGGAAAACGAAGACAGCATATACGAAAATATTATGCTGGAACATGATCGGCCCGATAAACGGAATATCAGATAGGATTGGGATCTTGATGGTTGGGAACCTTCCAGGATTGTTTAACTCCTGGTATTTCTGTAAAAATCTGGCAGATAGGAATGATGTGATGCCTGTAGCAAATATGTTGATCACTGTCCCTGCGATGATCTGATCAGTCTTATACTTGATTGATAGTACTGCCAGCACAGCAGCAAGGATGCCACCCGAGAGAACTGCGGCCAATAGGCCGATCCAGATATTGGTCAGGCTCCCGACCAGAGCCCCTACAAATGCACCGGTCAACATCATGCCTTCTATAGCGATGTTCACCACACCTGACCGTTCACAAAGAACGCCTGACATAGCACCGAGGGTTAGGGGAACCGCTTTAACGAGGGCGCTTCGAATTAAACCGGCTAAGTTTAGGCTACCATCCGCGGTGGCCCAAGTTAGGAAGGCGAAGATGAACATGCCACCCACCAATCCAAGGACCAGGTTGGTCCGTTTTTTGAAACCGCGTGCCAATTGGTATCCTCCTGCAATCAGGCTCAGACCAGCCAATATATTCAGCATGGGTAAGCTGTTGAAGATCCAGTCAGATAATTCCTGCTCAGATCCTCCAGGTACCAGGCGGAAAGTGGTTTGAATTCCGGCTTCAAGTGTTCTTGAGAACAGGAAGTAGATCAAGGCGGCAATAGCTAGGAATATAATTCCCATCACTATCCGACGGGTAGGGGATGATCTTTCGTAGTTAGTGGATTTTGTATTTGTTGTCATTTTTAGTTACCTCCCCATCCGTGCAGAGTGACTGCGTCAATGTCAATATCTGGCTCCTTGAGTCTGTAAACAGTTCTGATGATTGCTGGAGCGGCGATAAATGCCAGAATGAAGGCCTGGAGAACTGCTATGATATCAATTGGAATACCAGCGGAGAGCTGCATCTGGATTGCGCCGTTCTTCAGGAAACCAAACAAGATCGCTGAGAGCACAACACCCATAGGATGACTGTTACCGAGTAAGGCCAAGGCGATGGCATCAAACCCATATCCAGATGAAAAAGCGAGGGCTAAGTTGTGGTTTACACCCATAACTTCATTGGCGCCTGCTAGACCTGCCAGGCCTCCGGAGAGAACCATTGCCAATATTGTAGTTTTTGTGATATTCATACCGGCATATTTCGCACCTTTGGGATTGGCACCAACTGTCCTCAGGGTATAACCCCAGGTGGTTTTAAATAGGAGCAGATAGACCAGGTATGCAAATAACAAGGATATGAAAAACCCGAGATGGAATCGTATGGGGGTATCAAAAAAGCGGAATAATTGGGCTGATTCCTCGATTTGGGCACTCACAGGAGTAAAACCTTCTGGATCCTTGAGTGGTCCGCGCAGTAAGAATTCGCTTAAGCGGAAGGCAATGTAATTCATCATGATGGTGTTGATCACCTCATGACCTCCTGTAGTTGCTTTTAACAAACCAGGAATAAATCCCCATAATCCGCCACCGATAAATCCAGCAAGCAGAGAGACAGGGACGTGAACCATTGCAGGAAGACCTTTGAGGAAGATAGCTGCGGTTACGGTAGTCGCTGCTCCGATATATAGCTGTCCTTCTACACCAATGTTGAACAAACCAACTCGGAAACCGAGCGCAACAGCTAGTCCAGCAAATATGTAGGGAGTAGATACAACTAAACTCTCAAAGAAAGGGTTAAAAGCACGTCTGATCTCCTCGGCTTCGCCGCCTTTTATCGCGTCTACGATCTTTCCCGGATTACCAACTGATCCATAGAATAGAGCTTCATAGGTGGACCAGGCTGCTCGGGTACCGGTTTTTATCCCCTCCCAGAATGAAGTATTAAATGCCTGGTAAACCTCTTCAGTTGTGACCGCTACTAACAAACCACCCAGGATCAAACCTGAGAGGATTGCCAAAATGGTCAGAGTAAATGAACTCTTGGATAATTCCTCGAGGAAGATTTTCCCAGCATTTTTTTTCTTTAGGTCCTGTTTTTTCTCTTTCTCGCTCATAGATCCATTCCTTATTTTCAGTTCTTAGCGATTGAGGGATATGCAATGGTTCAGGCTTCGACAACTCCAGCCATCAGAAGGCCAATCTGCTCCTTGGTTGCACCCTCTGCTTCCACAACAGCGATGATCTTGCCTTCAAACATGACTGCGATCCTGTCAGATAGCTCCATGATTTCATCTAGTTCTGTTGATACAAGCAGGATCGCACACCCATCATCTCTCTTTTCCAATAACCGGTTGTGAATATATTCGATCGATCCCACATCTAAACCTCGAGTAGGTTGAGCTGCAATAAGGAATTTAATGGGTCGGGAGAATTCACGGCCTACAATGACTTTCTGCTGATTTCCTCCGGATAAGGATCCAACTGGGATCAACGGGCTGGGGGTGCGGACATCAAAATTATCAATGATCATCTCCGCATTCTCCAGCACCTTGTCATCCTGGATGAGTACATTCTTTGCAAAAGGATCCAGATAGTAGGTGTTCAGGACCAAGTTATCTGCAATTGTTGCCGAAAGGACCAGGCCGTCTTGCTGGCGATCTTCGGGAATATGGGCGGATCCGATCTCTGTGATGGTCCTGGGTGTTGCCTTACTGATATCCTCTCCACAAAGAACCATCGTTCCACTCACGGGATGACTTAAACCAGTGATCGTTTTAACGAGTTCGGTTTGCCCATTCCCCTGAACTCCGGCGATCCCGAGAATCTCACCACTCTGGACCTCAAAACTCACTTCATTTACTGCGACATGGTTGAGGTCATCAAGGACAATCAGATTATTTATTTCAAGCACTTTGCCTTTCACTTTAGCAGGTTTTTTATCAACCTCCAGTGAAACGTCACGGCCTACCATCATAGCAGCCAGATCATTTTGATCTGCGTCTTTGGGCGTTGTCGTGCCGACAACTTTTCCTCCCCGAATAACAGTAATTCGATCGGCAAATGTCAAAACCTCGCGTAATTTATGGGTGATGAAGATAATGGATTTACCGCTTGCTACCAACGAACGCATAATGGTGAACAGTTCATCAACTTCTTGAGGAGTTAAAACGGCAGTAGGTTCATCAAGGATTAGAATATCTGCTTCTCTATACAGCAACTTGATGATCTCAACTCGCTGCTGAACTCCGACAGGTAAGTCTCGTACGTAAGAATCAGGTTCTACCTGGAGGCTGTATTCATTAGAGATCTCGCGGATACGAGCAGCGGGAGATTTTCGGTCAAGGAAACCGCCAACCCGGGTAGTTTCATCTCCGAGCATTACATTTTCTGTCACGGTAAACACCGGGACAAGCATAAAATGCTGGTGAACCATGCCGATACCGCGGGTAATCGCATCCCGAGGAGAACTTACACTGATTTTCTCACCATTGACATAAATCTCTCCCTCATCAGGTTCATATAAACCATACAGGATATTCATCAAGGTGGATTTCCCTGCACCGTTCTCTCCTAATAACGCATGAATCTCACCTTTATTCAAAGTGAGATCGATATTGTCATTGGCTAAAACACCTGGAAAACGTTTGGTAATTCCTTTCAGTTCAAGGATTGGCTTCATATTATCCTCGTTTTATGATTGGGTTGAACAGGATAGTGATTTCGCAGAATTATACCATGAGAAATTTGAGGACATTCATGATGTTTATCGAAGTTTGTTGGTCCTTATATTTTTTTTCATTCAGATTTTTTAAATAGAAAAGGGAGAACAGATCCCTGTTCTCCCTTCGGTTATTCTTGGCGTAAAGATTACTCGCCGATGTTCTCAAGGGAGATTCCCTGAGCTTCCATCATGATGCGGATGCCGTCGAAGTTCTCATCAAAGATGGGTCCAACGCCGGTCCAATCATAGAAGGACTCGTTGCAGAGTGTCTCGGAGCAGGCATCGGTGCCAACATAGGCAGTGATAGCTGCAATGATCATCTGTTTCATAGCTTCGGGGAATTCAGGTGAGAAGGACATTGTATCGTTGGGGATCTCGGGGGAGATATCCAGGATGCGGACCTTCTGAACCACGTCTGGTGCTTCCTCGCGGATGGCGGCGCGGGCATCGAGTACGCGGTAGTCACCGCAGTACAGTTTGCCTTCGTCGGTCAGGCCGCAGTCGGGAACCAGCTCGTCTGGGATATCGGGGGCCATATCAACGGTCCAGCTGCCTTCGGGCAGCAATGGAGCACTGAAGTAAGCGGTACCGAAATCAGCTTCACCGTTGTAGACTGCTTTGACAGCCTGCGGGTGTCCACCGGCCTCGATGGTCTCGCCAACGGTGATACCCAGATCAGCATAGAGGGACTGCGGATAGAGGTAACCGGAGGTGGAGGTGGCATCGGGGTAAGCCCAGGAGGCGCCTTCGAGATCTTCGAGGGTCTCAAATGCACTGTCGCGGGCGACGAAGAAAGCGGTCCAGTAGACGTTCCAGCCGTAGCGCTCGGAAGCGAGTCCGGGTGTAACGCCGCAGAGCTGGTTGGCAAGAGCATATCCCATAGCTGGGATGAAGCCAACGGTGTCTGTGGGGGAAGCGCACATTTCTTCGATGGTGGCTGCGTAGGATGTCGGAACACTGACTTCAACGTAGAGACCAGTGGCGGAAAGCAGAGCTTTCTCGATTAATTCGCCGCCGGCGATCATGAAGTCAACATCTACGGACGGAACGAAGAGAACCTTGATGGGTGCATCCTTGCTGCCAAGTTCACCTGCAGCTGCGAAAGGTGCAACTGGCCAGGAGGCATCAATTTCTGCCATCACGGTGGCTGCATCAGCAACGCCGGAGAAGTAGTCGGTCATACCGGTCCAGAAGGAACCAGCGCCAACTTCACCAGGCATCAGGTCGGAACCGTCAAAGCGCACGGAGGTAGCATTGGCAACTGCTTCAGCTATCCCACGTTCGAGGGGAACTCCGTACCAATCGAATTCGGTATCCATATGCATGGAGAGTGCTCCACCAGCGGCGATCCATTCTTTGACTGATTCACCCTTGGTGAAATATTCCATGACAGCGCGGACTTCATCGCGGTCACTGAACATGCCCATGATGTCACCAGCAACCAGGTATGGTTTACCATAGGCTTCATCCTTGCCAGGCAGGTAGAAGAAACTGTAATCAACTTCTGCTACAGCGTCCTCAGGGAAGAAGCTGGTGATGAAGTTGCCCTGCTTGTGGAGCCAGCATTTGGGCGGATCTTCAAACATGGGGGAGGGAGCGTCACCAAAGCCGGTGGTCACAATGGTTTCAGCGCCGCCGTAAACATAGTCATCCTTCCAGAGGTCAGCCAGAACGTCGAGAGCATTCATGACTTCGGGGGAACTGAAGGGCAGATCACCCTTGACCCAGGCGTCATAATTCTCGAGCGAGGTGGTGCGGAGCATAACTTCTTCCATCCAGTCGGTGGCGGGCCAGCCAGTGGCGGCGCCGGACTCGATGCCAACACACCAGGGTTTGTCGCCATCAGCGACGATTTGGTCAGAGAGCGCGATTAGATCATCCCAGGTTTCGGGGATAGTGTACCCTGCGGCGTCAAAATCATCTTTAGGGTACCAAACCTGGCTTTTCCCACTGAAGCGGTGCCAAACACCGGCAACAATATCACCATCAGGGCCAGCCATGGTAGCCATATCCCACCAGCTCGGATTATAGTTATCAAAGGAGGTCTGGGGCAGGAAGGTGGAGACATCAACAACCTTGCCACGGGCGACGAAGGTGCTAAGCAGACCAGGCTGAGGGAAGTCCACGATATCGGGGGCATCGCCAGCTTCAACACGAAGGGTGATGGTGGCCTCGAATTCTTTGGAGCCTTCATACTGAATGTCAATGCCGGTGGCCTCTTCAAAAGCAGCATTAGTAGCGTCAAATTTGACAGCATCTTCATCTGTGAAGGGACCGGTCATGGTCACCACTGTGCCAGAAAATTCACCAGCCATGGCGCGTTCATAGTAGGTGCCAGCCATTGGCTCGTCACCGGGATCATCCGCTACAGGTTCATCCACGACGGGTTCAGTTGCGCCGCCGCAGGCGCCGAGAACGAGTGAACCGACGATCAAGAGGGCAATCAACACCCAAAAGAAACGTTTTGTTTTCATTCTTCTTCTCCTTACGAATTAATTGGATAAAATTGAAATACGGGGATTTTATTTAAGGCTATTTATTATCACCTCCTCCAATATTCTTTATGGAAAATTAGGAATTTGGGTTGAAAATAAAATATCAAGAGAATATTGCCTACATTGATACGAATTTGTAAATAATCAAGTATTATTATTGGTCATTTAACTTAAGAACTGTCCTTCCCCCAAGCTTGAAGAACAGTATTACTTATCATACTCATAATTGTTGAATCTAACAAGACTGATTTAAGCCAATTCACCTTATCCTTTTCGGATAGTCTATATTCAAATAATCCATACTAAACCTTGTCCAGGGGATTTGGAGAGGATAAAATCCTTTTTATGAACATGTCTTCTGAATATCAACAGGCGCTTGACTATATTTATAGTTTTGTGGATTTCAGCCGGACCCATCAGGATAATCTCAAACCTGAAAATTTCGATCTAACCCGGATGGTCCGATTCATGGAAATTTTAGGAACTCCCCAATCCGATTTTCCTTCCATTCACATCGCCGGCAGTAAAGGCAAAGGTTCGGTCAGTGCGTTTTGCTCCTCTGTTCTGCAGAGAGCCGGGTACAAGGTTGGTCTGTATACTTCCCCACACCTGAAAGATTTTGAGGAGAGAATGCAGGTAGATCAAATTCCAATACCAAGGGATGTCCTGGTCGAATATGTTAAGGAGATCAAGCCTGCCGTAGCATCCGTACCTGAGATAACTACATTTGAAATCATAACTGGTTTGGCTTTTCTTTATTTTTCTCGGGAGAAAGTTGATCTAGCAGTAATTGAAGTAGGCCTGGGTGGCAGATTGGATGCGACCAACATCATCACGCCAGTTGTGTCGGTTGTTACCTCTCTTTACCTGGATCATGTATCGATCCTGGGTGATACACTGGATCAAATTGCTGCGGAAAAAGGGGGAATCATTAAAACAGGGGTTCCTGTAATCTGCGCTCCCCAGGAAGAGACAGCCCTTTCTGTGCTTAAGGACATTGCAGTTAGAAACGAAGCTGACCTGATTCAGGCTGAACATAAATATCCATTTGAGATCCTTTCTAAAACGCTGGATGGCCAAGTTTTTAGCCTGAAAGAACCTGGACATAATGAAGAAAAATTCCAGATTCCTCTTCTGGGTGATTTCCAGGTGATCAATGCAGTAACAGCTTACGCAGCCCTGGATGCGCTGCGGTCCAAAGGGTTTCCGATAGAAAATTCTGCTGTACATAAAGGATTTAAAGAAGTAAACTGGCCGGCTAGATTCGAGATCCTTCGTCGTCAGCCCCCGTTGATAGTTGACTCAGCCCACAATCCAGCCTCGATGGGAAAACTCAGAGACACACTTGATGAGTATTTTCCAGATCTACCTCTGATCCTCGTCTTTGGAATATCGGAAGATAAGCAGCTGGATGGAATGTATCAAGAGATCCTTCCCAGGACTTCCCATTTAATCTGTACTAGTGCTGACCATCCTCGCGCGATGGATCCAGTGGATTTAAGCAAGAGGGCTGAAGATTATACTTCTTCCAGGGATATAGTTCCAAATGTAGGGGAGGCATTAACAAGAGCACTTGAATTAGCAGGAAGCAAAAAACTTGTCGTTGTGACAGGAAGCATATTTGTAGCCGCCAGTGCTCGTATCGCCTGGTTTGAGAACTAGACTATTACTCAAAACAAAGCATTATCCAACTTTAACAGCTCTCGCGCCCGTCCTCGGGCGCGATGGATTTAAGGACCAACTACCCCATTAAATTAAAATCGAACCCGGGGATGGGTTCGATGTGCGGCATAACTAATAAAAAAGATACGGTTTCCTCTAAAGGAAACCGTATCTTCAGATTATCCTACGACACAATTAAATATATTACTTCCTAATCACTCACAAGCATTTCCCAGATGTTCCTCGAAAGTCTCTGCGAAAATGTGGAGACCTGAACCATCACATGCTGCCCGGAAATATAAGTATGTTGTTTGGGCTGGATTGGCAACAGCACCCAGTGCAGTTCTACTTGGATTGCAGATTGGCCCGGGGGGCAATCCTGTATTTTCATATGTGTTATAAGAAGATGGAAGTTTCAGGTCATCTAGCGAGAGTGGATTTGTCCACCAAACTCCCTGTGTTCCGTTATATCCCAAAGCGTACTGTACAGTTGGGTCTGCACCCAGATTTATACCTTCGCGCAATCGGTTAATGAATACTGATGCTATCAGGGGCATTTCTTCCTCAACAATTGCTTCACGTTCGACAATGGATGCCAGGATAACTGTCTCATTGAGAGATAGTCCCTGCTCGCTAATCCTGGTTTCCATCTCTGGGGTGATTTGGGCGATAAAATGCTCATAGAATAGATCTACTAGTGAATTGGCGCTGATTTCTCTGGATACTTGGTAATTACCGGGTGAAAGATAACCTTCCTTATTTTCTTCCCGTACGACTTGCAGGAATTGATCTGGAGTTAGGTCCAGCCCAAGGCCGGGTAAAGTTTCTGCGATCTCTTCTGCTCTCCAACCTGCCAGGATCGAAACGGTGGTCAGGGGAGTGGTTGGATTGCTGATAATTTGAGCCACTTCTAGTTCAGACAACCCGGGGCTGAAATAGTATTCTCCAGGCTGGATTCGAGTATCAATGCCTGAATATATTAAGTAAGCTCTGAATTCATCGGTGTGGCGGATCAAACCCAGGTGAGTTAATCCTGTGAGAATTTGGTCCAAGGAATCACCCTGTTTTATTGGATAAAGGAATTCTGTATTATCTTCATTACCGCTTTCAAAAAGATCGTTTTTTGAGAGCAGTAACACTAGGGATTGTTGATAGAGTTTTACTGTTGAAAGACCCGCGTAAGGTGGACCAAATAACTCTGCGGTCCGGGCTGGTATTGTGGCAGCAATTCCGGCTAACAAACAAAGGGCGACCAATAACAACAGCATGATGAATAGAACCAAAAAACCTTTACCTCGGGATTCACTTTTCGGCATTAACCAGCCTCCTGGTCGATCTGGTGGTCAAGGAATGTTTGCAATATCACAGCGGCAGCGACTTGATCTAGATGTCCTGATCTCTTTTTGCGGGATACATTCATTTGCCTTCTTGAGTCCTGGGCTTTCTGTGTGCTGCCAAATTCATCCCAGAGTTTAACTGGAATATCTCCCACGGACTGGATCTCTTCTGCCAGGCGAGTGGATTTTCTGGATTGAAGATTGAGAGAACCATCCCAATTCAGAGGTTGACCGACCAAGATCAATACAACGGAATGTTCTTGTGCCAGAGCGTAAATTGCCAGGGCATCTTTATTTCTATTTTCGTGCCCGATAACACATAATGAGGAAGCAATTGTCTGGGTTGGATCACTGATGGCTATACCCAGTCTTTTTTCTCCGGGATCTACCGCCAGTACTCTACCGGGATCTTTATCCATGGATTAACTTTCTCCCTCACTGATACTGATGCGGAACGGCAGGGCTGGGATCCTCAACCACCAGCTGGGTGATAGATTGATCCGGGGCGGAACCTCGAGGTTTAAACTTTCCTGGAGAAGATTCATTGCATCGATTGGTTTTTTGCCCAATACTATTTGCAAAATCTGGTTTTGATCCATGATTTTCCGTTCATTCCAGGATACTTCCATCCTCCAGGTGTAGGATTGGGTGACTCCTGGAACCGGCAAAGAGAGTTGCGATATAGTAATACTTTCTAGTAATGGTTCGTAATTTTCCTCTTGATATTGAGCTTTCACAAGATCGGCTGCCAGGGAGAGCAAATCATCTCCAGATGTGTAAAATACCAAAAACTGGCCTTTCTTCTCCAAATTCAATACATTTCCAGGTGAGCCTTCTTCAGGAGTAAATATCTCTTCTATGGTTTCAAAATTCTCCAAGTCAGGTGTGAGCAATATATCTTCCTGGGTCAGGAATTCACTGATTTCTTGAGCAGCTAAATCTTTCAATCTGAAAGATAAATTTCGATTCAGGCGGCGCTGATCTGAAATGTTTGGTGCCGAAATAAATATATCTGTTCCTCCGCTAGTGGGCATAGGATTGCTGACAGCAACTTCGGCTTCTAAAGAGGTGCTGATTGTGTTGATTCGATCTGCTAGAACATTCCCTGATATACCGGGATTATTGGCCGTAATCTGGATAGTGGTCGACTCACCTCCACCCGCAGGCACTTTACCTGGTTCTGCGGTTAGGAATTGAACAGGGTTTCCTGAATCTGTGCTCAGAATTGTATTCACAGGAATGGTGATGGCTTCTTCTCCAAGATTTGTAAAAACCACTTCCCCCTGGGCATACTCGGACGGGATGGATGTAGTCCCGCTGGTAGGAATGGATTGCTGATCTTCTACTACGATTGTAAATTCCTGGATTGGAACCTGCCCTGAGATCTGGACTTGATCCTCACCAATGATCGCCCGGATTGGAACGATCAGACTTTGTTGGTTGATCTCCTTTCCGATTGTTATGGTTGCACTGGGAAATAGTATCCCAGCAATGGATAAGACAGCAAAAACCCCTCCGATGAAAATCGAGATCCTGGTCCAAGGCTGGAACTCTTTATGAACAGGTTTGTTATCCCTCCGAAAAAGATCCCTATCCCTGACCTCCACTACCTTATCTTCTAATTCTCGGCGTTTGAACTCACGGAAGGATTTTCGCCAGGGCTGTAGTTGGGCGGTTTTTCGGGATTTGAAAACTGGAATCCCCGCTTCACCAGCTTGATAGATCACTTCAGCATCCTGGGTCAACAAAGCGAGTTGGCTTCCATGGGAAGAGCAATACCGTTCCAGCAAGATCAAATCAAGACGATTTCTAAGAACTTTCCCTTGTTCAGGCCAAACCAGAAGAACTCGCGGTGTTTGAGACCAGTCCATTTTATCTCTCACGGAGACAGTATCGTCATGAGCCTCAAGTTGAATAATTTGGGTTTTCACGGAAGTTATTGTACCAAAAACAACTCAAGGATACGGTTTCCTAAGGGCAAACAGTATCCTTGATTAAGAATAGGGAGAGATCCCTACAAGGGACTCCATCCCAAAAACATCAATTATTCTTTCTGTTTCCTGATCCAGTCAACAACGCTGTCCAAGGCTTCGGGAAGTTTCTCGGGATCTTTTCCGCCCGCCTCAGCGAGATTAGGTCGGCCTCCACCGCCGCCACCAACCTGCTGGGCGACATGCTTGATCAAATCTCCTGCCTTGATCCCTTCTTTGATCAGATCCTCTGTCACGGCTGCGATAAGTCTTGGGGATCCATTGATCACTGTACCCAGAACAACTATACCCCGTGCTGGTACTTCTTGGCGAAAACGATCTGCTACCATGCGCATTGTATCCAGATCAGATTCATCCAGGATCTTTGTGAGCAAATTGATCCCATCTACCTGCTCTAGGTTTTCCAGGGCGGTTTTCAACTCAATTACCGCAAGTTTTCGCAATAGTTTATCCTTAGATTTCTCTGTTTTTTTCTGAAGGTCAAGCAGCGCACTCACCTGGGATGCAAGCTGATCCGGTCCTGTGGAAAGTGATTTGGCAGCCGTTTTCAATTCCTGGAAGCGAGATT
>Ga0209013_10002509_pt1 | contig 16611 bp, 17 predicted proteins | sample Cruoilmetagenom2_FD_187291 | JGI IMG/M metagenome (GOLD analysis project Ga0209013, IMG submission 187291) | Oil polluted marine microbial communities from Coal Oil Point, Santa Barbara, California, USA - Sample 2 (SPAdes) (version 2) | ecosystem: Environmental > Aquatic > Marine > Oil seeps ...
TGAACCGCCAGACCTACGGACAAGGTGTCGATTGGGCCGACACGCAAGCGATTTTGCAGCGTGCCTCACCCAATCTCTGATCGGGACGCGGCGACCAGGAACTGGCGTTGACCGAGATAGCGGACCGGCCACTTAACGACGCACTGCCGCGATGATCTGCTTCAAGGAGTTGAACAGCGCTTCGCGGTCGCCGCCGGATACACCGACAAGCAAGTGTTTGCTTGTCTTCTCAATGGCCGGTCCAGCGGATGTAAGCACCGCTCTTCCTTCCACGGTGAGCCGGACGGCATACATGCGGGCGTCGTGCCGCGTCCGTCTTCGTTGCAGCAATCCGCGCTGAACTAAACGCCGAACGATACCGGCGAGTGTGGAGCGGTCGATCCCTATTTGCTCGACCAAGGAGGACTGACTTGGTGACCCGTTGCCTGAGACCGCCTTGAGCACCTCTTACTGACGTGGGGTCAGGTCGGCACCAATATTGATGGCAAAAAGCTCGTCACCGCATTAACCGGCTCGGCGCAAAAGGTGAAGGGTTAAAATGGGACCTCGTTTGAAGTGATCATAATATTGATGGACTACTTTGCTGATTAGTTTTTAGCTCCCCCAAAGCCAATGAAACGTATGCTGCCGGGAAACAAAAGCAATTGCGAGAACTATCGCTCTGTAAACGGCTTATTGCGTTGACAGCGCGTGGACCCAACCCACTTTTTGAATGCAAACGGACCGGCTCACGTGAATAGCCAGGAGGTAACGCCGGCACGTCGCGCTAGGTCGCACATATCCATGTCGAGCCTTGCGAATGTGGATTGCGACAGCCGCACCGGTAACCACGGCGCTCCGTTCTTACACTTACGATACGGCGCCATCATCGCCCGCCAGGTCTTTTCGTTGAATGGACGGTCTGGCGCCACCATCGGGGGCAGACGTTTGAGCCCACTCTGCTGCGCCATCCACGCGTGGGCAGCCTGCCAGATCTCAAGCGAAGCCGGCATATTGTGGCGCGCCTTGAGTTGCGTGATTGTCAGAACACCAGTCTCGCGCGCATGCGGACCAATCTCCAGCGTGGCGATATGCGCGCCATTCTTTTGAATCGAGAACAACCGGCATTTCTCACGTGTCAATCGTTCGGCGTATTGATCCGCGCAGTTCTGCATGGCCTGCGCTTCGACCAGCAGCGAGTCACGGTCGATGAGGGGCGTGAACTTGTACTCCTGCACCTCTCCGGCATCGAGCCAAGTGTCGGCCAGTGAACCGGCCTCCAGCTGCATGACGAGCCGCAGCCGGTTCAGCCAGCTCTTGGCCGCGCATAGGGCTGTGTCGAATGCGATCTCAGGCCGCCATGGAACAACGATGAACTCATTTGCTTTGGTCTGGGCACTGGAAAACCAAGCATAAGCGGCAAGCACCGCTAAGATCCGATGCGGTTCGCCGCGATCGCTGTAGATCGGTTGTTCCGCGATCCATATCGCAAAATCCTCATGCGCGGCCTCGGTAGCGAACATCACGCTCTCCAGCCAAAACGGCGCATGTCGAATGTTGCTCGGCAATCTGCTGGCGATCCGGCGCGTAAAGATCTCGCCTCCCGGCACATGATCCAGTGTCCGCTCAAAGGCTTCAGGCGGCAGCCTTCTGAGCCATGTCGGCAGCTCCAAGTGGCGAGCCACTGACTTCAGCGGTGCGCCCTCGCCAACAAGCGTCAGCGCCTTCTCCCGCGCCAAGCTCGTGCCATGCCTGCTGGCTATGGCGAATGCGGCACCTGGAAAGACTTCGACAAGATCGCCGAACCGCGGCGAGGTCCTGATCAAGCGTCGCAATTCCCGCCGGACCGGCGCATTGAAACGGGCAACCTGTGCTTCGAGCGGAGCCGGCAGCCTGGCCGCTTTTGGCCGAGGCTGTCTGGGTGCCAGGCTCTGCCGGTCTTCCGGCGGGCACTTCATAGTCTCGGGTATGGACTTCCCGCGTTCCATCCTGGACCGCTCTCACACACAATTTGACAACAAAACAAATATCGCTGCTTAGTTTGGCACGGATGCGACGCCATCCGGGCAACTTGCGGATTGTCGTAATTAAACTCGATTGTATGTCGGCTTACAGAAAATCGCCTGCGATCTTATCGCGCCAGGTCTGAGTGTGCGGATGCTGACTCCAAATGTCTAACACTTCAAGCGGTCGAGTGCGCCCTGCAGAATGAGGGTCGCGGCAAGTTTATCAATGACCTCTCCGCGGCGCTTGCGGCTGGTGTCCGCTTCGATCAGCATCCTCTCAGCCTGGCTTGTCGTCAGGCGTTCGTCCCACAGCAGGATCGGTAGCTCCAACGTCCGCCCGAAGTTGCGTGCCAGCGCCCGGGTCGATTGCACGCGTGGTCCCTCGCTGCCATCGAGGTTTCGCGGCAGACCCAGGACAAGCCCGCAAATGGCATTTTCTTCGATCAGTTTTTCAAAGCGAAGAAGGTCTTTCGAAAACTTGCTCCGCTGAATCGTCTCAAGAGGTGAGGCGATAGTTCGGCTGAGATCGGATAATGCCAATCCGAAGGTTTTGGTTCCGGCGTCGATTCCGACAAGCGCGCGGCCATCTGGCAGCAGGGCGCGGAATTCCTCGGCGTCTTCGAATATCTGTCCTGCGCAGTACGTCTCTCCGCTCTCGTTTGCCATTGCCTGACTTTCACCCGTTGTTGTGCGCGCTGAGGGCTTTATACTCTGCTGCACGCATATATTGCGTGTGTTCAAGTGGACGCGACGCTTCCAAGAGAGAGACCGCTATGAAGATTGCATGGTATGGGCATTCCTGCTTCCGCTTCGAGCTGGATTCAAGCGTGATCCTCGTCGATCCTTTTTTGTCGGGCAACTCCACCTTTGAGGCTTCCGTAGTGGCCAAGGAGGCCGTGACGTCCGGAGTAACACACATCCTCCTCACCCACGGGCACGGCGATCACATTGGCGATACCGTCGAAATTGCCACCTCGACCGGCGCGAAAGTCGTGACCAACTTTGACCTCTGCATGTGGCTTGCAAAACAGGGTGTGACGGCATTCGAGCCGATGAATACCGGTGGCACGGTTGATCTTGGTGACTTCAAGGCCTCGCTGGTCCGCGCCGACCATTCGGCTGGACTTGTCGAGCAAGACGTCGGTTTTCCGCTCGGGTCAGCCAATGGTTTCATCATAACCCCAGAAGACGGCCCTGTGGTTCTTCATATGGGCGACACCGACATCTTCACCGATATGGAACTGATCGACGAGATTTACGAACCCGACATTGGCCTTGTCCCAATCGGCGACCGGTTCACCATGGGCGCCATGACCGCGGCAATGGCCTGCAAACGGTTCTTCGACTTTGAACTGGTCATCCCCTGCCATTACGGCACCTTCCCGATCATTGATCAAACGCCTGATGCTTTCATCGAAGAGATGAGCGGCGAGGATGTTGTCGTCCCTAAGGTCGGCGAAGTCCTTGATGTTTAGGTACTGTTAATGGACAACACAGCTCATCCTGTGTGCGCCCCTTGACCGACGGCTGTTCGGACATTTTCACCGCCCTTTTGCGCGGTTGGTTCGGCGCCGGTCACTGACTTGCAAGCGAACGGCGGACGCCGTGGTTGCGCGCGACGCCCTTCACGGCTATTGAGCCAATCCTTGAAGTCAGCGAACAGTGACCGCGAGGGGAACCATGCACGTCGACGAGGCAACCGTCCGGCGCATCGCGCATCTAGCGCGCATTAAGATCACCGACGAGGAGGCCGCCGGGCTCGAGAGCGAGCTGTCCGCCATCCTCGATTGGGTCGAACAGCTGGATGAGGTCGACACCGCGACTGTCGAACCCATGATCCGCGTCGTGCCGATCTCCCTGAAACAACGAGAAGACGTTGTTAAGGACGGCGAAAAAGCCGATGAAATCGTTGCTAACGCCCCGATGAGCAAGGACGACTTCTTCGTCGTGCCCAAGGTCGTCGAGTAACCGCACCCAGCACCGCAGCCAGCGCAACGGTTTTCCGCTCCAAAAGCCGCAGAAAGATATTCCGTGACTGATCTGACGAAGTTGACACTGTCTGAAGCCCGCGATGGCCTTGCCGAAAAGGACTTCTCGGCAACCGAGTTGGCGCAAGCGCACCTTGATGCAATCGAAGCGGGTAACAGCAACCTCAACATCTATGTTCTGCCGACCCCGGACCAGACCTTGGCTCAGGCCAAAGTCTCTGACCAGCGGATCGCCAAGGGTGAAGCGGGGCGTTTGGAAGGCCTTCCGCTCGGCATCAAGGACCTATTCTGCACCAGGGGTGTGCGGACCACCGCCTGTTCCAAGATCCTCGATGATTTCAAGCCGACCTATGAATCGAGCGTCACGCAAAATCTATGGAATGCCGGCGCCGTGATGCTGGGCAAGCTCAATAATGATGAGTTCGCCATGGGCTCATCAAACGAATCGAGCGCTTTCGGTCCAGCGGTTAATCCCTGGCGCCGCGCCGGCTCGGACGACAAGCTGGTTCCAGGCGGTTCCTCCGGCGGCTCCGCGGCAGCCGTTGCCGCCGATTTGTGTCTAGCGGCCACCGCGACCGATACCGGCGGCTCGATCCGCCAGCCTGCCGCACTAACCGGAACAGTCGGCGTTAAGCCGACCTACGGGCGCTGCTCACGTTTTGGCATCGTCGCCTTCGCGTCCTCGCTGGACCAGGCCGGGCCGATCACCAAGACGGTGCGCGATGGCGCATTGATGCTGAAGGTCATGGCCGGCCACGATCCCAAGGACTCCACCAGCGTCGACGCCGACGTGCCCGATTACGAAGCCGGTCTCGGCGCGGGCGTGAAAGGTCTGCGCGTCGGCGTTCCGAAGGAGTACCGCATCGAAGGAATGTCGGAGGAAGTCGCCAAGCTGTGGGAACAGGGGATTGCTTGGCTCAAGGATGCCGGTGCTTCGATCCACGACATCTCGCTGCCGCACACCAAGTACGCATTGCCAGCCTACTACATCATTGCTCCGGCCGAGGCTTCCTCAAACCTCGCGCGTTACGATGGTGTTCGCTATGGCCTGCGCGTTCCGGGAAAAAACCTTATCGATACTTATGAGGAAACCCGCTCAGCCGGGTTCGGCGACGAAGTCAAACGCCGCGTCCTAATCGGCACCTACGTGCTCTCGGCTGGCTATTATGATGCCTACTACCTGAAGGCACAAAAGGTGCGGACGCTGATCAAGGGCGATTTTGACGCCGCCTGGGAAACCGTCGATGTCGTATTGACGCCAACGACTCCGTCCCCCGCCTTTGCCATAGGTGAAAAGTCCGGCGACCCGCTTCAAATGTACCTGGAGGACATCTTCACGGTCACCGTCAACATGGCGGGACTTCCGGGTATCTCCGTACCTGCCGGGCTTTCTTTTGAGGGCACGCCGCTCGGTCTGCAGCTGATCGGCAAGCCCTTTGACGAGGCCACCCTTCTGCGCGCCGGCCAGGCGATCGAAGATGCAGCCGGCCGGTTTCCCGTCCCGAAGCGTTGGTGGGTTTAGGGGGCAATTGATCCGTTGCCTGCATTGTCGCGAGCCGTCGGGGTTGATGATCTTCTTGAGAGACGGCGACAGCCGTTTGACTGAGATGCTGGCCCCACGGCTTCGGATCGAGAAGCAATGCGATCCGCAGGCTCTGACCAGCCCGTTCTAATCGACAAGGTTGAGCCTGGTGGCCGGCCAGGCGGAAGTACAGTTTAAACTAGGGTCCAGGACGGCTACCATTGCCAACCGATGGTCTTGGAAATCCGGCTAAATTGCATTCTCTTGAGCCTCGCGTTAATCCCTTGAGGATCAATTAGGAGCAGACGCCAATCATGAGCCCACGCCAGCCTGAACACTGTACGGAAATGGCCCACGTCCGCGAGGCGATCGATGAGATCGACAAGCAACTCGTAGATCTCGTGGCACAACGCTTCGGATACGTCGATAGGGCATGGCAGATTAAGCGGCACGGGCCAGAGGGTGCCGTTGTGCCATGGCGCATCCAGCAGGTGATCGACACGGTCAGGGATCGCGCCGATGAGCGCGGCCTGCCGCCGGATCTCGCAGAAGCACTGTGGCGCCAGATGATCGGTTGGTTCATACAGTACGAAGAAGCACAATTAACTCGGTCGTCGTCTACTGACGGCAACAAGAAGACCTCCGATAAATAAGACCCACAGGCGTGCCTGCATGATCGTGCTACAGCCGTTTGACCCGTACGCAATCCTCATCGTCGCTCTGCTAAATCCACTGGTGATAGCAGTCGCGTTCTTGATGGGACGCGAGGCCAACCAGTGGCAGAAGATCATCGTCGCCGCCTTCGCGGCCTCCTGCGCCGGCTTCCTGCTGCTCTATGCTTTGGCCTTTGTGCAGATCATTGCTGTCAAAGGCTTCGGCGCACCGACTGGGGTCTTTGTCGTTCAGTTCCTGATTGGCTTGCTATGGGCGTGGCTTGGCTACCGCTTTTGGCCCAAGAACAGCCCATCTGTGAACTAGGCGTGTTGGACCACAAGGAGTTTGTCGACATGCGCACATGGTATTCCGGAATTTCTGGCCCTCCGGTCTTAAGGAGCTGGTTGTGGCCGGTTGCGATGCTGTGCGGAATGTTATTGGCGGCAGGTCCGCTTGGCGCTCAGCAAGTCACCAAAATGGAAGCGGCGACGGCTCACGAAAAGGCGCTGAAGGGTGAAATTCTTCTGGTGGACATCCGCACGCCAGAGGAATGGAAGCAAACTGGCGTTCCTGCAACGGCACATGCCATAACCATGCACCAGAATGGGCAGCTCTTCTTATCAGCGCTCCTGAACGCGGCGAGAGGTAACAGCAAGATGCCAGTGGCCGTCATCTGCCGCACGGGTTCGCGTTCGACCGCCCTTGCCGGTCCACTGTTGAAAGCTGGCTTTCCCAACGTCATCAACGTCGAGGAGGGAGTCGTCGGCGGACCGCATGGCACCGGCTGGATCAAACGGGGCCTGCCGCTGCGTACTTGGACACCGCAGCAATCCGCCCCGCAAACGGCCAAACAGGACTAACGCCCCGACAGGTTGGCGAAGCCTGTTTTCACCGCACTAAAGGCGGCGCGAGACGCAGTGTGCGGTGCGCCATTGCCGCGGCCCGCGACCTGCGATAACCACTCAGTCCTCCACGGGCAAGGAATTCACTGATGCAGGATAAAACAGAGACAGCTGATAAGAATGAGAACCTCATCCCCGGTGCGACCGGCGATTGGGAGGTGATCATCGGCCTAGAGGTTCACGCCCAGGTCACTTCCAATGCCAAGCTGTTCTCTGGAGCCTCGACCGAGTTTGGTGGTGCGCCCAACTCCCACGTCTCTCTCGTTGATGCAGCCATGCCCGGCATGCTGCCCGTAATCAACGCGGAGTGCGTTGCCCAGGCCGTGAGGACCGGTCTCGGCCTGCAAGCCGAAATCAATCTCCGTTCGGTCTTCGACCGCAAGAATTACTTCTACCCCGACCTGCCGCAGGGCTATCAGATCTCCCAATACAAGCACCCGATCGTCGGCGAGGGCGAGGTTGAGATTGAGGTTGACGGTGATACCAAGACTATCGGCATCGAGCGCTTGCACCTGGAGCAAGACGCCGGCAAGTCCATCCACGACCAGCATCCGGATTATTCCTATGTGGACTTGAACCGTTCCGGCGTCGCTCTGATGGAGATTGTCTCCAGGCCCGACCTGCGCTCCGCCAAGGAGGCGCAGTCCTACGTCGGCAAGCTACGCACGATCCTGCGGTATCTGGGGACCTGCGACGGCGACATGGACAAGGGCAGCATGCGCGCCGACGTCAATGTCTCGGTGCGCAAACCAGGCACCGAGCTGGGCACCCGCTGTGAGATCAAGAACGTGAACTCGATCCGTTTCATCGGCCAGGCCGTGGACTCTGAAGCCAGGCGCCAGATCGATATCATCGAGGACGGTGGCTCAATCAACCAAGAGACCCGCCTGTTCGATCCAAAGACCGGCAAGACGCGATCGATGCGCTCCAAGGAGGAAGCTCACGACTACCGCTATTTTCCCGACCCGGATCTGCTGCCGCTCGAATTCGACCAAGCCTACGTCGACGAATTGGCCAAGGGGCTGCCCGAGCTTCCCGACGAAAAGAAGCACCGCTTCATGGACGAATATGGCCTATCCGCTTACGACGCCGGTGTGCTCGTCGCCGAAAGAGCTTCTGCCGACTATTTCGAGGAGGTCATCAACGGCGTCAAAAACGCCAAGCGTGACGGCAAGTCGGCGGCCAACTGGGTCATCAACGAGCTGTTCGGCCGCCTCAACAAGGAAGGTCAGGATATTGGGCAGTCGCCGGTTTCAGCCAAGCAGATTGCCGGTATCGTCAACCTGATCGGCGCGGGCGAGATCTCAGGTAAGATCGCCAAGGACCTGTTCGAGATTGTCTGGACGGAGGGCGGCGACCCGGCCGAGATCGTTGATAGTCGGGGTATGAAGCAGGTCACCGATACCGGTGCTATTGAAAAGACCGTCGACGAGGTGATTGCCGCCAATCCCGAGAAGGTTGAGGCGGTCAAGGCCAAGCCCACGATGATTGGTTGGTTCGTGGGTCAGGTGATGAAGGCGTCCGGCGGCAAAGCGAACCCACAGGCCGTCAACGAGATGCTGAAAAAGAAGCTCGGCGTGGAGTAGGAAGAATAGATGCTGCGGCGTTGACGACGGCCGGCTGAGTTTTTTTTACGGCCGGCGTCAGTTCCCAGTGTCACTCCACTGCTGGATTGAAGCCCGAATACTGCGGTCAACCTCAATGTTGCGTAGAGAGCCGCGATGCTTACTAATGACCCAGGTCCGAACGACGGCCCCGCGGCAGCCTCAACGCAAGCCGGAACGCCGCTCTATCCGCCGGCAATAACGCCGCCGGAAGCGCCTCTGCCGTTGCTCAAGTTCCTGCGCCAGTTCCCAAAGAATCCTTTGCGGTCCGTGCCGCGTGGCGCCTATGAGCAGGACATCTTCGTTCTGCGCGCGAAAACACTGAATGTCGCCTATGCCTGGATCACCGGGCCGGAGCTCATTGAAGAGATCCTGATCCGCCGCGCCGGCGCGCTCAATAAATCCCGGGTCGAAAAGCAGGTCTTCGATAGAAGCGTCGGCGATAGCGTCCTCACAGCGGACGGCGCTAGATGGCGTTGGCAACGACGCGTCCTCGCCCCACTCTTTCGGCACCAGGAAATCATTGCCTACGTGCCGAGAATGTCTCAGGCCGCCGAGCAGCATATCGCCGTTTGGCAAGCCTCCGGACCAGGCCTGCGCAACGTTGAAGAGGATATGACGCAAGCAACGCTAGCGGTCATCATGCGCAGCATGCTTGGCAACAGCGACGCGGGCGTTGCCACCCGTATCATGGCCGCCACGGAGGCCTACCTTTCCAAGGCTTCTTGGGAAGCCGCATACGCTATTTTACGCATGCCAAACTGGGTGCCGCACCCGGGCACCCGGCGCATGATCCGATCCGCGCGCACCCTTCGTAGCATCATGGCCGACCTGATCGCCGAGCGCCGTGCCATTGGCGGAGCCGACGATGATCTCCTCGGCCGTCTGCTCGCCGCGCGTGATCCGGAGACCGATGAGCCAATGCACGAGGAAGGGCTGATCAACAACGTCTCGACACTGCTCCTGGCCGGCCACGAGACGACCGCTAAAGCGCTCACCTGGACGCTCTATCTATTGGCCCGCGCCCCCGAATGGCAGCAGGCCGTTCGCGAAGAAGTCTCGAGGGTCGCGGGTGGCAACCAGATCTGCGCCGAGCACATCGACCAGCTGCAGATCACAACGCGGGTCTTGAAGGAAACCATGCGGCTCTATCCGCCAGCGCCGGTGGTGGCTCGCGTCAACACCGAGTTTATCCGCGCCGGTGACGAAAACCTACCCGTGGGTTCCAACCTGGTTTTTCCGGTGTATGCCATCCACCGTCACCGCAAATACTGGCAAGATCCCGACCGCTTCGATCCCAACCGCTTTCTACCGGAAAACGAGAAGAGGATTCCACGAGCCCAGTACATGCCCTTTGGCGCCGGTCCACGAATTTGCATCGGCCAGGCTTTCGCGATGATCGAAGCAGTCACGCTGCTGGCCAGTTTTATCCGCGCCGCCGAATTTAACTGGGACGGCAACCACAAGCCGGAGCCGATTTCGCGTATCACACTACGTCCTGCCGGTGGCATGCCGCTTCTGGTGAGGCCGCTTTAGAAAAATATCATCGTGGGGCAGGGTCGTCGCAACGACGCACCGCCGGAGGCGCCCCGTCCGAAACATTCGCAAAAAAAACCCGATCAGGTGCCCGCCACAAATTCCTTGTCTGCGCGACGAAGCTGATTCCGATTGGCGAAATTTTGATGTCGCCTAACCGGCAATGTTCGTACCCCTTCAGTAATTTGTATCCCTTGATAAGGTGCCGAAAAACCTGGGCATCGGGAGATAGTGATACTTCGGGAAATCTGCGCCACGACGCGAACTGCTAATTATCGATCGTGGGTGGAAATTGAACCGTGTGGTCATAGAACTAGCGTGCCATGATTTGCCACGCTGGCATCGATCGGGGCAATTACGGCCAGCCGTCGCCACTTCGCGCTGGCACTGGAGCCGGCCCCTCGAAGTTTTTTTGTACTTTGTACTATGAGTGAATTCGGGAGAATGTAGATGATGAGGGTTCTAACCGCGTTGATCGTCGGAGCTCTGGCGGTTTCGCCGAGCTACGCGGCTGATCTCGTTCACGATGCCGAATACTATGTCCTGGAACGTCAAAACAAGGACAAGTGGGCAGCGGACGACAAAGCAGTTGATGAAAAGCTCGCCGAGATCCGCAAGGCGAACGGCGGCAAGCCACCCAACATTCTTTACATTCTCATCGATGATATTGGTTTCGGCGAGATCGGCGAGCCTTATCTGAACTACGTGCGCGGCTATCAAACTCCGAACATCAACAAGTTCGCCGACGAGGGCCTGCGCTTCATGCGCATGTACACCGAGCCCTCCTGCACACCGACCCGCGTCGCCTTCATGACCGGCCGACAGCCCTGGCGGTTGGGCATGGCGCACACATCCGTCGCCATGGACGGATTTGGCATGGCCGCCGATGAGGTGACACTTGCTGAGGTGCTTAAGGCCGAAGGTTACAACACCTCGCACGTCGGCAAATGGCATATCGGCGACATTGAACAGAGCTTCCCGCATAAACAGGGTTTCGATTACGCCGCCTTTCCGGTGCACCAGCAAGGACAGCTCGCTCTCTTCTCACGCCAGGCGCACGAAACCGGCCAGACAATCGGCGCCAACTACAGCCAGTTTCGCGACACCTACACGCTTGATCGCAGCTTCCGTCCCAACCCAGGCCAGATGGTCACCGGGCTCGAGGCCAAAGCCGGTGGTAGGGCACGTGAGGTCGACCTCGAACCCGGTGAGGAATGGACGCAGCAAAAGTACTTAGAAATGAACGAGCGCTATCAGCGCCAAGCCATGGAGCAACTTGATAGCCTTGCCGCAAAAGACGAACCGTTCTTTCTGCAGTACTGGCCGCTTTTGCCGCTGACCTTCACCCGTTCCGAAGTCAAACAGTTCACATCGCCCAATGGCGGCTTCCAGACAGAGAGCATGCAACAGCTCGATGGCTGGGTTGGCGACATCCTGAAGAAGCTGGAAGAGACCGGCAAGGCTGAAAACACGGTTGTCATTATCATGGGTGACAACGGCAACTTTACAAAATACGCGCCCTATTCGGGTTACTCACCAATGGTCTATCGCGGCGGCAAGGCTGATGCCACCGAAGGTGGTGTTCGCGTCGATGCCTTCATTCGCTGGCCAGCGGCTATTAATGCTGACGGCTACGTCGGGGACATGATTCACGTTGCCGACCTCTACACGTCGCTTGCGCGCATTGCAGGCGGCACCAAGCACATTCCGAACGACCGCGTCATCGATGGCGTCGACCAGACGTCCATGATGCTGCTCGGTGAGACCAAAGGTCGGCGTGATCATGTTTTTATCTATCAGTCAAACAAGATGGCGGCCTTGGTGAAGGAACAATACAAACTATACATTCCAGGCCCAGGCGAGAACTTTGTCGTCGCCAACTTCTACGACCTGTTCCGCGACCCGCGCGAGGAATACCCGGTTTCGACTCCCGTCGGAGCGTGGGCGGGCTCACCCTATGAGCGCATAATCCAACGCCACATGGCCTGGAAGAAGAAGTATCCTGATAGGCCGGCAGCCGTCGATACGCCCTATACCGGCATCGAAAATCTCCGCCCTGAAACCATCGCGATGCGTGACGAATGGCTTGCATGGAAGAAGCAGGTCGGCCTTATCAAAGAATAGGATCGAAGTGAGCGGGTGGCTGAAGCCACCCCAAGCTTTAAAGCCTACATACCAATAGCAAAAGGCAGGCCCGATAGTATCGGAGCCTGCCTTCTTTTTCGTATCAGCGGGTTGCCGTTCGATACGACGCCGGACAGGAGTTTCCGCGGCCGTAGCACGTCAGAATGGTTCCAATTGGATCCGGCGCGCTCTAGTTCAACTTCACCTTCTGATCCATCTCCAGATTCTTGTCGGCGGACCATTCGAGCATTGAGCCGTCGTACACTTTGACGTCCTTGTTACCCATCAATTCATGCGAGACGAACCAGCCGAGCGAGGCCCAGTGACCGGTGTTGCAGAAATTGATCTGTTTGCCGCTCGTGCCAATCTTGGCGGCGCTGTAGAGCTTCTCCAAAGCTGGCGTTGAGCGGAACGTTCCGCCGCCGTTTTTCGTTAGCCAGTTTTCTGGCAAGTTGACCGATCCGGGGATGGTTCCGTGCCGCTTCGCTAGTTTGTGTTTGTTGATGCCGATAAACTGATTGTTGGGTCGGTTGTCGACGAGAGCTGTGCCGCTCTTTTGGGCCGCCACGACATCGGCCTTGGTGACCAACATATCCTTGCGCAGTTGCGCCTTGAATGTTTTTGCAGCCGGCTTCACCTCACCTTTCTCAAGCGGATTGAGCGGCTTTTTCGTCTTTTCATCGACGGCTGTGGTGTAGGCGGACATGCCACCATCGAGCAGTGAGACGTTATCGTGACCGAGCACCTTGAAAGTCCAGTAGATGCGTGTGCCAGTCCCGACATCAAGCGCCTTTCCGCCATTTGGTACGATCACGACATGTGTATCGTTGTCGATGCCAAGCCCACCGATCAGTTTCTCCAACTTCTCGACAGGTGCCAACTGCCCGGCGGTTCCGCCGGCGTCCTTCGCGCGCCAACCGTCTTTCAAGTAATCCGTGTAAACGGCGCCGGGGATGTGGGCATTGAGATAGTCAGACTTGGATTTTCCGGCAAGCTTGCCTCGTACATCCAAAAACACGATGCCCGGTTTATCGATGTTCGATCTGACCCAGTCGGCATCTACGAGCGGGTCGGCAGCAAAGGCCGACGTGCAAACGGCTAGGGCTACGGCTCCGGCCAGCACAAACTTGATGAGACTAATCAATTCACACGACTCCCTGTCCATTCTGTGATTGCGTAATTGCTCACAGCTCGTTGTTTCCAATTGCTACGTGCTCAAGGACTATTTCGGCGAATACTAGCCCGCTGACGGAATGCCAGTCCAGACTGAACGACAAATTGTAATTTAGGTTTCCCGATACACGAAGGCCGTAACCGAGACTGCTCGCCCGTTGCAGGCGTCGGTGACAATCCGCACGGCGCCGTGCATGTTGCCTCAGTCACTTGTCTTGTCTGGCGCCATGCCCTTATCTGCAAGTTCTTGGATTGCCTTGCTGGTCTTGCTCAGACCATCAAGCCCCATGCCGTGCAGCACGTTGTCCGCCTTGGTGAATTGGATGCCTTCGTATCCGACAATCTCGATCCGGTTGCCCCAGGGATCATAGAAATCCAGAAACCTGTCGGATACGATCTCAACGCCCATCTCCTCGAGTATGTGGCGTACGGCAGCCTTGTTGTCGACCACCAAGCCAAAATGCCGTTCGTCGTCGCGAGGTTGTTGAGAAACTTGCGACAGGGCGATGAACTGGTCACCAAGATCGATAAATGCCATGGTGTCGTGCTTGCCGCGAAGTTCAAAGTCGAGGAAGCTGCCGTAGAATTTCAACGCTGCATCGATATCTCCGACTTCCAGCGCGATGTGGTTGATGCCAACGGCGCGTGCCTTCTTTTTCAGTGTCATGGTCGTCCCCATTCCTACAGTGCTGGACCGACGAATTCTTGATCGTATCGCAGCGCGATTCATGGCACCGCTCTGTCTCACTATTTTTCCTTGCCGTCGTCCACGTATTTCATCACCATATCACGCTGGCTGACAAAACCGACGACATCTCCCCCTCGGGTCACCAGCGCTCTACGCACATCGAGCCGCGCCAACAGTCGGATTGCATACTTGATGTTCATTTCCGCACCCAGAGTCAGCGCCGGCTTGGTCATGATTTCATAGACACTCGTTCGCTCGACGGAGCGGTTTGCGCTAATGACGCGTTCGGCGACATCGTAGACCGTGACGAAACCATATTCATCGCCCTCATGGCGCCGCTCGATGACAAGGGAGTTGGTTCCGCTGGCCTGCATCCGGTCCAGCGCCTCGCGCACGCTGGCGAGCCCGTTGATCTTGCGCAGCTCCGCCGTCATAACATCGGCCACCCTGATGACAGTGCCGCTCATCACAAGTCCTCCTCGTCGATTTCTTGTTCAATCTTCTTGATCTGACTGCGCAGCCCGATGGCATCCTCAATATCGATCTGAAAGGCGACACCGGTTCCAGGCTGCTCCTCGAACTGGCAAGCCTTGCTAATCGCCTCAAGGATTTGGCGGCTCATATGCTCTTCCACCAACATCAGAACTACGTCTCGTTGTCCAGATACGCTCAGCCCAAGGAATGTCTTTTGTGGCTTTAGGCCCTCGCCCCGAGCGTTGGTGATGACGGTGCACCCAGTTGCGCCTTTTTCGCGCGCGGTCTCGATGGCGAGATCGGTCTTGTCGTCCTCGACCATGGCGACGATGAGTTTGAACCTCATGACGATTGACCTTCTGCAGTTGTTCCAGTTGCACTATCGCTATCTGTGTCACGCGTGGTTTGCTCGGCCGCCGCCGATTTGCGGCGTGCCCGCCATTCACCGATCTGCGCGTAGCCCATCACCGTGATCATCGGGAACAGGCTGGCAAGCGCGATCAGCCCGAAGCCATCCAGCAGCGCACTGCGTCCCGGCACCGTCGAGGCAAGCCCGAGCCCCAGTGCGGCGACAAGCGGCACGGTAACCGTCGATGTTGTGACGCCGCCCGAATCGTAGGCCAGTGGCACGATCACCCGCGGCGTATACAGCGTCTGGATGACGACAACGATGTATCCGGCGATCATGTAAAGGTAGAGCGGTGTACCGGTGACGATACGGAACGTCCCCACCGCCAGACTGAGCGCCACACCGAATGCGACTGCAAGCCGCAAACCCCAGGCGCCGACCGCTCCGCCGGAAACTTCCTGCGCCTTCAACGCCACCGCAATCAGCGATGGTTCGGCAATCGTCGTCGCGAAGCCGATGGCGAAGGCGAACAGATAGGTCCAGTAGTAGTCGGTCCAGTCCAGCGTATCGGCCGCACGTCCGCCACCGACAAAAGCCGGATCGGTCAACTGCTTGGCGAGAGTCTCACCGATTGGAAACAGCGCCTTTTCCAGCCCGACCAAAAACAGCGTCAATCCCAACACGACGTAGAACGAGCCGATCAGGACTTGCTTCAGGTGCGGGATGTTCTGGCGCAACACGCCGACTTGGAAGCCGATCATGATGAACGCGATCGGTGCCACATCGATGAGCGTCTGCAAGAACATGTCAGCAAGTTGCGCAACGGTGTTCATCATGCCCCCACCACAATGCCGAACATCAAGACGAACAGGATCGGAAGTAGGCTGGCAAAGGCGATCAGTCCGAAACCGTCGATCATCGGATTGCGGCCTTTGATGACGCTGGCCAAACCAACCCCCAACGCGGTCACCAATGGTACCGTGATGGTTGACGTCGTCACGCCGCCGGAGTCGTAGGCGATGCCAATGATATTGGCTGGTGCGAATGCCGTCAGTACCACCACACCGAGATAGCCTGCGATGATGAGATATTGGATTGGCCAACCGAGCAGGATACGCGTTACCCCGATCATCAACGAAACCCCAACCGAGACGGCGACCGTGTAGCGCAACGCCGTCGAGTAACCGTCGCGGGTTACCTCGTCGTTGTCGATCGCTCCGCCCTTGGCCATCACTTCGGCAGCTTCATCCGCGACCGCGATCAACGCCGGTTCAGCCACCGTGGTGCCGAAACCAAGTCCGAAAGAAAACAGCATCAGCCAGATCAGTGAGCCCTTCTTGGCAAAAGCCGCAGCCAGCGTTTCGCCGAGCGGGAACAGCGCCATCTCCAAGCCACGGATGAAGATCGCCAGGCCGAGCATGACGAACATAAGCCCGATCGCGATGGTGCTGAGATTGTCGACCTGCTGTTGCAACACGACGATCTCGAAAAACGCGACGACCAGCACGATCGGCGCCAGATCGCGCAGCGTCCCGATAACGAGCCGCCCCATGGCGATGAGTTCCGTCGGCATCCCTCTTCCTTCGGCGGTGGGCAGATGGGCAGTCGGTCA
>Ga0209013_10002510_pt1 | contig 16610 bp, 15 predicted proteins | sample Cruoilmetagenom2_FD_187291 | JGI IMG/M metagenome (GOLD analysis project Ga0209013, IMG submission 187291) | Oil polluted marine microbial communities from Coal Oil Point, Santa Barbara, California, USA - Sample 2 (SPAdes) (version 2) | ecosystem: Environmental > Aquatic > Marine > Oil seeps ...
AGAATCCGGCGTGCGAGCCGGCCCTGGGACTATGGCCCCAAGTCCGTCACCCGCACATCATCAAACAGCGTCGCGCCCCCTTGCGCAGCAAACGGATGATAGCCCTTTAGGAAAACCGTCGGAGTCTCGCCGGAGGCGCGAACCGTCACCTGGGTATGTACCCAAACCTCTTCTCCAGTCTCGTTCCAGGGATGCCACATTACGGATGCTGCTTGCCAATCTTCGCCCCCAGTGAGGTCCACACCCAGCGACAGTTCCACAGGCGAGTCGCTACGCACGTGCTTGCCCCAGGCCTCGATCTGGTACCTATGCCCAGGAATGGTCTGCGCGCGGCGGTAGATGCCGGCCTCGGCGCTGATAAAGTCAAACGTGATCTCCTGAGAGCGTTCACCCCTACGAACGTTGGCGACATTCTTGTTCTCATTTAGACAAGAGGATGCCGGCGTACCCGGCGCCAAGAAAGCCTGCCAACCAACAGCGACAGCCCATCCCGGACAATCTTCGCCCAGCGGTGAGACTCCTGGGACGAAGCCAGCTTCCATATCCCATTCCCTGCCCTGCTGGGGGGACAGGGGTGCTCGAGCAGCGGCCGTCGGGGTAGCCGTGGGTGGTCGCCGCGTGGGTGGCGCTGACGGAGGTGGCTCGACTGTGGGGGTTGGCACTGGCGATTCGGTCGGCGGCAGGGGACTGGGAGTGGCTGATAGGGATAGTACTGCCATATCGGTCGGCGGTGGCAGTGGGCTGGGCGTGGCGCTGGCGGGAACCGGGGTCGGAGTAGGCATGGGTGTCACACTCGGCTCAGGGCTGGGAGTGCTGGCCGCAAAGGCAACGGGGGTAAGGCTCGGCAGAACGGGCACGATCCGTGTTTGGGTCGGCGTGGGCGCAAGAGCTGGATTTCCAGGCGCACACCGAATCAGCAGCAATCCGACCAGGCCTGTCCCAACCAAAAAGAACCAAAGTGATCGTACTCTTTCCATCGCCAAGTGCCACATCCTCTGCGGTTTTCCTTCCTCCTTCAAACCCAGCACATTATACTCGAGAACCGAATAGGCTACAAACAATCCGAAAGTATGAGGAAAACGGGCGCAGGCCTCGGTCAGATCCAATAGCGATCCGCTGCTCTCATTCGGTGAGAATCAGTCCTGCGGCCCTGTTGTGTCATCAGTCCTGCTGAGGACAGACACGAAATCTGTCCACTCATGTCCTCATGTGTCCATTCGTGTCCATTCAGCCGCCATCGGACGCTAAAACGTATCCGAAATCGTGCCCCTGGTGTCCCCACGTGTCGGATCAACCCTGCTACACTCTCGATCTCCACTGCCTCCCTTCCTCGGAAGCGGTGGCGATCACCACATCGGAGTTGCAGAGTGTATCAGTATACGGTTTCACCAGGTGGGAATAACACGGACTCGGATGAGCGACAACGAAAACTGGGTAGGGTCTATCGACTGTTGATCGGCCTTGCTCACAAGAGAGGGGCTGTGGGACACAAGTAAATGCAGCCTGTGTACAACTCTTGCTGCACTATACTCGATGACATGTACAAGTGCAAGGTAGCATGGACGCACTCACCCATGGAGATAAATTCCTTGCACGCTATTACGGCGTGGCACCGCAGGGTGACGGATGTCTGATTGCTAAGTGTAGGGCGTTGCCTTCCACAAGCTTGAACGTTGAAGTGTCAGGAATTCCCCAGACTTCAAAGTTCGTGCACACTGCCAAGTGAAGAAGGCAGGCACAGCAGAGCATGAAAAAGGCCGAGCCCTCAAGACATCAGGGGCTGGGATCATCTCTGGACCTTTCATCCTCACAAAGTGTTGATAGAAGACCCCCAGAGGTTCCTTTCTGGGCGACCCTCAATCTGGATGGTTGAACTGAGGATGCTTGTCAGCATGCGATGACTGACTCCGAATGTGATGTCGATTGCACAGCATGATACCTCATTTCGACAATTCCAGCGCACGAAATCCGCGTGGACGGGTGAAGTAGCCAGCACAGAACTGTTTGCCGATTGAAGACCGCGTCAAATGTGAGATCATTGGCTGCGGTACCCACGTGCCGAACATACTGGTCGAAAAAGCGTTGCGCTGCAAGCCGTCGGACGGGTTGGTATTCGTAGTCGACAGCAATCTCGGTGCTGGCCTGCCACCTGGTCAGTATGATGCGGGTGGAGATTGGGGCCGGATCCGGACCAACGACCCCAACAACGAGGCACGCATGGTGGACCGCGGTATGGCGATGACTGGCAGCGCCCTCACACCCATCGATGCCTTTCGCAATGGGATCCACCTGTCCAACAAGAGCATGTGCGTCGCCAACCGGATCTGCTCCCGCAACCCTGCCCGCTTGCTGGGCCTGAATAAAGGGGAAAATGCGCCGGGTCGGGACGCCGACCTGATCGTTCTCGACGCAGAATCGGAACTGCGCTATACTGTTGCTGCGGGCCAGATCATGTACCAGCAGACTGCATAGGCCAAGAAGGAGTGAATGTGGGAGGACAACTATGATCGGACTGAAACCTGACTTCAGCCGCATCGCCACCACGCTTGAGCATGAAGAGCCTGACAGGGTGCCCCTTGCGGAAGTGGTCGTCGATTATGAGATCATGAGCCAGTTTCTGGGGTACACAGTGACGGATGAGGATGTGGCCGCTCAGGTAGAGTTCTGGACAAAGGCCGGTTACGATTTCATCCCGCTCACGGTAGGAGTCATGCGCCCCGGGGGTATTACAAAGGACTCGCGGATCTCAAAAGTGATCGAGGAGTTCCTGCTGCGGGATGGGCAAGAGACCGACGCCAACGGCGCCTGGAACATCTGGGCTAAGCCGCGCATCCATACAGAGGCCGACTGCGAGGCATTCCCCTGGGAAGCCTTGGCTCAGCTAGATTTGAGAAGATTCCACAAGGTCCAGGCGTACCTTCCAGAAGGGATGAAGATCATTGCCACTTCCGGCAAGATTTTCACAACTGCCTGGATGCTCATGGGTTTTGAGAACTTTGCCCTCAGCCTGAAGCGCAATCCTGGATTCACGCGTCGGGTCATCCAACAGGTAGCACAGATCCAACTGGATGGCATCAAGGCCATCTCGACGATTCCCAATGTCGCTGCCATTTGGGCTGTGGACGACGTGACATGTGGCACCGGGCCCATAATCAGTCCCAGGGATCTTCGCCGTGAGCTGTTTCCTTGGTACGAAGAGTTTGGCAGATTGTGCCACGAACATTCTCAGTATTTCTTCTTCCATACAGATGGTGTGTTGTGGGACATCCTGGAAGACCTCATCGCGTTGGGTATCGACGCCTTGCATCCCATCGATCCCACCTGCATGGACATCGTGGAGGTGAAGGAAAGGCTACGCGGGAGGGTGTGCATCATTGGCAACATCTCCAACCAACTCCTCGAAGAAGGCACGCCTAAGGAGGTTTCCGAGCTTGTCAAGCTGCGCCTGCGCACGGTCGCACCTGGAGGTGGTTACTGCCTGGGCAGTGGGAACTCGGTGCCAAACTGGGCCAGGATTGAGAACTATAGGGCCATGATTGACGCAGGTCTCAAGTATGGCCGATATCCAATCCATATCAGATGACTGGGCAGCGAGAGCAACACCTTCGTCCAAGGTGGGGGAGCGAGCGCAGGTCTTGGGGCGTGGGCGTGCTGGCCGAAAATGCACGTCCCTTCGAGAGCCAAGCTCAGTTGAGGCGGACATGCTGCTGGCCCAAACAGGCAACTCATTGTGCGGGACCCCAACATGTTTGCTCCCAACAGGGGTCGACGCCCTATCTCCGCCACGACCCCGCCAAGTCTCCTAATATAGCCCAATTCGGTGAGCAGGCATTACATTAGTATTTGAGGCTCACACAATCGGGCTTTGGGGGGGTGTCCCCCCTGCTCCGGCCGAATGTTCTCGTCCGTCAAGCAGTTTGGGGACAGGATGGTCCATCATGCGAGTGCCGGTGGGGATCGTGGGGCAAACCGTAGGCGGGCCGGTAATGCCATCCTCTCGAGAATGGTGCCCGTTCATCCACCTTTCCTTTTCCGTCAATCGATGGTAGAATCCTTCTAGCAGCACAAAACCCATAACACACCCACGGCGGCGGTGAGGGCCGCACCACCCCTGATGCATCGCAACAAGCCGCCCGCCGTCGCGGTACGGTGTGGCGGGTCTCTGGCTTCATAGTGATTGTGAGGTCACTGCGCTTCCAATCAGAGGGTTTTCTCATGTAGACCTTCTGACATCGTAGGACTCGGCAAAGTCATGGACGGAATAGAGCGAGTTCCCCTGTGCTGGCCGAGTATCCCCATCCGTCAAGCAACTCGGGGGTATGATGGTCTTTCCTGCGCACGCCACTGGTAATCGTGATGCAAACCACCCAATACGGGGCGAGAGACGACCTGTGTCCCCGATGGTTTAGCCTTCTGCAGCGGCCGGCATGGGATTCTCTGCCCAATGCCCTGGTGGGGTCGCGCGTGGTTGAAGTACCCCTCGTATTCTCTCATCACACGATGGAGACGTCGATCGCTCAAGATCAGGAAGTGGTCCAGCCTTTCCCGTCTCACCCTTCCCAGAAAGCGTTCGCAGACCCCGTTTGCCCTTGGCGCTCCATAGGGTGTCCACAGCACCTTGATGCCTGTCCCTGCTGCTACCCGCGCAAAGGCGGCACTATACTTGCTGTCATTGTCCCGAATCAGGAACCGTGGTCCCTGCTCGAATGGCGTCGCTTCGCGCAGCTGCTGAGCCAGCCCGGCATCGGTGGGATTCCTGGTCACACCGAAATGGACCAGGCGTCGTGACCCTAGCTCGATCATGACGAACACGAATACCGTTCGGAAGAAGAAGTCATAGGTCTGGAGAAGGTCACAGGCCCAAACCTCTTGGGCGTGATTCCGCAGAAAGGTAGCCCATGTCTGCTTCGGCGACCCTGGTTTGCGCACTGCATCGATGTACTTCTGAATGGTGCCTTTGCTGACCTGTAACCCGAGCTTCGCCGTTCCCCTCGAATCCGCTCTGCCCCCCAGATGTGATTCTCCTTAGTCATCTGCTTGATCAGTGCCACAATTTCGTCGGCCAACGGGGGTCTGCCTCGTCTTCTCGTTGACCTTGACTTGCGTCTCCACACCCAACGGAACAGCTCACGATGCCAGCGCAGCACGGTGTCAGGCTGGACAATCACCAGTGCCGCCTTCCATGTTGGCAGCTTGCTGGCCATCAGCACAAACAAGGTTCGGTCGCGCCAAGTCAACGCTGGACGCTTCACCTGTCGTTTCAGGACAATGAGCTGATGTCGGAGGAGAATGTCTTCCAGAAGCAGATCCGGCTTGCTGCGTGTCAAGTCCATGGCTGCATTCAGGACCAGCTCATGGTTGTCAGGCTTGGTCCACTGGCGAAGACGCTGTCTGGCTGTCTGGTAGATAGAGTATATGCTCTGCCGCACGAAGGAAAACGGAGAGAGAGTCATGGCCTGCCTTTCTCACTGGAGATGCAGGCTACGATTTTACCACGGAGCGACGGAATGAGTCACTTGCGAACGGATGGGAGTTTTCGGCCAGGACAGGCCGTCGCTGGTGCTGTTGGCGTATCAGGCGGCGGCGGGGTATCTGTCGATGGAGCGGCCGTGGGTGCGTCCCCAGTGGGAGGGGGTTCAGCCCGTGGCAATTGGGTTGGACTCGGCATGGCTGTTGGATCTTGAACAAGGGTCGGTGTAGGGCTCGCTTGAACCATGATCGTGGCACTTGGCAATGTGGGATAGACCTGGGCCCCGGCCGGACTGGGCTCTGCCCCCGGATCACCCAGCCAGCGATAAGCTGCCAGCAACCCCCAGCAGAGGACTATGAGCCCAGCAGCTAGCACAAGGATCAGGATGAGCCAGCGTCGTGTCGTCATACCAATCTGCCTCAGCGCGGCGCATTATAGCCGAAAAGGAGACCATGAGTAAATAGGACGCAAGCTGACCCTTGGAGCACAGCAAAGCAGGGGAGCCGCTGCGCTGGGGTGCCCATAGAATACTATGGAAGTGCAAAGGTTGCCGTATTGTTGTCCCGGTTGGATTCGGGATAGGTATCTTGGGCATCCTCTGGGTTGATGGTGAAAGTGAGCGTGCCACCTGGGTTCCAAAGATAGCCCACACGGATGGCTGCGATGCCCAGGCCATCACCCTGGACCAGGGGGATGGCATCGGTGATCTGACGTCCTGTTTCATTTTCGACGCGGATGGGTACCATAGCCGCGTCGCGCGTTCCCAGGTTGTGGACAGTAACGAGGGCGATCCATGCTTCAGGTGTCTCAATGTCGGCGGTGGCGACGGCAAAATCATAATCGTCCAGGCTGCTGCCCGGCGGGACCTGCATCCCCGGCGCCAGGCCGGCGGCGACCGCCACCTGGTTGTTAGCATAATCATCCTCCGGAAGGCCGCTCGCCCAGTCCTCGGGATTGACTTGGACAGTCAGTGACGTTCCCTGCTGGAAGGGGTGGTCGATGTCGACAAACACCTCGGCAGTCCCGCCGCAGGGTGCAATTGTCGACGTGTAAGCGATACCGGCCAGTTGATCACCAGTGACGACTACGGGCAAGTTGTAGAGGGCGCGGTTTCCAGGATTGTGTACCCGTACCATAACTCGCTGCTGTTCCGGTTCAGGCAGCACGTCAGCGGGCGTGATCTCTGCATCTACTCGACCCGGGCAGAGGTCGCTCGTGTAGGCGTCAAAGGGATCCACCATCAGTGTGAGTTGTGCAGAGTTATCGCTGCTATCGGTCTCGGGTTGGAGGGAGGTGGGAGACTGCCAGGCTTCGGGCAAGCGATTGACCTGTACCCAAATCTGGTGCTCGCCCCCGGGAAAATTCCAAATCACCGGCAGCTCCACCGGCAGGGAAGCGCTGGCAGGCACGGTCACGGTCATTGTCTGTAGAAAGGGGGTGTAGCCTAGTTCTTCCTGGGCGGCAGAAATGTGAAATACCAAGGGTACATCATTTGCGGGCACCTCGCCTTGGTTGCGAATGATGGCCGTGATGCTGAATGGGAACCCCGCTCGCAGGGGCAGCGGAGCGATGGATAGTTCTTTCTCGTCTAGCGTGAGGTCAACGAGGGGGACAAATGGCGTGGCGGTCCCGAGCGGGGGCAGCCGGGTGAGTAGGGCGGCTTGAGTGGCTTCAATGAGTGGTGGCGTTGCAGTCTCTTCCTCGTCGCTGCCCTTGCTGGGTCCGCAGGAACCTATCACGAGGAGCAACAGAAGCAGCATCAGTATGGGAAGGGATGGAGCCGGTGAGATGACTGGATGCCGGGCATGTTCCCTACATCGCCGTTTTTTTTTCGTATCTCCAGGGGACGGCCGCTCAGTGGGATAGTAGTCCATTTCTCTCCGAGTGCGCAAAAGCACGCCAGGACGCGCGGCGCGCTTGATCACTGGCTTGAGGCGACCACGGGGCTGAATACAGTGACACGAAAGGTGTAGGCGCCTGGCAAGCCAAATATCTGGGCCGGCGATAGCTGATATTGGTCCTGGCTTGGCCTGGCCAAGAGCTCTGGCGTCACATGGATGATGGATAGACCACGCGCCGGCAAAGGGCCCTGCATGAACAATGCGAAACGGTACTGCCCCGTCGGCCCGCTGATCTCCAAATCGCAGCGGACGGTGTCGATCTCCTGCAGGAGGTTGCTTTCGATGGGAATCGTCACCGTGAACCGATCGCCATGTACCATGTCGTGCGGCTCGAAGGAAATGCTACTCTGATCCACCGACAGGGCTGGCTGTCTTGCAGGAGAGTGACCGGTTTGCTGACCGCCTATCGACGGAACGGGAACGCGTTCTGACAAGAGAAGCAGTCCAAGCCCGAGCAGGGCTGCAGCCAGTGCGCCCGCCAGCACCCGGGCGACCGGCAAGGCCCTGGACCGCCAAGCTGGCTGCTGGAGGCTGGCTTCGACGGCCTGGAGCAGTCCCCGGCTGGCATCGGGCGCCAATTGAAGCTGGTGCACCGAGGCGGTCAGTGCCTGTTGCATGCGCCGTTCGAGGGCAAGCCGTTCGTGCAATACCTCGGTACAGTGCGGGCAGGCAGAGAGATGCTCTTCAAGTCGCTGGTGTTCGCGCCGGCTGAGTTGATCTCCCAACAAGTCATCAATGAGATGGCTGGCAGAATCACAGGTCATGGCGCCACCCGGTTTGACACGATCTGTTGTCTCTTTGTTTCCTCTGGTTCGGCCAGGAGTGCCTTGAGACGCTGGCGAGCCGTGTGCAGGCGCGAACGCACGGTGCCAGAAGGGATGCGCAGCGACTGTGCGATCTCCTCGTTGGAAAAACCGGCATAGTAGCGCAGGATCACGACCAGCCGGTGCTTATCGCCCAAGCTGTTGATGGCTGTCAGGATCTCGCTGCGCCGTTCGTCCTGCATCACCAAACGATCTGGTTGTGTTTCCAGGTCTGCTGCGATCTGCGGCGCCGGGCTGGGCCAGGGAAAGACCTGGTACCACTTGCGCCGCATCCGCGACCGGCAGCGATTGACGGCGATGCGGTACAACCAGGCTTCAAAGCTGATTCCTACACGGATTTCATAGCGTGGCAAGGCCTGGAAAGCACGGACAAAGGTCTCCTGTGTCATGTCTTCGGCGTCCTGCTCGTTGCGCATGACCAGATAGCAGAGGCGATATACATAGTTTTGATAACGCCGAATTAGGGCTCCGATGGCTAGCTCGTCCCCTTTTTGATAACGGCGGATCAAAGACTCTGTCTCAACGCTGACTTGTTCGGCTCTAGCCAACGATTCCACCTTGACTAACGCGCTCTCGCTCCGAACTGTTCACCGGCTATTGCCCACGCAACGAGGAATGAACTCCTCTACCAGCGGCCCAGCGATAGGACCGGCGCCCGCCTGAGCAACACTTTTCATTCAAGAACTGTCTGCCAAGACCGCTATTCCTTGACCAGGGAGTACCATCCTGTGACGAGATCTGCAGCTAGAAGGAGGCGATGGCGGCGTCCAAATCGGTGTAGACCTCGAGGAATCGCGCAAAGCCGACCATATCCAGCACGCGCTCCACACGGGGCTGGGGACTGAGCAGTTTCAGATGCTGCTGGAATCCGGAATCCCGGTTCCGGTCAATCGCACGGATCGCTCCCCAACCTTCTTCCGAGTCTGCCAGACTCTCTCCACGCACCAACGAGGCAACACTCTGCAGGGCTACCAGTCCTGAACTGCTCATGTAGGGCGTGTCGCTCAGGTCCAGGAGCAAGTCGCGGGCGCCAGCGTCATAGGTTTCCTGTGCCTTGGCGATCAGATCCTGGTAGTTAGAGGCATCCAGGTATCCATGTGTTCCAAGCACGGTGACCGGCACCGATGCGCCTTGGAGCTGTGCTACAGTAATCTCCATAACTCACTCCTCTTTCCTCTCATCGTTTCACCATCGTCAACGTATTACCATGCTCCGCGTCAAAATCGAAGCGGACGTCATCCATCAGTTGGTGAATGAGGAACAAACCGAGTCCACCAACATCTCTCTGCTCCAGAGGGGCTGCCACATCGGGCACGGGGACTTTTTGGAGCTCAAAGGGTGTGCCCCAGTCGCGCACTGTCACCCGTACCCCGCCCTCGCCGGGCTCGACCGTGACCTCGATCTCCCCTGCCCGACCACCATAGGCGTGCTGAACTATATTGGTGCAGGCTTCATCCACGGCCAGCTGTAGATCGTAGTTCGCTCGCCTATCCAGGTCCAGTTCGCGTCCAGAACGGGCTACAAACTCGCGGATTGTCGTCAGCTGGGCCAGATCAGCACATAGACGCAGCGTTGCCATTGGGCGGCTCCAGATCCTCTGTCGCCGCCAAGGATACCACAAAGGGTTCTGCCTGTCAACGCCTGGTGGGCATTGATGGGAATTCACAGCAACCAGACCTGATGGGTTTCTATCCGGTTCGGGCGTCTACAGACAGTTGCTGATGGCAGGGTTTGGTCCCAGCCCAACGCAGCGAAAACCCATCAGGTCTTGATCTCTGGAGAGTTCATTGCTTGCCCAGGATCCAGCGGCTGTACAGGTCCTCTACATCCTGGCCTGAAACCGATTTGACCACATGCAGTAAAGCATCAGGTGTGGCAACTTGCCAACGGTAGCGAGCCAAATACTCTTGGAGGACAGCCTGGTAGGTGTCATCACCCAGCCTTTGGCGGATAGCATCAAAAAAGAGCGCGGCTTTACCGTAGACGATGACCTCGTATTCAGGGCCAAAGGCCGACGACGGCTGGTTCACCACGGCGTCATAGCCCTCCTCCACCGCGGCCTGGTAGGGCACCAACCAGCGCTGGTTGATGAGGGTATTGGCCCGTGCCTGGCCGTAGACGTCGCGGTAGTAGGTGGCCGTCGAGTACTCGGCCAAACCTTCATCCAGCCACGGCACATTGACCTGATCGTTGCCGACCTGGGCGTACCACCATTGATGGGCGATCTCGTGGGCCAACCGGTTCTCCAGCTCCTCCCGGCGATCGCGGTACAGGTCTATGCCGATCAGGTTGAGACCGGGATACTCCATGCCATAAAAGCGAAGTGGCGCTTCGACCACGGCCATCTCGCCAAAAGGATAGGGGCCGAAGGCGTCTCCATAGACCCGCAGGGCAGCGGCGGCGGTGTGCATGGCGCTCTGACCGGCGGCTTCATCGCCTGGCAGGTAGAAAGAACGTACTACAGCGCCGGATGCCGTCGTCTCGGCTGAGAGATACTCGGCGCTGGCCAACCAGGCGAACTCGCGCAGCGGCCCGCCGGCAATATGGTAAACGTGCTGGCCCGCCTCGTTCGCTTTCTCGTCGATCACAGAGCCTGTGGAGATGAGCGTCAGGGATGGCGGCAGGGTCAGGGTGACATCATAGAGCGCCGCCTCGGCAAAGACAGCATCGCTCTGCGGCGGCGCCACCTCTTCGTGCCAGGCTGAGTCACTGCCGGTGAGCTCCGCTGAATCGTCGTGGACCGCCAGCAGAGGGTAGGCATCGGGCAAGATCCATATGCCATTGCTCTCGCCAAACAGGACGTAACCTCTGGGTTGTGGTGGAATCTCAATGTCGAAGGTGAGGCTGATAGAGGTGCTGGCCTGCGGCGGAAGAGGAGTGGCCAGGGGTACGACCAACGAGGTACCAGCTGCGCGGAGCGACGTCGTAGTGCGTTGGCCATCCACCCAGACAGGACCGATGCGCATCTCGCCGCCATACTGCGGCAGGTTCGGGTAGAGGCGAAAGACTATCTCTCCCAGCTCGGTGCCTGTTCGGTTGGGGATCGTCGTTTGCTGCCGGCCTACCAGCCTCTGGTCTGCAAGGTCCAACTCCAGAGCTAACCGGTATTCGGGAATGGGGCCGAGCCCCTCCATGCCCAGACTGGCTATTCCCGGAGCAGGGCTATCGGTCGCTGTGCGCTCCTGCCTGTCGTTGGATGGCGCAGCACCACAGGCAGCCAGCCCCACAGCCGACGCGAAGCCAATGACGAGCCCCAGCCAGAACACGCGCTTCATGGCCACCTACCACTCAGCCTGGTCCTGTAGCGGAGCCAGGGTCTCTACGATTTGGGCGTGGGCCAGGCTGTTGCTGGCGATGAGACCCGTGCATTCGGTTACGTCACGCTTGTTGTAGACCAGCGGTTCGCCACACAGGTTGGTGAGTTCGCCGCCAGCCTCCAGAAGCAGGGCATGGGGCGCACAAAGATCCCACTCTTTGGAAACGGTCGTGGCCAGGTAGAGGTCGCAGGCGGCCCTGGCCACGAGGCCTACCTTCAGGCCCACGCTGCCCACTCGCTCTGCCTTGGCGATGCCCAGTGCCTGCCGGGCAAGGTCGACAAATGGCGAATAGTGGGACCGGCTGGCCACCAGGCACATCTGGGCTGGGTTGGACTGGCTGGAGACGTGCAAGTGTGTGGTCTGGCTGTCGTGAACCTGAAATGCGCCCTGACCTTGAACGGCGTAGAACAGCCGCCCCTTAGCCGGTTGATAGACAACACCCAGCACGGCCTCGCCGGCTAGCGCGAGGGCGATCTGCACCGCAAACTCCCCCGTCTCGTTGATGAATTCGGTGGTACCGTCGAGAGGATCCACGATCCAGACGCGTTCTTTGTCCAGCCTCGACAGATCATCTTCCGATTCCTCGGTGAGCAGGCCATCGTCGGGAAAGGCAGCGCGCAGGCCGTCAGCGATGAGGGTATCGGCGGCCCGGTCGGCGGCGGTGACAGGCTCGTCGCCCGCCTTGAGGTCCACAGGCAGACCTGTCTGATAGAAGTCCATGATCTCCGCCCCGGCCTCATGGGCCAGACGTAGCGCAACGTCGAGTTCATGTTGGAAGGCGTCGGTGCTCAAGTCAGATTCTCCCTGGTTCCTCTTTCTGTCATTGTACTATTCAGATTGTAACACTGGCCAGAGGCTTTGTCAAACGAGCTACAAAGCCGAATCGTATCGTGGTCAGAACGGTTGGATAAAAACTGAAATATGCAGAAAACGGCGCAAAAGTGTGCCCTGCGTTTGTCCTGAGCAGAGGCGAAGGACCTGCCGCAGGGTGTCTACAGAGAACGGGGACCGGCAATGGTCAAACCGAGTTGGCTCTGCCTTCGTCCCGCATCAGTCGTAGATCAGCCAGCGCCGCCCGGGGCTGGAGGCGCCTCACCGCCCCGGCCATGACCTCTACGGCCTGCTCGATCTCCTCAGGGGTGGTATCGCGCCCCACCGAAAAGCGAACGGTGCCCATGGCCCACTCCACAGGTACGGCCATGGCCTCCAAGACGGCCGAAACATCCACCTCATCGGCGTGGCAGGCGGCCCCGGCGGAAGCGGCGATCTGGTCAGTCACCTCCGAAAGCAGAGTATTGGCTTCAATGCCGCGGAAGCTGAGGCTGAGGGTATTGGACAAGCGTAGTTCCGGGTGTCCGTTGAACCTGACGGATCCATCGCCCAGCTCGCGAATCAGGCCACGATAAAGGAGGTCGCGCATGGCCTGAAAGTGGTGCCTGTTCCGCTCCAGGTCGCGAGCGGCCACCTGGCAGGCCTGGCCCAGGCCGACGATTTCCAGGACGTTCTCGGTACCGGGCCGGCGGCCGCCTTCGTGGCCTGCCCCATGGATCAGTTGGGCTAACTCGACGCCGGTGCGGATATAGAGGGCGCCGATACCCTTGGGGGCATAGGCCTTGTGCCCTGCCACGGAGAGCAGATCCACACGCAGATCGTCGACGTTCACCGGGATCTTGCCCACCGACTGGGCCGCGTCGGTGTGCATCAGCGCGCCATGGCGATGAGCAATGGTGGCCAGTCTGGAGATAGGCTGCAGCGTGCCAACCTCGTTGTTGGCGTGCATCACTGTCACCAGGAGGGTATCAGGCGTGATGGCCTGCTCCAAGCTGTCGGGATCAACCAGACCGTATTCGTCCACCGGCAGCACCGTGAGTCGAAAACCCTGGGTCGCCAGCCAGCGGCCGACCTCGATCACAGCCGGGTGTTCCACAGCCGAGGTGATGATGTGGTTGCCCCTGCTGCGGCCAGCCAGGGCAACCCCCTTCATGGCGTAATTGTTACTCTCTGTGCCGCCACTGGTAAAGATCACTTCACTGGGCTTACATCCGAGCAGGTTCGCAACCTGGATCCGGGCCGTTTCCACAGCTTTCATAGTGGTCGCACCGTAGGAGTGACTGCTGGAGGGGTTGCCGAAATGTTCGTAGAGATACGGTGCCATAGCGTCTGCAACCTCGCGGGCGACAGGTGTCGTGGCGTTATAGTCGAGATAGATCGGTTTCATAAAGGCCTCCCTCTTTCTATCGACAGATGAGAATCGGCCACTGGCTGGAGCGCAGGATCTTGTCCACGGCGCTGCCCAGCACGACCTCGACCACTGGGCTGTGGCCGTAACCGCCCATAAGGATCAGGTCGCTGTTGTGCTCTTTTGCTGTCTCCAGGATTGTCCCGGCCACAGGCCCCCGGGCCTGGACAAGGGTGGCCTGCACCCCGCGCGCTTCCAGGTAGATCTGCGCCCGGTCCTGTGTTGAGGGGGAGACGCCGGCATCCCCCAGAATGGTGACGACGGTCAGGGAAATCTGCCAGCGGCTGGCCAGGTAGGCGGCAACAAAGAGGGCCTCCTCGGCCTTGGCACTGCCGTCGTAGGCCAGCAGGGGGCGGCTCAAGGGAGACACCGTCATGGGCACAGCCAGCACCGGTCTCGCACAGCGCCGGATCAGTGTGCGGAATCCTGAACTCAGCTTGGCCACAGGCTGAGGTGCAGGGGGGTGGGCAAGACCCACGACGACCAGGTCCGCCCACCGGGCGCGCTCGCATATTCTGCGGGCCACGTTGCCTTCTTCGATGCCCATCCGTCCTGAAACGCCGGCACCCGTGCACAGGCGGTCGAACTCGGCCTGCACAGCGGCGGTTACCTCGCCCTCCTTACTGGCCTTGTCGGGCACGACGTGCAGGCCGCGAAGGCGTGCGCCCTCGCGGCGGGCGATCTCCAGGGCCAGGTTGAGGGCGTACCAGCCGCCCTCCTGGCCGCTGACTGGTACCAGAATGTTGGCAAGCAGGCGGTCGTTGCGATGGGTGCCCCATCGTTCTTCCCGCCACGTTCCCGGCGCCGGTCCAGACTCCAGCTCGTCGGGGGTCACGCGGTCGATGAGCCTGCCACCCACGCGGGCTACCACACGCTCCCGCCTGGCACTGAATTGTACTGCCAGATCATCGGCAGCCTCTTCGGTCTCGACTTCCCAGCCCAGAGCCTCCTCCAGCTCAGCTCGGTGCTCCAGGAGCCAGAGGTAAAGGTCGGTTTCGGTCCGCTCAGCAAAGTCGCGGAGCATGCCCCGGCGCCGGATCACCTCGACCACCGGTAGATAGACCTCGTCGTACCAGTGTGCCACTGCTTCCGGGTAGGAGACCTCGCGCTGCTGGTCGAGCCCCATAAAGTAATGGTGATCCTGGATGTGGTCCAGGAGTTTGTGGTTGCGCCAGGCGATAGTCAGGTTCAGCTCAGCACCAGGCCGGATTTCGTCCAGGCGGGTGTGCTCCAGGAAATCGGCGTATTGGGCCTTGAGGATCAGGTCTTTGGGCTGAATGTCAGGTGAGATGAGGACGCGGGTCTGGATCTCGGTCACGTAGGCCTGGATGTACGTCTGCTCGAACTGGCGGGCTACCGAGACGCGGTGATTGCCGTCCCGGACAAAGTAAACGTCGCCGATCTTGTAGACTTGGATGGGTGGTAGCCCGCCGAGATCTTTTGCGGCCAACTGGACCCGCGCCCATCGCTCTTCGTCACTGTCCTGGCGGGGCAGGAAGCTGCGGGTGAAATCGACATAGCGACCCACGCTGCCAACGATGGCATTCAGGGGGATTTCTTGCAGGCCCAACGGCCGGGCAACCCGGCCCTTGAGCTTGCTGCGAACCTCGTCGAAGGGCAAGAGGTCGACCGACCTGCCCCGCAGGCGGGCCATGACCTGCTCTATGGCGGCGCGTCGACGCGCTCTGCGAAAGTCTGATATGGCCTGCAAGTAGCCCACGATTATCGCCTCTGGCTAATCCTGTGCGCGCCGCATTATTGCCAAAAGCGGCAGGGTGAACGGTGCACAGAGGAGAAAGAGCAAGAACTCACCGATGGGGTCGCTGTCCTGGGCTGGGGCGCCGCGCAGCCTGCTAAGAAAGGCGTCGACGGTGTTGCCAGCCAGGTTTCCAAAGTTGATCATGCGCATCCAATTGAGGATGTCAGCACTGACCTGGGGGCCATAGAACTCGCGAAAGCGGCGCTCGGCCTCTGGGTCGGGGTGACCTTCCGTCTCGGCCCAGTGCTGGGCATAGGCCAGCGCCACCGCCTCATCGTCGGGGAAATGGCCAATCTCCGCAGCCAGGAGTTTTCCGATCTCGTCCGGCGCCACGCCCGCCCGGAGCGCCATTCTGGTGTGAAAATAGGCGCAGTACCGGCAGCCGTTCACCTGGGTTACCGACATCATGATCTTTTCGGCGAAAGCCCGGCTGACCCGCCGGCCGCGGGCTGTATCCTCGAGCGCGCTCAGGTGAGACAGGATGGCCCGAAGGTCACGCAGGAGTGTGCGCGGGGTGTAGAACCGCTTGTTGAAACTGCCTGCCGGAGCTTTGGTCTTGGGTGTTGGGTACTGGATACTGGTCATCTTCCCTTCATCTTTCAGCGAACGTCAGGTATCATACGTGAGGCGTCATGTGGTGCGGGCGGCGTGCAGGGCGGCACCCAGGGCACCTACGATCTGAGGCTGGTCGGGTACGGTGATGGGCACGTCCAGGGCCTCGGCGAAAAGCTGCTGGAGGCAGGGGTTGTGGGCCACGCCGCCGGCAAAGACAAAGCGCTCGTGGACGCCGGTGCGGCGGACCATACCGCCCACACGGTCGACGATAGCTTGATGGAGACCGAGGGCCACTCGACGGCTGTCCGCACCGCGGGCGATGAGCGAGACGACCTCCGACTCGGCAAAGACGGTGCACATGCTGGAGATGCGTACGGCCCTGCCCCCGGCTGCCAAGGCGTGGGGGCCAAAGTCGTTGACGGCCATGCCCAGGGTGTGGGCCATGTTCTCCAGAAAGCGGCCTGTGCCGGCGGCACAGCGATCGTTCATCTCGAAGCGTAGCACGCGGCCATCCGGACCCAACCGGATGACCTTGCTGTCCTGGC
>Ga0209013_10002511_pt1 | contig 16608 bp, 12 predicted proteins | sample Cruoilmetagenom2_FD_187291 | JGI IMG/M metagenome (GOLD analysis project Ga0209013, IMG submission 187291) | Oil polluted marine microbial communities from Coal Oil Point, Santa Barbara, California, USA - Sample 2 (SPAdes) (version 2) | ecosystem: Environmental > Aquatic > Marine > Oil seeps ...
ATGACCCAGATGGGCTATCCAGGCGGTACCGGTGTATTCCCAGTACAAGTCAATCTCGCCTGCCAGCAGAGCTTCGCGGTTGACAGCCGTGCCTCCCAGGCCTACCTGATCATCCACCTCATAGCCGGCATCCTGCAGAGCTAAAACAGCTATCTGTCCCAAGATGAATTGTTCTGTGAAGTCCTTGGAACCGACAACTATCAAACTCTTTTCTTCAACCGGGGGTTCAGGAGCTTCCACTTCGGTTGGGACAGGCGTTGTTGTGCCGCATGCTGAAAGCATCACTGCAAAGGCACTAAGCAAAGCCAATAATACTAGCGTAGATTTCCTCACGTAACTCCTCCTTGTAAGAATATGAATGTCACTGTTTATCCGCTAAACCGAATCAAAGGATATGAAATACACTCCTCCTTTCCCTGACTATAGTTGTATGAAGCTCTGAGATTCACTGTCAACATTGACACTTTATGTGCTTGCCGTAGGGGCAACCAGCCGATCCTGTATCTTCCCCAATATCCAATCGATCAGGATGGCCAAAACTGCAGTTAGTATCGCTCCGACCAGGATCATACGGTCCCGCATGAGGGGGATGCCGACGATGATAAAAGTCCCCAATCCACCAGCTCCTATGAATGCGCCCAATGCAGCCGTACCCACGTTGATAACCGCCGCGGTGCGTATTCCTCCGAACATGACTGGGAAGGCGAGAGGCAGTTCAATTTGAAACAGTATCTCTCTATCGGTCATGCCCATACCTCGGGCTGCCTCGATAATATTTGTATCAACCTCTTCGATTCCGGTGGCTGTGTTGCGCACAATCGGCAGCAGGGCGTACAGCCAAAGAGCAAAAATGGCTGTTGTAGCGCCCAGCCCTAAGATGCCCATAAAGATCGCCAGGATGGCGATGCTGGGAATCGACTGGCCGATATTAGCGACGCTCAGAATGAGTCCTGAAAAATCACGGAACCCTTTGCGCGTGATCAGGATACCTGCTGGTACAGCAACTGCGATTGCGAGGCCAGTGGAGATTAGAATGAGGCGTATGTGCTCTATTACAGCATCTTTCACAGGCTCGAAACCGATATCATAGGAGCCGATGATATTCGCCTCCATACTCCCTGGCTCAATTGCGAGCAGCAAGCGCTGGTATACAAGAAAGAGCACTACGGCAATCAGGATCGGAATTATGGTCCAGCCAAAAATGCTTTTGGTAGAAGGAAAATCGAACCGGCCGAATCCACCGTTCGCCTGGACAGTACCCCCAAGACGGTCGACTACATGCGGAGGCGCAGAAGAATCAATGTGATTACCCTTACCCTTCTTTTTCAACGGGTTCATACCATTCTCGTGATCCGCACCAACGATGTTGTCGGAGGCGCCTTTATTTTCCATTGGCTACTCCTCCTCTTTCTGTGAAGCCCCAGCCAATGCCTCGCCCTTGGTGACGGCATCCTGGATCATCCCTATGTCTAGCAGACCTCGCACTCGGTCTTGGGTATCTACAACACATACGTTGGCGTAATCCACAACCAGCATCTCAGAAAACGCATCCCTTAGGCTGGTTCCTATGCCTATCATCGTAGCCGCCGGTTCCGTGAACTCGTCAACCCAACCCTTTTTCCCTGCCAAATCCTTTTTATTTACATATCCCTTCAACCGCTGTTCCGCATCTACAACGTATACAAAACGCAGGTCTTTTTCACGCATATAACCCAAGGCTTCCTCAACGCTCTGGGTAGCTCGCAGCAGTGGAGGATGGCTGTCCATGACTTCCTCAACGCGTATCAGATTGAGTCGTTTGAGCGATCGATCCGCTCCAACGAAGTCATCCACAAACTCATTGGCTGGATTCGAAAGGATAGCAGCGGGGGTGTCGAACTGTTCAAGGATGCCGCCAACATTTAGGATGCAGATCTTATCGCCCATCTTGATAGCTTCATCAATATCATGAGTGACAAAGAGAATTGTCTTTTTGATTTCTTGCTGCAGCCGAAGGAATTCGTTCTGGAGCAGGTTGCGGTTGATTGGATCGATTGCCCCAAAGGGCTCATCCATGAGCATAATCGGGGGATCTATGGCCATGCCTCTCGCTACCCCAATTCGCTGCCTCTCCCCGCCCGACAACTCGTGAGGGTAGCGATCCAGGAATTCAAGGGGCATGTTCATCATCTCGAGCAGTTCTTCCGCCCGGCGACGAATACGCACATCATCCCACCCGAGTAATTTAGGTACAGTTCCGATATTCTCCAAAATAGTCCGGTGTGGGAATAACCCTATCTGCTGAATTATGTAGCCAATGCTGCGACGAAGGACAATTGGATCCATCTCAAGCACGTTCCGCATCTCTCCCCGCTCATCCAAAACATTGATAGCGCCATCCGTGGGTTCAATCAAACGGTTGACCATCTTCATTGTTGTAGTCTTGCCGCATCCCGAAGGTCCCACTATGGTGCAAATTTCCCCGGTAGGAACAGAAAACGAAAGGCTATCTACCGCAGGGGAGGACGTCCCGGTGTAAATTTTGGTCACGTTTTCAAACTTTATCATCTCTGCCCTCCTGAAATTCAGTTCAAATATACTGATTGTTTCTGTAATCACTCATCGAAAAAAGCCATGCAAATATTGCTTTCATAAGGAGCGTTAAAGAGATATCCGCGTTACATCTGCTGCCTGCTCTTCAACCCCTCAGGAGTTAATCGATTTTGAAGCCAGCCCATAAAGTAATCAACAATCAAAGCCAGGATAGCCACTAATACTGCGCCGGCTATATAGCGTTTCTCCTGGGCACGAGAAATACCTGAAAAGATATATTCACCCAGCGTATCGTTGCCGATGTAAGCGGCTATTGCTGCGATACCCACCAACATGACAATCGCCACACGCACTCCGGTCATAATGACGGGAATAGCCATAGGCAGCTTCACTCTGAGCAGCAACTGCAGTTCGGTCATGCCCATTCCCCTGCCAGCCTCAATAATCTCCGCCGGCACCTCTTTGATTCCAGTATAGGTATTACGCAATATTGGCAATTGAGCGTATAAGATAAGTGCGAAAGCGGCGTTGAAAGGACCAATGCCCAGCGGCTTGATCATCACACCAAACAAAGCCACACTGGGTATGGTCAAGATGATCCCGGCGACATAAAGCGTAAGTTCGCTCGCTGTTTCACCTGCGATAAAGAGACTGTATAGAATAAGCGTAACGACAACACCTATCATTCCCAACGCAACCGGTTTTGAGATGATCGCACCCAGAATATCGAGAAACGGGCTAAAGAAACTATCCACTCTTGAAAAAGAACGATCCCAACCTTTTACAGTGGCCATAATCGTTTCCGCGAGTCCCTCCCCCATCATTCCTGATGAGGCGGCCCACAACAAGAAGAACAGCCCCAGTGGAATCAGGATAACCAAGTGAGTTAATTGAGGTCGTCGTGATGGCCAGGTGATAAAAACTCCAATCATAATCCCTATCACTACCGCGATAGCGACGGAGAACAACACCAGCCATATGTGCCCCAACAACAATTCCTGGGCATATCCTTTAGCCCATTGATCGGCGATAAAATTCCACACAATAGTGATTATGTTTTCCTCTTGTGCCACAAACATGGATGCCACTCGTAATACACCCCACCCAAGAAAGGGAATACCTAATGTATACACCACTGAACTTGCCGGCATCTCATGAGCCGCCTGTAAGGCAAAAAGGAGCAGCAGTAGCCCATAGAAGCTGAATAAAATGACAAGAATGCTAACGATTCCAACGGGGCTGAGAGGATTTAAAACCGCCATCAGCGTTAGACCTAACTTCTCGCTTACGAAGATGAAGGCAACCACAATCATCCCGAGAGGCACGATCACGAGAGATAGGAGGTAGCTTTGCTGATTGAAACTACCTGAGCCGCTGAAACTCCTGGCGACGAGAAAGATAATCAAGTTGAATATAAAGAAATCGGCCTCAGTGAAGAATATTATCCGAAAATAATCAGCCAGGATTGTTTCTGTCTCCACGATCATAGAAGGAGGCTTTATGACCACGGCCAATAATCCAACTACGAGGCCAAGCAGAGCTACACCCAGTGTTGTTTTTAATGGATCGGCTCGTGTTTTCTGTTCACGAAATGTTTCCAGGCTGGGCTCGGTGATGATTTGGGTCCATCCATTAAGCATCTCGCGCCATAAACCACCTTTGTTTTGAACATGTGCCTTACCTGCTGTCATGATTTATCCTTTCTCTTTTCAGCTTATACAAATTCAAAACAAGGCGTTGTAATAATGCCTATCCTCAGCATTAAGAACCCAGATGCCAAGATCCCCCTTCTTCCTGAATCACTCGTTGTAAAACAAGCTCTGTGGTCTCATCGACCTCCATACACATTGCCTGGCGAGCCGCTTCAATATCTTGCTTACGCAGAGCATCGATCACGATCGCATGCCTCGTTTCCAGTGTAGAACCCGCGCGGCACATGACCATAAAGCGGACCAACCGGTCGTGCAGCCGGCCCAGCGCCTCCGCCAACTCCTGATTTCCAGACGCCTGAGCAATCAAACAGTGAAATCGACGATTCTCATTCATATATCGGTCATATGATTCGTCGTCTTCACCAATGTAACCGTCATGAACGCTCTCAAGTTGTTCGATTATTTCGTTTGTGATTTTTTGCGCTGCTCGTTCAACAGCAGCCAATTCGAGGATCTTACGCATTTCAAGCATGTCCCTCAGTTGTTTTAGAGTTACACGTGTAACAAAGTAACCCGAACGGGGTTTTATAGTCACCAAGCCTTCATTACTGAGCATCTGAATCGCATCGCGGACTGGAGTGATGCTGGTGCCGAAGTGAGCGGAAAGTGCTTCTAGATCCAGCCTCTCACCAGGCATGCTATGTCCTGAAATGATTGAGCGACGGACTTCTGTATATATAAATCTATTTGAGGTACCACTCTGCTTTACACTATTCATTAATATAAACGTCCAAATGATGAATATGCTAATTGTGCGAAACAGTATTTGTAACATTTATTATACACCATGATATATTAGTTTTACAATCTAATACATCAACAGTTCCTGTCACATTTACTTTGGATCAAAACTATATGAACGGGAGTCCTTGCGGAGAACCATCCTCCAAACAGTGGAATTACTTGAATAAGATGTGGCTGCAGTTAACCCAATCCCGATGGATGAACTTATAAGCACACAAAATACTTGACACACTTGGAAATATCGATCGATTGTCAGAACGCAATGGCAACCTTGGTTGTTGATGTCTCTTTAGCTGGGTCTCAAGCAATCAAAAACCATAAATCCACCCTAGGAAGCCCAGCATGACGGTCCAAGCCCCTCTTATAGGATTCTCTGACCTTGCCCGCCAGGGGGGGGCGAGCTCACACCGCACTGTAGCCGGTGCGACTCGGTGTAACCTGAAGCCCCCCCGAAGAAATGTTGGTGGAGGGGTTTGAAAACCCAAATCACATGGTTATAGGATCTGGTTCTTCAATGTGCTTGGCTATTGATAATCAGACAGAAGAATTGAGTCGCCTCTCCTCGTGTTTTTAGTCTACAGATTTTGTTAAAACTACGTATTGTCTGGTGCAGTTTTGGTGCAGTTGCGATAACAAAGCATGGACTCCATAGACATCTTGGACGATCATCCCCCATTATCGACGCATTTTATGGAGAGAAAATCACTAGATGGTCACCAGGATACTCCATGGAAAACCCCTGGATTCTCTTACACAGAAGAAGTCGCAGGTTCGAGTCCTGTTCCGCCCACTCGATTGGGGGCTGTCCTAAAAGGGCAGCCCCCACGGTGTAACCTGAAGGTCCTCAGTTTCCCACGCTTCGCTCAGGATCCCCTCCACTTCTGTTCCGGTATGTTCCGGGGACTACGGAATCCGAGCCCCGTTACCTGAGAAAGAAGCGCCCACGGGGGCGCTTCTTTCCTTGAATGTGAGCTTCCAAGGTGTGTAGATCAGGATTCGTACTTAGGACCTTGGGGAAAATGACCCATAGGGTTGAATTCTTTACGTTTTTCCAGTTTCTCGGATAATATGAATGGGTAAAGTGGGAATTTCGGATTCGGGCCAATAACCTCTGGATCCTTGATTTCCCACGCTACACTCTGGACAGGCGAATCCGAAAAGCGTCCCCTTAGGAATGGATTTCAGAACAAATAAGCGGTCAGAACCATTTGAGGGATGCTTATATAATTCGAATCCATAGTTGCACTTGGTAGTTGAATTCAGGCTTGGTAGTTGAATCCAGGAATCACGAAAAGCCCTATAGTCTCATAAAAAAAAGACCCGAAAATCTGAACTGACCCCGAAAAAGAAGACAAGAAAAGAAAGTACCTCTTGTGAGAAAACAAAGAAACAGGAGGTGCTTTTTTTATTTGCTGCAATTCATCCAGCTTGACTGGATTGGACACACGTCGGTTCCCACCCCTCCCTATCTTTCTTATTACCAACATAAGAATTTGAAAATTTTTACCACAACTCATTTATACTTAGGTGACATTTCCACAGTGTGGTTAACAGCAGCGTGTCAATAAGTTTACCCGGTACGATCAAATTTATAAATGAAAATATTAACGTGCCAGTAAACTCGGTTTTTCAGTTGATATGCTGATCACTGGCTCAGGTTTAAAACATTAAATCTGAAAATCTTGATCGTTTATTAATCAGTCTCATCTTGCCCCAACCTTTTAGCAGTTCAATGTGTATATCTAATGTGAACGCGTACACAAGCAATGGAGAATTACATGGACGATCGCGCAGCCATTCAGCGCATGAAAAACAGTAAGATCAACGGGTTGGAAGTATTGGTCAATCATTATCAGGTCAAGGCCGTACGAGCCGCGTTTCTCGTTACACATGATGAATCCCTTGCCGAGGACATAGTCCAGGAAACATTCATCCGTCTGTACCGGCGCAGTCAGCATATTGATGAGACCCGACCTTTTGAGCCCTATCTGATGCGCAGTGTGGTCAATGCGGCCTTGAATGAGGTTCGTCGAGACGGTAAATCTGTCTCGCTGGATGCTGATCCCGCCATGCTGGAAACCCTGCTGACGAGTGATGCTTCGGTCGAAACGCAGGTCGAATTTGCCCAACTTTCCCATGAAATTCTCAACGCCCTATCCAAACTTACGCCCCGACAGCGCGCAGTGATTGTCCAGCGCTATTATCTTGAAATGAGCGAACTGGAAATGGCGAAGGATCTGACTATTGCTCCCGGCACGATCAAGTGGTTGTTGCACGCCGCCCGTACACGTCTGCGTGACCTGCTGAGCTCGCAAAGGAGTGACCAATGAAAAAGACTCCACGTGAATACTTGGATGCCGCCGCTCGGACGCATGTGTCAGATAACCTGAATCTGTATCCGCGTATCGCCGCGCAGCTTGAAAAAGTAACCTTCACGGGTACCTTACGCGCCAGACCTGTTCTGATGGCTTTTTCCATTTTATGTGCCCTCACCCTGGTGACCGGCGTGGCTTATGCTGTTGGCAGGTCGATTGGCTATTTCCCCGGAGTGGGGATTGTGGAACAGAGCGATGGAATCTACATTTTGGCTGAACCAGTTTCGGTAAATCAAGCTGGCATCATGGTGACGGTAAACCGGTTGGTGGCTGATTCCATGCGTACCTATGTCGCCTATCGGGTTGATGGCATTCCTCCGGTTGATTCTGGTTTCCCAATTTGTACGGATTCTCCTGGGTTAGCGCTGCCAGATGGAAGTTTGTTAAATTTCACAGGTGGCGGGGGAGGCGGCATGGAGTCATATGGTGGTGCAGCAATGAGCTTTGAGTCAAGCTTAACATTTGCACCGCTTCCGTCACAGACCAGAAAGGTGATCTTTATTTCTCCGTGCCAGATGCCAGTCATTGAATTGCTGTTGGTCCCGGCTCCAATAAATATGGTTACCCCGGCGACAGAAATCGAGGTTACGTACGAGCCTGTTAGCTCTAATTACATTAGCTCAATCACCCCAACTGACGATCTCCAGACCGAAATTTCTACGCCGGAACCCCACTTATCATCCTTGCCGATTCGGCCCACTAATGTTCCCAATGGCTCTGGGTTGTATTTGGATAAAGTCATTGAGATGGAAAATTCCTATGTCCTGATGGGCAACTTTACAGATGCGGGTGATTTGCCCGGCCCCGTGGTTATGGGTCAGAGCTACGATTCCATTTATAAACCAAAAATTGAGAATGCTCTTGGGGAAACTGTCTCGTTCAGAGTACGGCAGGACATTTCGCCTGTAACCGTCTGGACCTGGTTTTATTCCTGGGCATATGAGATCCCGAAACCGGTGACCGGTCCGCTAAAAATCACCTTGGATCAAGTCAATATCCACCAATCGGATACCTTCCAGTTCCAATTTGATACCGGTCCTTATCCGGGTTCAGGGGAACAATGGGAGCTCAATTTACCCTTTAAACTGGGTGGATATGATTACGTTATCGACCAGGTGCAGATGCTCGAGAAGGGCTATCTCCTCAAGTGGCATTCTGGTATTGATATTCCCGAACGCACATCTTTTTCGTTGACCATCCATGATCTATCGCCTTCGATGACGGAAGCATCCGGGGGAATGGAAGATCGCCGCCCTAACAATCGTATAAAATACGCACGAAATTTCCTTACCGACGAACCTGTGCCCACCGGCATCCTGACTTTAGAACTCACACTGTATCAGACTGTACCACTACCCGGCCCCTGGACCATTACCTGGACGCCGCCCACGCCATAGATCTTATTGGGGTTCAAGAATATATATTTATTTGCCATTTTAGCCACTTGATATGATCAGCAAGTCTATCTAGAGAAAAAAACACTTTTCGTTTCTTATTGTAAGATCTACATATTTATACTTTTGCAGACATGAAAGGATACAATTATGCAACGACTTTACCATCACAAGGACTTGCCTCCTTGCTGACACATTCGATCCAACCATTACAGGAGAAGAACCTATTCATGAAACCCACAGAACTTTAGTCCTGCATGTGAGGGATTCTAATCAGACAGAGGTATTCGAGTCGCCTTTCCTTGCTTCATGAGCGGTGCAGTTTGGGTGCAGTTTACGCACTAGCCCATGGAAAGTATAGACAGCATGGACAATCAGCCCCCCATTTCATGCGGGTTTGTAGAAACTATGCAACTATATGTAGGCCATGGACGCTATGGAAGACCGTATGGAATCACTTACACAGAAGAAGTCGCAGGTTCGAGTCCTGTTCCGCCCACTCCAGAAACCCCCATATATGGGGGTTTTCCTCTTTAAGAAGGTCTACAAATGGGGTGTCACGCTTCAGTGCTGAATCGAGTCAACTTTTGAAGCAAAATATATCCTGTTTTCAATTATTCCCTACAGTTGAATAGCAAGAGATTGACAAGAAATATAGACAATGATATTGTAGAAGTGTACAATGGTACCATATATGCACATATGTACACGCCCTTGCGCCGGCTCATTGGTATGGCCCACGTTCATGATTTCTGGACCATCCCCGATGATCACGTTCGGGCCAACGCTGAGAGCCTGGGCTTGGATATTGCTCTGTCTTGGATTAAGAGCAGATAAACCATTACATCCATTGATGAGATGGTAGAGATGGTCACATCAGCCAAACCAAGTTTGACGATATAGGCAAGGTATCCCTGGTCAGACAAGTATCCTACCTAAAACCAGAAAGGAGGATTGGTGTGAAAGCGTTTCGCAGCATTGAATGGATAGACGGTGCTGTGCGCATGTTAGATCAGCGTAAACTGCCGCATGAAACTGTCTACGATAACTATACTGATTACAAACATGTCGCTAAAGCGATCACTGATATGGTAATACGCGGAGCGCCCGCTATCGGTGCGGCCGCGGCGTATGGTTTAGCTCTAGTTCCACACCACGCAAAATCCACGGATGTTGAAGCCATCCGCACTGAACTGAAACAGGCAGGCGATATTCTGCGCCAGGCCAGGCCGACAGCAGTTAACCTGTTTTGGGCCATTGATCGCATGATGGCCTGCCTGAGTGATCCCGACCTGAACACCATCGAAGCCTTAAAGAAAGCATCACTAGCCGAAGCGGACGCCATTGCCGAGGAAGATGTACAAATCAATAAGCAGATCGGCTTGAATGCGATGCCCCTGGTTCCTGACCCGGCCATAATCATCCATCATTGCAACACCGGCAGTTTGGCCACTGTGGATTATGGTACAGCTTTGGGGATTATCCGCATGGCTCATGAACAAGGTAAGGATGTTCTTGCCCTGGTGGATGAAACTCGCCCCCGTTTACAAGGAGGCCGCCTCACAGCCTGGGAGTTAAAGCAATATGGAGTGCCATTCAAAGTGATCGTCGATAGCGCATCGGGTCATTATATGCGTACAGTAGGGGTTGACCTTTGTGTCGTAGGCACCGACCGTGTGGCAGCCAACGGTGATACGGCTAATAAGATAGGGACATATAATCTGGCTGTAGTTGCCCACGAAAATAGTGTGCCCTTCTACGTTGCCGCGCCTACGACCACGATTGACATGAACACCCCCACCGGCGATGACATCGAAATCGAAGAGCGCCCTGCATATGAAATTACGCATATAGGGGATTGGCAAATCACACCTGATGATGTAGCTGTAGGTAATCCTGCGTTCGATGTAACCCCTGCAGAATATATCACCGCTATCATAACCGAGCGCGGCGTAGCACTCCCTCCCTTTAGTGAGAGTCTAGCAAAGTTAATGGCCGGGGTAGATTAACCACCCAGTCAATCTCCTGCAGATATCCAACTCTGCAGGAGATTTCGATAATAAATAAGTTCCTAACAGAAAGGAATCGATATGGTTAAAGCCAAACAGACAAGCGTACCTGAATGGCAGGAACACGCCCGCCAGGTAGCTCAAGGTATCCGCATCCGCGTATTAGAGCATACGATAAATAAAAACGGCGGCTATCTTAGCCAGGCTTGTTCTTCATCAGAAGTCTTTGCTGCCTTGTACACCAAAATACTCAACATAGGCCCAAGTCAGGCGCCCATGGTTCCCTTACCTTTTCCGGGCGTACCTAGCGCAGATAATGATAGTTACTTCACCGGGGTTGGCTATAATGGACCGAAAGACCCTCATTTAGATCGCTTCTTCATTTCACCAGTGCAGTACGCCTTGGTCCTGTATGCCACGTTGGTGGAAGTTGAACGTATGGCCCCTGAAGGTCTGGCGATGTTCAATCAGGACGGCAGCACAGTGGAAATGATTGGGGCTGAACACTCTCCGGGGCACGAAATCACAGCGGGATCTTTGGGGCAGGCGCTCAGCCAGGTTGCCGGCATTTCTATTGGCCGGAGAATGAAAGGCGAAACCGGGCGCAATTTTATCTTTATGTCCGATGGCGAGTTTCAGATTGGGCAAACCTGGGAAGCATTTGAAATCATGAGCTTCAATAAGGTAGACAATGTGGTCATTTATGTGGATGTTAATGGACAACAAGCGGATGGCACCACAAAAGATGTGTTGAATATTGAACCCTTAACCCAACGCTTAGAGGCTTTTGGCGCCCGGGTTTTCAAAGTGGATGGGCACGATCTGGACGCTCTGGCTGCACCTGTCCAATTGGAGCCAGATGGACGCCCACTCGTGATTTTGGCTTACACCAATGCCTGTAATAATATTCCCATGCTAGAACAACGCAGACCTAAATTGCACTATGTTCGCTTTAAGAGTGAAACCGAGCGGCAGACATACGCCGACCTGTTAGAGGAATGGCAAAGTAAAGAGGAGATGTAGCCCTGTGGAAATCCTTCAGAAAGTCCACGCCCGTCACCTAGTAGAATGGGCGAAAGATAAGCCCGAAGTGTTGGTCTTATCCGCAGATCTAACCAGCAACACCGAAGTAGATCTTTTTCGAGATGCATACCCGGAGCGCTTCCTCTCTATGGGGATGACCGAGCAAAATATGATGAGTCTTGCCGGCGGCCTGGCGCGCGAGGGGTACTTTCCCTTAGTGCATACCTTTGCAGTCTTTATCTATCGGCGGGCGCTGGATCAAATATCCATGTCTATTGCCTACCCCAATATGCCTGTGCGCATGTTCGGGTTTTTACCTGGCATCACCACCCCCGGCGGGGCCACCCACCAGGCCATTGATGATATCGGAATTCTGCGGGTTCTGCCCAATATGACTATTTTAGAATCCGGAGACGCCACCGAGGTAGAGCAAGTATTAGATATAGCCCACACTGTGCCCGGCCCCGTGTATGTGCGCCAACTGCGGGGCGCAATACCGCGCCTTTTTCCCCCATCGATTCCGATGCGATTAGGTGAAGCCCGCGAATTACGCCGAGGAACGGATATCGCCCTCTTTTCCGGGGGTATATGCACCGAAGAGGCGATGCGGGCCACCCAAATCCTTGAAGAACGTGGTGTCTCCATCCAACATATGCACATCTCCACTCACAAGCCGTTCAACGACCCCGCTGTTGTAGAAGCGGCTGCACAGGCCAAATATTGTGTGATCAGTATGGAGAACCACACCACTATCGGCGGTTTAGGTAGCGCGGTGGCTGAGCGCATGGCCGAGGCCGGCGTCGGTAAGCGCCTGGTGCGAATTGGCCTGAAAGATACCTATGCCCACGGCGCAAGCCGTCCCTATCTGATGAATGAGTACGGACTGGACGCAATTGCTCTTGTTCGTGAAGTTGAAAGCGTTTTAAGCACAAACTTGAATATCAGTGAGAGCGATCTGGCCGAAGTGCGCATCGAAGAGATACACAGCGAAGCCAAAGCGGAGGCACTCTAATGCTCACAAGTGTATCCCTCAATCTTTCCGGTGAACGCTTCCGAGTGGTGTACCATCTCACCAGCAATGAAGCCGACGCCAGAGCAAAAGCCCGGGATATCTGTGTGGAACAAACCGTTGAGTTCCCTGGAGATCTGGTTCCTCTTGGGGATATCCAAGATTTCATTGTCGGCAAGATCGAAACCTTCGAACCGTTGAATGACAACCTCTTTCGAGTAGAGATTAGCTATGCCGTCGAGATATCCGGCTTTGAGCTGGTCCAGTTGCTCAATGTGATCTTTGGCAACACCAGCATCAAGCCTGGCGTTCGAGTGATGTCTCTCGATCTGCCGCAGAGCCTGCTAAAAACCTTTATTGGCCCTCGCTTTGGGCGACGAGGGATGCGATCCTACCTCAATGTACCCAAGCGGCCCTTGTTATGTACTGCCCTGAAACCAATGGGTTATTCTGCTAAATTGTTTGCGGAGTTCGCCTATCAGTTTGCGCTGGGGGGGATTGATATCATAAAAGACGATCACGGTTTGGCAAATCAACCCTTTTCTCCTTTTAAGGAACGTATCGAACTTTGCACTGAAGCTGTGGAACAGGCGAACCGTGAGACTGGGCGCAAGTGCATCTATGTGCCAAATATTACTGCACCGGCCGATCAAGTAATTGAGAACGCCCGGTATGCAAAAAGCGTAGGAGCCGGCGGATTGCTCATTTCCCCTGGCCTGACTGGATTCGATGTCATGCGTCAATTAGCGGATGATGACAGCATTGCACTCCCAATTATGAGCCATCCAGCCTTCCAGGGCAGCTTCGTCACCAGCTCTGAACAAGGAATTTCTCACTATGCTCTTTATGGGCAAATCATGAGGCTAGCCGGAGCGGATGCCAGCATCTATCCTAATTATGGTGGACGCTTTTCCTTCAGCCGTGATGAATGTAAGAGCATTGTCGATGGCACACAAGTCCATATGGACCATATCAAATCCATCTTTCCCACACCCGGGGGGGGCATGAGCCTGGAAAGTATCCCTGGAATGTGCGAATTCTACGGGAATGACGTGATTTTTTTAATCGGTGGGAACCTGCACAGGCATGGACCCAATCTAGTGGAAAACAGCCGGCGCTTTCTAGAATTGGTTGAGAAAACATCCGTCTAAGGTGGAACCTCCATGCCTTAAACCATTATCGGTCCCGATGACCCAGCCCTCAATGTGATGCAGTCGGCACTGGCAGCACAGCCGGAACTTGACACCGAACTCATCATCATCCCATGGGCTGAATACCGCGACAGACTTTTAACAACCCTTACAGCCCAGGAAGCGTATCACCAGGCAGTTTTTATTCCTGGTCATGTTTTGCTCCCCGAACTGGCAACGGATGGTCGCCTGGCGGTTTTTGATAATCTGATCAATACCATACCAAGGCGTGATATTGAGAACTACAACTTTGCTGATATTTTACCCACGGTGGCTGAAGAAAGTGGCTACCAAGGGCGACAATATATGCTGCCCTTTTTTACAGATGGGCACATTCTCTTTTATCGTTCTGATATGTTTGAGTTTGATGATAGTGAGGGGGTTACAGAAGCCTCACCCTTGGATCTGGAATCTATGGTAGCTGCAACACATAGGCCACCCGATGTTTATAGGCTGGCACTTAAAGCCCACCCAAGCGAAATTTTCTTGGACTGGTTGCCATTTCTCTGGGCAGCCGGAGGCGATGTGCTGGACGAGAATGGACAACTTGCTTTTTCCGGGGAATCGGGTAATCAGGCTCTGGAGGCCTACTGTCGGTTGCGTCAATATTGCCCACCAGAAACACACGATTTCGGTAACGCCGAAATTGCCAATGTGCTGAGAACGGGAAAAGCCGTCTTTGTTACCACTTGGGGCGGACAAGCTGCCCCTATTTTTCTAGACTCTCAAAATAAATTTCGAGAGAAATACAAGGCAGCGATGTTTCCCAAACCATGGAACGCCACCTGGGGAATTGCCATTCCTGCCAATCAACCAGTCAGCGATCAAAGGGACATCTTCCAAGTGTTATTATCCATAACGGGATCCGATCAGGATCAAGAAATCATTAAAGCCGCTGGCAGCCCGGTGCGACGCAGCAGCCATACAGAAGCGGCCTTTGCCCAATATCCCTGGTTGGAAGCTCAGCAGCGGATGCTTGAACAAAGTGGCCGTCTACCCATCCGCCCTGAGACGGCTAAAATTCTGGGCGCGTTATCTGAAGCTGTGTATACTGCATTTTGTGGACAAATGTCTCCTGAGCAAGCCTTACTAGAAGCAAAAAATAACGCCCAAGATATGCTGCACGGAAGTTAGAGAAAATGATGGTTGAAAATGATAACTTACATCAAGATGATCTTATGGTCATTGCGACCTGGATGTACTATAGGGATGCCCTGACCCACCAGCAAATCGCTGAAGAACTGTCCTTGTCCCGTGTTGCCGTGACTCGTCTATTACAAAAAGCACGGCGACATGGCTTGGTACAGTTCAAAATCACTCAACCGCTTCCTCTACATTATGACCTTTCCCAACAGTTGATCAAGACATTTGATATTCAGAAAGTGATTATCGTAAAGACACTTGGCTCTAGAGACGAAACACTCGACGCCGTCGGCCGCGCTGCCGCAGAGCATATGAAAGAAGTGTTGTGCCAGGATTGTCGTCTGGGTTTTGGGTGGAGCACCACGGTAAGTCGCATGGCTCCCTATTTAGAGAAACCTGAAACCCCGGTGAACGTAATTATCAATGAGCTAGTCGGCAGCATGCTTGGACAGAAATATCCTTATAGCATCAGTACTCGAGTTGCTGAAACGGTGGAGGGGGTGTTAGAGCCTCTTCCAGTTCCGGTGATTGTAAACAACCAGAAAACTTATCAGGCTTTGATGGAAGAACCACTAATCAGGACAGCTTTGACGAACGCCAGCAAGTGTGACATCGCTTTTGTTGGGTTGGGAGATACGGGACCAGAATCTACTATGATCAAAACCGGTTATTTAACACCGGAGCAAATGGATGATCTCAAGCAAAAAGGAGCAGTGGGAGATATCTTATTACGCTATTATGACCTTGATGGGCAACAAATTCTAACCCCGCTAGACCCTAATATCATTTCCTTGGAGTGGGAGCAGATCCTACGTATTCCCTATACAGTTGCCCTGGCCTCCAGCCTTTCTAAAGTGGACACTATCCTGGGAGCTTTGCAAGGCGGTATCATTAATTGTCTGGTTTCTGATACCCAAACTATCCAGCAGGTTCTCAAACGATACACAGATATACCGGCTGATCCAACTTAGAGAAAGATAGCACGCATTTTTCGTTTGGCGGTATTAATGGATAGCTGGTATGCCACGAAAGAGAATTGTTGCGGATCAAGTAAGCGAAAACAGAAAGCGAAGATGGCGGCCGATGTGATTGCGGGGCGAGGAGAATGTCCTCGCCATTATTTGAATCAATGGCTTGCAGCGCGGCGATCAAATAAATCAGGAAAACCACGAATCTGTTTCAATGGCACCATTCGCGGTTTATCCAGACTCTGTCAACAATTCCAACCCCTGCAGATACCTCAATTTGAATTCCAGTCAGCTTGTTTCGGGTGTTTATTTTGTTTCAAACCGGACTCCAACTATTAACAGAGCCCACTCACTCAAAATATTTCGATGTTTTGCCTAAGATTGTCCCAAGGATGGCGATCGGAAGAAGTTCATAGAAAACAACGAAAATTGAACCGGTCAATATGAGACCCGCCGCGATCGAAACCAGGGCTGCACCAGCATAGAGGTAGATCCCCCATCGCTTCCAA
>Ga0209013_10002512_pt1 | contig 16608 bp, 14 predicted proteins | sample Cruoilmetagenom2_FD_187291 | JGI IMG/M metagenome (GOLD analysis project Ga0209013, IMG submission 187291) | Oil polluted marine microbial communities from Coal Oil Point, Santa Barbara, California, USA - Sample 2 (SPAdes) (version 2) | ecosystem: Environmental > Aquatic > Marine > Oil seeps ...
GTCATGAGAGAAAGTTTTTTTGTTGTGCAACTCAAAGATAATTTGAGATACTTAAATTCTTTCTCTCTTTTTTAATCGTTTAGGACGCGATTGATTTTAAACATATAAAATTTTCAATAGAGATCGTTTCCACATGGTTTAAGGATTCTCAAAACAAATTAGATACTGCTACGCTATTTCACTCACATTTTCAGTAATGCAGAGATGCTTTTGAATGGAATTATTGAATTGATACAGCAGCAAAAGAACAGATTCGGATAAAAATGGCATAGACGACTTGAGTCATATCTAATACAGGTTAATCAATTTTAAAAATTCATAAACCTTTGTTATGCATCTTAACAGGTAGATTGTTAATAGTGTAATTTAAGATATTTTGGTCTAATATACAACAGGTTATGCGGGGAAGTTTTCAAATCTACAAGAAATATTTTTTATTTAAAGATTGTTCCCTTATTCGAATAAGATCAAAACATTATCAATTCACCACTTCCATTTATGAAACGAAGTAAAGTTTTGATAATCTCATTATAAAACACTATCTCAAGGTTCATGATCATGAAATTTCAACACAAGGAAATAGGAGCTTTAATCATCGTTCATTCTTTTGGCTTGGAAACCTTATTACCAATGGCTCACATAATCAAATTTGCACTTTAAGAGGGGGGATTGTTATCTTTTAATTGCGCTTATTCAATTGTAGAGTCATTTCATTTCCAATTTTCATCTATCCTTATTTCCCGATACAGAAATTTTTAAAAATATTACCTAGTACTTCATCGGTTGAGATATCACCGGTAATCTCACCCAGAAAGTGTAAGCATTCGCGAATGTCTTGTGCAAGAAAATCTGTAGGGATTTGATTGCCGATACCATCCTGAACCCTTGCAATACTTCCCAAGGCATTTTTTAGTGCTTCGAAGTGTCGAACATTAGTTACGATAACATCCTGCTCGTTTATTTTGCCCACATTCACTGATTTTAGCAATTCATTGATAAGTACCTCGATATTTTGCTTTTGCTTGGCAGCAATAAGAATTAGCTTATCGGTATTGTCCAATCCCTTTAACTCATTTACTATTTGCTGAGGATTTGCTATTAAATCAATCTTATTAAGGCATACGATAAGATGCTGAGTATTGCGATCTATTGTTTTATTCACATTAGCAATAGATTCATTGATGCTTTCCATATCCCGATCTGCATCCACAAGTAATAAAACAACTTGGGCTTGTTTCATTTTATTGTAGGTGCGCTCAATCCCCATACTTTCAATTCTGTCCTGGGTAGTTCTGATACCAGCTGTATCGATAAATCGAAACGTAATACCTCCCAGATTAATGGTATCCTCAATTACATCGCGGGTTGTGCCTGCAATATCTGAAACAATTGCCCGATCTTCGTTCAAAAGTGCATTTAAGAGGGTGGACTTACCTACATTGGTATTTCCTACAATAGCAACAGGAACACCATTTTTAATTACATTTCCTAATGTAAAGGAATCCACCAGTTTTTGAATCAAATTTCTGATTTCGGCAACCAGATTATTTAGTTGAGTTCTGTCTGCAAATTCCACATCTTCCTCACCAAAATCGAGCTCCAATTCCACAAGGGAAATGAAATTTAATAATCGCTCTCGCAAAGCTGCAAGTTCATTGGAAAAGCCACCACGCATTTGCTGCAATGCTACTTTATGCGCAGCTGCAGAACTAGAAGCAATCAAATCTGCCACTGCTTCAGCTTGTGAGAGATCCATTTTTCCATTTAAAAAAGCTCGTTGGGTATATTCACCTGGTCTAGCCATGCGAGCTCCATTCTTTAATAAAACCTGCAAGATACGTTGTTGAATGAAAGGAGCACCATGACAGGCAATTTCCACACTATCCTCACCAGTATAGGAGTGGGGAGCCTTGAAAATACTTAGTAATATTTCATCGATTATTTCCTCTCCATCCTGAATGGTTCCAAAATGCACCGTATTTGCTTTCTGTTCGCGTAAAACTTTAGATTTAATTGGATGAAATACTTTCGCTGAAATATCTAAAGTTTCAGCACCAGATAGTCGTACAATTGCAATTGCTCCATTGCCCGGAGCTGTTGAAATGGCACATATAGTAGATTGATCGATCATGAATTTTAATTAGAAATGTTTTGCAAAGATATAAGATTTCGGGATGATGGTCGAAATAAATGGCATAAACTCATCTACAGAATAAACAAGTAGTTCTTGCCTGATAGGTAGTATATCTTGAAAAAGTATTTTTTGAATGTACTCAATATCCTGTTACTATATCAAATCACAAAATGCTTACATTTGCAGCAAAATAAAAAATCCTAATAAAAAGTACTTATGAATAATTTGACTGGTCGCTGGAGTTTTAATGAAGATTTTGGCTTTGGAACTGATGAAGGATTTGCTGAATTTACGCAGGAAGGTAATTGTTTAAAGGGGGTAGTAGTTTACACAGAACGGATAGAAGAAGAAACGCCTTTTCGGGTGCAACAGGAAATAGAAGGTACTTTTGATGGTGCAAATTTTTTGGTGAGCGGTACTAAAGTAGATCTTCTGGATGTTGAAAAGGAATTCGAATATTATCTGGACACCTGGGAAGGAGTGTTAAATTCTCAAAATCAGATCGTAGGGCATAGTTACGATAATCATGAGTGTTTTGGCGTATTTGTACTGAATAAAATCGAAGCATAAAAACTGAAAATTAATTTTAAAAAAATATTCAGTTGACATCTTAAAAATCAGGTGATTATTTCTGTATTGCCTATGAATAGGCAGTTCGCTGTGATATTTTTAAAAAAAAGCTTTGTAGTGTAAAGAAAAATTGCCCATCTTTGCATCGCAATCAGAAATAAACGCGGATGTGGCGTAATTGGTAGCCGCGCTAGACTTAGGATCTAGTGCCTTAGGGCGTGGGGGTTCGAGTCCCTTCATCCGTACAAAAAAACCGAAACGATTAAGTTTCGGTTTTTTATTTCTATCCATTAGATCTTTCTTCCTCCGATAATTTCCCCTGTAGCAAATTAGTTGTATCCCTATTGTAACATGTACTTTGTGGAATAAAATTGCAGATGAGTCAATCGTATTCGATATTGCATACAGATAATTTGAGAAAATATAGTTTATAGAAAACACTAAACAATCAATACAATGAAGTTGAAGTGGAGATATTTAAGTCTATTGGTAATTTTCCTCATGGGAGGATTTAGTGCAATTGCAATTAAGGCTCCGGATCGGGTTGAACCTGCTTTTTGGTGGACTGGGATGAAAAACCCTAATCTGCAATTAATGATTTACAGTAAGGATATTTCAACCTATCAGCCGGTTATAAATTATCCGGGCGTGAGTATGGAACGTGTAATTAGTGTAAAGTCACCTAATTATCTGTTCATAAACCTTAGGATTGCAGCAGATGCAAAACCTGGATCTTTCGACATTAAATTCCAGAAGAAAGGTAAACCCGTTTTGACTTACGTTTATAAGCTATTACAACGCGAAAAAGGTTCTGCCGAAAGACAAGGATATAATGCGAGTGATGCCATATATTTAATTACTCCGGATCGTTTTGTGAATGGAAATCCTAAGAATGATACGGTAGAAGGCTTACTCGAAAAGTCGAATCGTTTGGATAAAAATGGTCGACATGGCGGTGATATACAGGGAATCATTAATAGCTTGGATTACATTAAAGAGATGGGATTTACTGCTATATGGATTAATCCTTTGTTGGAAAATAATCAACCTGCTTTTTCTTATCATGGCTATTCTACTACCAACTATTACAAGATTGATGCACGTTTCGGAACAAACGAGGAATATAGGGAGTTAGCTGAGATAGCAAGCAAAAAAGGTATCAAGCTGATTATGGATATGATCGAAAATCATTGTGGTTCTGGTCATTGGTGGATGAATGATCTACCAACAGATGACTGGTTCAATTTTCAGGGAGATTACCACCCAACCATTCATCACCGCGAAACGGTTCAAGATCCATATGCTTCCGATTTCGATAAGAAATTGCATTCCGACGGATGGTTTGTAAAATCGATGCCAGATTTGAATCAGGAAAATGATTTGATGGCCACTTATCTCATTCAAAATGCCATTTGGTGGATTGAATACGCACATTTAGGTGGTATCCGACAAGATACCTATCCTTATCCCGACAAGGATTTCATGAGCAATTGGACTAAAGCCATTATGACCGAATATCCACATTTTAATATGGTAGGCGAAGAATGGTCAACTAACCCATCTATCGTGGCATTTTGGCAACGCGGCAAGCAAAATCCAAATGGCTATAAATCTTACCTGCCGGGATTAATGGATTTCCCCCTACAGAACGCATTGGTAGAATCCTTAAATGGAGATGAAAAAATATATGGTCACGGAATTGTGAAATTGTACAGCACATTGGCCAATGATTTTGTATATGCAGATCCTATGAATTTGGTTGTCTTTCCGGATAATCACGACATGAGTCGCTTTTTTACACAAGTGAATGAGGATTTTGATTTGTATAAAATGGGGATAACCTATATAGCTGTAACGAGAGGAATTCCGCAGATTTATTACGGCACAGAAATATTAATGAAAAACCCGGGAACAACAGATCATGGTATCATCCGATCCGATTTCCCCGGTGGTTGGAAAGGCGATCAGGTGAATGCTTTTACCGGAGCAGGTTTAAGTACTCAGCAAAAAGAAGCGCAGCAACTAGTGAAGAAATTATTCAATTGGAGAAAGACATGCGAGACTGTTCATAAAGGTAAACTTAAGCATTTTGCACCCATCTACAATAATAGTATTTACACATTATTTCGTTACACGGATAAGCAAATTGTAATGCTAATCTTAAATAAAAATAGTGCTGCAAAAGACATTTCCTTAGAAAAATTCAGAGCAGAACTTATTGGTGATGCCAGTGAAGGAGTGAATGTTATTACTGGCGAGAAAGTGTCGCTTCAGGATAGTGTGACAATTGCAGGCAAAAGTGCTTTATTAATAGAAATCAATAAAAAAAGGTGATGCGTAAAATAATTCTCATGCTATTGTGCAGTTTGTCTGCTCATGCTTATGCACAGCTTCCTCAGGTTTCAAATGGCAGTATTCAGCGATTGAAGGCTTTTCCCTCGAAATATGTACAGTCCAGAAATGTGGATATTTACCTTCCCGAAAACTACAGTCCCGAAAAGCAATATTCCGTGTTATATATGCACGATGGGCAAATGCTTTTCGATGCGACAAACACCTGGAATAAGCAGGAGTGGATGGTAGATGAGCATGTATCAAAACTCATCGATCAGGGGATAATATCTGATTGTATCGTAGTTGGTGTCTGGAATGCCGGAGCATATCGACATACCGATTATTTTCCAGAGAAAGCCTTGAAATACTTGCCAGAAGAACTTCAAAAAAGTGAAGAACAAAAATTAATGGGAAACCCTTTGGGTGATGAATACTTGTTATTTCTCACCAGGGAATTAAAACCATTCATCGATAAGGAATATGCTACTTATACTGATGCTGCTCATACCTTTATTATGGGTTCGAGTATGGGGGCATTAATTTCTATATATGCAATATGTGAGTATCCTGATATTTTTGGTGCTGCAGCATGCATGTCTACACATTGGGTAGGGGATACGGAGGTTAAAAATGATTTGATTCCCAAAGCATTCAACTCCTATTTAGAATCAAATCTGCCAGATCCTAAGCATCACAGAATATATTTTGATTATGGTACAGAAACATTAGATAGTCTGTATCCGCCTTATCAGGAAATGATAGATAAGACCATGCAGGCAAAAGGATTTATAGCAAAAAACTGGGTGAGTAAAGTGTTTGTAGGTGCTGCTCATACCGAAAATTCCTGGAATAAGAGGTTAGATATTCCGCTTACTTTTTTATTAAAAAAGGAATAATTTCAAAAGCAAAGCATATAAAAGTGCAGTACGATTATCGTACTGCACTTTTTTGCTTTAAGAGTAAACAGAAATCTTTGTATCTTCTTCAAAAGATTAAAAACCTATGAGAGATCAGCGCAGCTTAACCGAAACACTGAATATAGAACATCCCATTTTAGTGGCACCGATGTTTTTAATTTCCAACACAAAAATGACCATAGCAGCACTCGAATCGGGTTGTAGTGCGGCTTTCCCCGCACTGAATTATCGAACAACAAAAGAATTGAAAGCTGCAATTACTGAGATCAGAAAAAGTAGTTCGAAAGCCTTTGGAGTAAACCTGATTGTGAATCGATCGAATCCGAAATATAAATCTCAATTAAAAGCTTTACTGGAATCGGAGATAGATTATATCATCACCTCATTAGGAAATCCGAAGGAAGTAATTGAAGCTTGTAAACCAAAAGGAATTAAGGTTTTTTGTGATGTGGTGGATCTTAGATATGCCCAAAAAGTAGAAAGGCTGGGTGCAGATGCTTTAATTGCAGTCAATTCGAGAGCTGGCGGACATTGTGGTGATTTGGAAGCGAAGGAATTGATCTCGCTGTTGATGGAAAATACGAATTTGCCCATTATTTCAGCTGGTGGCGTCACAAATGCTGATCAAGTTAAGCAAGTGATGGAGTGGGGAGCAGCTGGTGTTTCGGTGGGAACTATTTTTATTGCAACCAAAGAATCGGAGATTGCAGATGCCTACAAACATGCGATGCTCGATTATGGCGCCAGTGATATTGTGAAAACCACCAAATTAACCGGTTCTGCCTTAACCGTGATCAATACCACCTATGTACAGCATATTGGTACCAAAGCAAATGTGTGGGAATGGCTGGTGAATCACAGCTCTTATCTAAAGAAATTTGCCAAGATGATCCTGGCATGGAAAGGCATGCAGAAGGTGAGAAAATCAGCCTTTAAAGCAAGTTATAAAAATGTTTGGTGTGCTGGTCCCAGCATCGAATCGGTTCATGATATCCGATCGGTTAAGGATGTGATTTCTGATTTAGTGTAGTGTTTTTTCAAAGGCTCTGGCATTCATCCAGTTCTGATCCGATGCTTTTTCAGCAATTTGCTCCATTCTAGTGATAAAGTCCTTTTTCAGACCATGTTCCTCTACAAAAGTAAGGGCTTCGGTAAAAGATTTAAACATACTCTTATAAAAAGCTTCCTGTTTGACATACCGTTCGGCACAAAAAGTCTGTGCTATTTCAATATGATATAGCATCACATCCGCAATAAGGGCGCTTTCAACACCAAGTCTTTTAAAATGGCGAATATAATTCTGAGCAACCGATCTTCGCATTTTAGGCTTTCTGCCATTTACAGGGAAATATTCTTTCGAAATTTTAAATTTACATTCTTCCATTAACTTATTCTCTTTTGGATTAAATGCGAAATCGTAGAATTCCTTTACGTCTTTGAAACGGGTGTACAAGTCAGTTATTTGCTCCTGCAACTGTGCTTTGGTAAGCTGATGAATGTATTCTTTTAATTCTCGTTTGCTCATGCCACTCTAATTATTAAGATGCTAAAGTTAAGAAGGAATTTTGATATCACAGAGCTTACTAAATTTATCTCTTTAGCGATCTTTTCAAAATAATGTATTCAGATTTACATTCAAATAGGTTTTTGTAGTAAGGAAAGGGCAGGTATTTCAAATACAAGCATGAATTTTTAACGGTATTATCACTTAAGTCACTGCTAATAAGGCGGCTTAATATCGATCTGTAAAACGCTTGTCATGTTTTGTGCTTCAATAGGAATTAAGTGGATCGTCTTCACTTAGGCTACCGTGCATTGCGGTACCCGGATGCGGTGGCATGCGGTATTAGGCTTTGAGTTATTCTGTCAGGTTTTGGATAGGAAATCCAAAAGTTATTTTCCTTCATCCTGAACTTGTTTCTGGATCTTTAAATAACTGAAAATTAAACTAAAGAGATTCTGAAATGAATTCAGAATGACGTAGTCTATACTTTTTGGACATCCTTTTATTATTCGAGCAGGACTAGGATAGAATAAGTGATATTCTGTCAGGTTTTGGATATGCTTAGCATCTTTGAGATGCATAGCATGTTTGTAATTTAATACCAAAGCTGATAAGGAACTTAATTCTTATAAAGAAAACTGATAGTCTACTTTGTCGAGATCAACTATTGGTTTTAAAACTAAACGGACTATTCCATATCGCAGCAGACCGTAAATGGCATCATCTTTTTCATAAACGGTAAGCGAATGTCCGGCTCTATTTAAAAGATCAGCAACTGATAATCCGGATGGACCAGAACTAATAACAGTAACCTTTTTCCACTTCTATGCTTTGGTGGACGAGCTTTTATATATCCATATTAAAATGCTTTTTCGATAACAGCAGCTTCGTTTTAACGAATGGTTACCAGGGCATTATGCGTGGTCAATAAACGATAATTTTAGAGGAAAGACTAGTAATGTAGAACATATCCTTTTCTTTCATTTTGGTTGCCCGAACATAACTTTCGGCCTATTTTCTGGCAAGCTAAAGACGACGCTCTAAATCCTCCTGTTCATAATTTCCGCTTACAAAAATCTGTTTAATCACAGGTTCTGAGCGTCTTGCAATTTCTCCGATATTACCAAAGGTGGACGCGCAATCGCTATAATTATATGTTGATTTGTAGTAGCGCAAACAAAAAAATATCCCGTGAGGGATATTACTTGTTTTTCACGATTGGTTGAACTTTTAAAAATTTCAATAATGGTTTTTCAATCCAATTAGGAAGATATTTTCCAATTTTTGAGATAAATTGTTTTCCCAACAAATAAATGGAAGAATAGAAAAAGATCTTATTCAAAACATACACCGATGCGGTAAGTAAAAACACTTTGTCAGTTCCGGAAAGTAAAAATGGAAAGGAAAGATAAAGAAAGAAAGTTACGACAGCTAAACCCAACAACACAAACCCAACAACTCTTTTCAACGCCATAAGATATAAAGTTTTTAAATTTTACATTCAAAGCAATTCTACGGGCGAATTTATAAATGGTTATTCAAAAACGACTAATTAAAGTGTTAAAAATCATTAATTAAACATAGCTTACAACATAAATAATACCAGTGTACTGTTTTTTTTAAGTGTCATAAATCAACAATTAATCTAGTTTTACAGAAAGGAGATAGTGGTTTTATGGGCTTTGGGCTTGCGAAAACATTATTTTCCAACGCAAAGGTTTTAAATTAGGAGGCTGTTAAAAAAGTTTTATTTTTATTAGGATTTAAAAATTATTTGCGTTTATCTTTGTAGCAACAAAATAAAATAGCATGGAAAATTTACAAATCATTCGACGACGTATGTTCAGATCTTTATCCTCAAGATAAGGTTAGTTTTGGTATGATTATTTTCCAGGCTTTCCACATCGGAAAGCATTTTTTTTGACTCAATTTTAGATAAATCCTATGAATCTATTGTATTATATCCGACGACGACGAATGAACGTACCAAATGGTAAAGCGGTTGATGTCCTATTGTCGTGTAATCAATGATTATAACAACATTTTAAAGGCTTACCGTTTTAGAGGTAAGCCTTTTTTTTTAATAGTTAATTAAGTACGAAAAATGAATAAGATAATATATACAGAAAGCCGACGTCATTTGCGAAGTAACTGTTACCCTGGGGCAGATGAGCTTGCTGTGTCTCTTTTTGAGATACGGTTATTTAATAATGAAGCTTACTGTTTTAACGGTAGGCTTTTTTTGTATGTGAAAATTTAAAATAGAAGACCATGGAAGCAAACAACTCCTTAGACTTTCGACGATGCTATTTGCGGAATCCGAAAATCAAAAAATTAAGAAATAGTTTTTTTATTGAGATTAATAACAAATGGTTATGCCTTACTGGTGTAGCGCTTTTTTGGGAAACCTAGTAAGTGAAAAAATGATAGAAACAGCAATGGAAATTGAGCAAAAAATTTGTGTCATTGTAGCAGATTTAAGGCATATTGATTATGCCCAGGAAGTTTGTAAAATGATTGAATGTGCCGCTAAAATACGCGGTACAGGTATTGCAAAAAGAAATCCTTTGTACATCGTACAAAAAATACAGGAAGGTAAAGCAATTATAGCTTTCGATAATGATAAGGTTATTGGTTTCTGCTATGTGGAGACATGGGAACACGCTAAGTATGTTGCTAACTCAGGTCTAATTGTAGATCCTGATTATCGCGCTGTTGGATTGGCTAAAATGATTAAAGCTGAAGCCTTCAAATTATCCAGAAAGCGTTTTCCTATAGCCAAAATCTTCGGACTAACTACCAGTCTTCCTGTAATGAAAATCAATTCAGAATTAGGATACAGACCTGTTACATTCTCCGAATTAACTCATGATGAGTCATTTTGGAAAGGATGCAGTAGTTGTGTGAATTACGACATCCTTCAGCGAACTGGAAAGAAAATGTGCCTTTGTACAGGTATGCTTTTTAATCCAAGCAAGAATGGTACATCTAATTCATCTGAAAAATAAAGGGATAAAAGCAATTTATAAATCATTAACAAACTAAAAAAACAAGATGACAAGCAATAAGAAAAAAGTAGTATTAGCATATAGCGGAGGTTTAGACACAACCTATTGTGCACTTTATTTGTCTAAGGAGTTAAACATGGATGTGTATACAGTTCTCGGAAATACGGGAGGATTCACAGATTCTGAACTGGTTGAAATCGAGAAAAGAACAAAGCAATTAGGAGTAATTCAACATACCGCGATAGATATCACGAAAGAATACTACGAAAAGTGTATCAAATACATGATCATGGGAAATGTTTTAAAGAACAATACTTATCCTTTATCAGTAAGTTCAGAGAGAGCTTTTCAAGCCATGGCAATAGCTCAATATGCGCATTCCATTGATGCTGATTATATTGCTCACGGTAGCACTGGAGCAGGAAATGATCAGATTAGATTTGATCTGATCTTTAAAATAATGGCTCCTAATGCTGAGATTATAACACCAACCAGAGATCTTGAATTAAGCAGAGAAACAGAAATTAGTTACCTGAAAGCAAATGGTATACAAGCCAATTTTGAAAAAATGCAATATTCTATTAATGCAGGTATTTGGGGAATTAGTATCGGTGGAAAAGAAACATTATCCTCTAATCTGCCTTTACCAGAAGAAGCATATCCGAAACAAGTGGTGAAGACAGATCCAGAGAAATTAAATATAGAATTTGCAAAAGGTGAATTGGTTGGCGTGAATGGGCAAAAAGTTGCACACCCTTTGGAAGCAATTAAATTAATTGAAAAAGCAGGTGCTGCCTTTGGAATAGGTAGAGATATGCATGTTGGAGATACCATTATTGGAACAAAAGGAAGAGTAGCCTTCGAGGCAGCAGCTCCGCTAATGATTATTAAAGCCCACGAGACTCTAGAAAAACATACCCTAAGCAAATGGCAGATGTATTGGAAAGATCAAATTTCCAATTTCTATGGTATGTTACTTCACGAAGCTCAATATTTGGAGCCGGTAATGAGAAATATGGAAACATTTCTTGTTGATTCCCAGAAGAAAGTAAATGGCTCTGTTACCATTAAAATGAGTCCCAAATATTTTGAAGTGGAAGGAATTGAATCCCCTAACGACTTAATGTCTGATTTATTCGGAAAGTATGGAGAAACCAACGAGGGATGGACTGCGGATGATGTAAAAGGATTCACCAATATTCTCGCCAATTCCCTAAAAATTTATCACACTGTAAATCAAGAATAAGATGATAAAAGTAGGGATAATAGGAGGAGCAGGCTATACTGCGGGTGAATTGTTGAGGATTTTGCTTTGGCATCCGAAAGTGGAGATAAAATTTGTGCAAAGCACTAGCCATGCAGGGCAACCAATAAGTAAGGTTCATAAAGATTTACTAGGAGATACCGATTTAGAATTTGGCCAAGCAGATTATACTTGTATTGATGTAGTTTTCATTTGTTCAGGACATGGAAAAACCAAGCTTTTTCTAATGCAAAATAAATTACCAGAACACATCAAAATAATAGATCTAAGTATGGATTACAGGCCACAGGCTAATGATAAAGGATTTATTTATGGATTGCCGGAATTAAATAAGGAGCTGATTAAAAAGGCCAGTTACATCGCAAATCCCGGATGTTTTGCCACTTGTATTGAATTGGGAATACTTCCTTTGGCTGCAGCCGATCAATTAACAGCGGAAATCCATGTGAATGCTATTACCGGCTCAACAGGAGCAGGTCAAAATCCAAGTACAATGTCACATTTTAGTTGGAAAAACAACAATGTGGCTGTTTATAAAGCATTCACACACCAACATTTAAAAGAGATTACTGAAACGGTTTTACAGGTACAGCCGAATTATAGCAAGCAGATCAACTTTATTCCCGTCCGCGGAAATTTCAGTCGGGGAATCATGGCTAGCATTTATACGGATTGTGACTGGGATTTGGAGGAAGCATACTTAGAATATCAGAAATACTATGAAGTTCATCCTTTTGTCACAATAACTAAAGATTTACCTGATGTAAAACAGGTGGTAAACACCAACAAATGCTTTTTATATCTAGAAAAGCATGATAGGAAGTTATTGATAATTTCAGTAATCGACAATCTATTAAAAGGTGCATCAGGACAGGCAGTGCAGAATATGAATTTACTATTTGGACTACTTGAGAATATGGGTTTAGGTTTAAAACCAGTAGGATTTTAAAGAAAAGAAAATGAATTTATTTGACGTTTATACTTGTTACAATATTAACCTTGTGAATGGAAAAGGCGCTCACCTTTCCGATGATAAGGGCAATCCATATCTGGATTTTTATGGAGGTCATGGTGTGATTTCCATTGGACACAGCCATCCGCATTACATGTATAGGATAGAAAATCAATTGCATTGTTTAGGATTTTATTCCAATGCGGTTAAAAACGATTTACAGGAAAAACTCGCTAGCAAACTTGGTAAAATCAGTGGATATGATGATTATAATCTGTTTTTATGCAATTCCGGTGCTGAAGCTAATGAAAATGCATTGAAAATAGCATCCTTTCATACTGGTAAAGCAAAAATAATTGCAATAAGTGGGGCATTTCATGGTAGAAGTAGTGGAGCTCTTGCCATAACAGATAATCTAAAATTATCTTCGGAATTTAATGCAAAACACAGTGTTGTTTTTGTGGCGATGAATGATGTTACAGTACTTAAACAGGAGCTTGAAAAGGGTGATGTAAGTGCCGTAATAATAGAAGGTATACAAGGGGTGAATGGAGTCGTTATTCCTTCTCATGAATTTCTAAAAGCAGCAGAATTGTATTGTGCCGAGAATAATGCACTGTTGATTTTAGATGAGATTCAGTCCGGATACGGTAGAACTGGTAAGTTCTTTGCACATCAGCACACTGGCATTCAACCGGATATTATAACCACAGCTAAAGGTATGGGAAATGGCTTCCCTATTGCTGGAGTTTTTATTTCTCCAAAGATAAACGCCTGGAAAGGAATGTTGGGAACAACATTTGGCGGAAACCATCTTGCCTGTGCAGCAGCCACAGCAGTTTTAGAAACCATAGAGGAAGAGAAATTAATAGATAATGCGAATAAAATAGGGAACTATCTGTTTTCTGAATTAAAAGATAATAAAGCAATTAAAGCAATAAGGGGGAAAGGTTTAATGATTGGTATCGATCTGGAAAATATGCTTGAAATCAGAATAAAATTATTAATGGAATACGGCATTTTTACAGGAGCATCAGGAAACGAAACATTACGTTTGCTGCCACCACTTTCTATTGGTATTAAGGAGGCGGATCAGTTCATTAGCGCATTTAATCAAATAACTCAAACTGTGAAAAATGGCTGAACTAACTGTAGTGAAAATTGGAGGTAATATTATTGATGATTCCTCCAAATTAAATGAATTTTTAGATGCTTTTTCTAACCTGCCCGGCAAAATTGTATTAGTGCATGGTGGCGGCAAGATGGCAACTGATCTTGCTTCAAAACTTGGAATTGAAACAAAGATGCATCAGGGAAGGAGAATTACCAATGCGGAAAATCTAAAGCTTGTAACCATGGTTTATGCCGGATTGGTAAATAAAAATATTGTTGCAGCCTTGCAAGCCCGAGGGGTAAATGCCTTAGGTGTATGTGGTGCTGATCAAAATTTATTACTTGCGGAAAAAAGAAATCATCCAAGCACTGATTATGGTTATGTGGGGGACATAACTAAGGTGAATACCTTAGCACTGTGCAAGCAAATAGAATGTAATGCTGTTATGGTAGTAGCCCCGATAACGCATGACGGTCAAGGACAATTACTCAACACCAATGCAGATACTATTGCCACGGAAGTTGCAATAGCGCTTAGCCGTTTTTATAAGGTTAAGCTGATTTATAGTTTTGAAAAACCTGGTGTTTTAATAGATGCAGAGGACGATGGTAGTCTAATCAGCAAACTAAGTGCAGAGGATTGCGCATTGCTTGTTGAAAGGGGAACTATTAATGCAGGTATGTTACCAAAAACAGAAAACGCTTTTCTCGCTATAAATAGTGGGGTGGAAGAAGTAGTGATTGGAAATTTTGTGAGTATGGAAAATGGACATTCCGCAGGTACGAAATTAGTCAAGCCTAGTTTGCCTAATAAATTGATTTGGAAACCTGCATTTTAACCTTTTAATGATACAATATGAATTTTGAAAAATATACAGAGTTAGCACTAAACACATTAAAGCAGTTAATTGCTATTCCATCTTTTAGTAAAGACGAATCTAAGGTAGCAGATGTGATGGAGGAGAAGCTAAAAGAATTTGCTTACGTAATACATCGGAAGGGAAATAACGTTTGGGCATTTAATAAGAATTTTAAAAAGGGTAAGCCTGTATTGCTTTTGAATTCTCATCTGGATACCGTAAAACCAAATGAGAATTGGACGAGAGATCCTTTTCAACCAGAAATTATTGACGGCAAATTATATGGATTGGGAAGTAATGATGCCGGTGGTTGTCTGGTTTCTTTGTTCGCCACATTTTTAGCATTGGAAGAAACAAATCAACATTATAATATCGTTTTTGTGGCATCTGCAGAAGAAGAAATTTCAGGTAAAAATGGATTTGAACTGGTTCAGGAGGAGATTGGACATATTGATGTAGGAATAGTTGGGGAGCCAACCTTAATGGAGATGGCTATTGCTGAGAAAGGTTTAATGGTACTTGACTGCGAAGCTAAAGGCATTCCGGGACATGCCGCCAGAAATGAGGGGGTTAATGCTATTGAAATCGCCATGAAAGATATTGAATGGATACAGGCTTATCAATATGCTTTAGCATCGGAATTGTTGGGACCTGTTAAAATGACTGTAACCCAAATTAATGCCGGAAAGCAGCACAATGTGATTCCTGCAAGTTGTAAATTTGTGGTGGATGTGCGAATCAATGAGTATTATACCAATGAAAAGGCCTTTGCCATTATTCAGGAGAAATTGGATAGCAATGTAGTTGCGAGATCATTCAGAATGAATTCTTCAGGTATTCCATTAGAACATCCTTTGGTACAGAATGGAATCAACTTGGGAATGCCTTTTTATGGATCACCAACCACATCCGATCAGGCTATAATGAAAGGCTTTCCAAGTCTGAAGTTAGGACCTGGTAATTCTGCAAGATCACATACTGCAGATGAATTTATCTATCACTCTGAAATTAAGGATGGCATAGAAAAATATTTTAACTTGTTGAACGGATTAAATTTGAACAATGAATAGTTGTCAGACAACAAATAGTAGCATGAAGGATAACTACTAAATAAAAACTTATGAAGATGAAACTTTGGGATAAGGGTGTAAAAATTGACAAGAAAATCGAACAATTCACTGTTGGAAAAGATCGCGAATTAGATCTGCAATTAGCAGCATTTGATGTTTTAGGATCTCTGGCTCATACCGAGATGTTGCAATCTATTGGATTATTAGAAAAAAAAGAGTTGAAATTGATTCAGGAGGAATTGCGAAAGATTTATTCTGCAATAAAAAATAATGCTTTTGTAATTGAAGATGGAATTGAAGATGTACACTCGCAGGTTGAGTTTTTGCTGACCAAAGAATTGGGAGATGTAGGAAAGAAAATACACAGTGGCAGATCCAGAAATGATCAGGTATTACTGGATTTAAAGCTTTTTACCAGAAATAAATTGGAAGAAATTGTTAGGGAAAGCAGATTGCTATTTGATGAGTTAATAGCTAAAAGCAATCAGTATAAGAATGTATTAATACCTGGTTATACACACCTTCAGGTTGCCATGCCATCCTCCTTTGGATTGTGGTTTGGAGCTTATGCCGAAAGTTTAACCGATGATTTATTGGTATTGCAATCGGCATATAAAGTAGTGAATCAAAATCCGCTGGGATCGGGAGCTGGTTATGGTTCTTCATTCCCTCTTGACCGGGAAATGACTACCGAATTACTCGGATTTGGGGATTTAAGCTATAATGTGGTTTATGCACAAATGGGACGTGGAAAAATGGAGTTTACAGTTTTGTCTGCCTTGGCGAATATGGCAATGACTATAGCAAAATTAGCAATGGATGCCTGTTTATACAATAGCCAGAATTTCAATTTTTTGAGTTTCCCCGATGAATTAACCACCG
>Ga0209013_10002513_pt1 | contig 16607 bp, 16 predicted proteins | sample Cruoilmetagenom2_FD_187291 | JGI IMG/M metagenome (GOLD analysis project Ga0209013, IMG submission 187291) | Oil polluted marine microbial communities from Coal Oil Point, Santa Barbara, California, USA - Sample 2 (SPAdes) (version 2) | ecosystem: Environmental > Aquatic > Marine > Oil seeps ...
CAGGGTTGCCACATACTGCTAATATGATCTTCGATGCTGCGAAGTCAACATTTGGGGCAGAAACGAAACCCGAAGCCATCATTTTGACGCATGGGCATTTTGATCATGTGGGCACGATTTTTGAACTTCTTAAGGTTTGGGATGTCCCAGTTTATGCACATAAACTAGAACTGCCATATTTGACTGGGAAGAAAGATTATCCGGAACCTGACCCTACAGTGGATGGGGGAATGCTTGCCAAGATTTCGTCCATCTACCCGATTGAAGCCATTGATTTAGGAAACAAGGTGGAGGCTCTTCCGGACGATGGCCTTATTCCCGGTCTGTCTGGGTGGCGATGGGTTCATACTCCAGGACATACTGAGGGACATATATCCTTGTTCCGGGATGAGGACCGGGCAATGATAGCGGGAGATGCTTTTATCACAGTCAAACAGGAATCCCTTCTCAGCGTATTGACTCAGCATTTGGACATTCACGGTCCACCTCGATATTTGACGACGGATTGGCAAACAGCCTGGGAGTCGGTACGGAAGCTTGAACAATTGAAGCCGAGTGTTGCGGTCACCGGACATGGAATACCAGTGAATGAAGAGTGGCTGAACGAAAACTTGGCGTTGCTTGTGAAGGATTTTGATAAAATCGCGATTCCTGAATCCGGGAAATACGTGAATTGAGGATTGGGGAAATCTCAGTCTGACTTTTTGTGCTTCACGTCTGAAAAATCAACCTCGACTTCTGAAAATTTGGTAGTGACATCTGAAAAAGGAAAAATGGTTGCTCAAACAAAAAATCCTTCCACTGGCATATCACCAAGCGGAAGGATTAAATTTATTTACATATCATTTAGTGATAGTGTCTGTCAGTATTTTCCTGTTTTGCAGGAGAATCCACATTGTCTACATGTAAAGACTCATCTGTTTTAGGCATTTTCTGTTTTTGTGATTTGGGGAAAGCCTTCTTCGCTCCCGACTGGGGTTCCTTATCTTGTACTGCTTCATTGTAATATTGAACACTGTACATTGAACCTTCTTCAACCATTCGATTGTCATCAGGATCGTTTGGATCCGAGTGACCTGCTTTTGTCTCCATCGTTGGTTTGACATGTTGCGAGTCCACAAATGAAGATACTTTTGTTTTGGTGTTTTTCAATGACATTTTCGCTTTTTGCCTGTTCTCCGGTTTAGTGAAATACATATAAGCAAAGGCGGCAATTCCTCCAAGTAGCAGTGAGCGTCCACTTCGTTTAAACATCTTCATCCCTCCATGTAAGCTTCAATTTTGTTTATATAATAGTGATACCCATTTCAACCCACACTCACACCTTTTGAAAGGTTTTTTGTTTGCCATGAAATTTAGAAAATGAAGTTCAAGGTAGCTGCATCAGTATTTGATGACTTATAAAACAGGGAACAACTCTCCCTAAAATAATTTTTTTCTTAGTACACTAGTGGCTAAAATGAGGTTATTCAGTGCAATTGAAATTTTCAAAAAATACCTATTGATTTTGAAAAGGCTTTCATTTATACTTTCACTAAACCGATTTACTAAACCGATTTACTAATTGTTTCGGAGAAGGGAATTCCATATGAAAAAAGTTACAATGGCTGACGTTGCGCTGAAGGCAGGCGTTTCGAAGAGCACGGTTTCCCAGTTTATCAATAATCGGTTTGAGTATATGTCTGATTCTACGCAAGTACGAATTCGTGAAGCGATTCTTGAACTTGGTTACATTCCAAATTTTGTTGCGAAAAGTTTAAAACAAAAGAAATCAGCAACAATTGGTGTAATTGTCGCAAATATCCTTCATCGCTTTTCGACAGAAATTATTCGTGCCATTGAAGATGAATGCGGATCGAACAATTTCCATCTCTTTGTGTGCAATGCCGATGACGATCCGGAAAAAGAACGGGATTATATTGATATGCTGGTTGCCAAACAAGTCGATGGATTGATTATTTTCCCGACAAATAGCAATACGGATTTATATACAAAACTGAAAGCGGCAAATTTCCCAATCGTTTTCGTCGATCGAAAGACAACTCAAACTTTGTATCCATCAATACTCCTCGATAACATGAAAGCGTCTTCACTTGCAGTGGAAGCTTTTATAAAAGCATCACGAAATGAAATTGCCATTGTTTCTACTTCCATTGAACGCAATGTCACGCCGCGGGTAGAACGGATTAATGGTTTCAGAGAATCATTGATAGAAAATGGTTTAAAGCCTAATGATCATTGGGTGATTTCGACTGAATTGACTGAAATGAAAGCAGCCCTCGAAAAGCTGTGGGCAACTGGAGATCGACCAAATGCATTTTTTGCAACCAACGATCTGTCTTTAATGGAATTATTGAAGTTCCTAAAAGAAAAGAAGCTTCAAATTCCACAAGATGTAAGCGTTATCGGGGTCGATGATTCGCCATTCCTGGAAATTTTCAATCCACCCATTACCGTTATAAAACAGCCAACTTTCGAGATGGGGAAAGATGCTGCGCGCCAACTGCTTCAATTAATGCAGGAACAAAAACTGGAAGTTACTTATGAAATCAATCGTTATACACCGACCCTCGTCGAGAGGGATTCTGTATAACCGCAAGGAGAATTGTGCATGTCCAACTATCAAATAGTAACCATCGGTGATGCGATGATTACGATGAACCCTGTTACTACAGGGCCCATGCGTTACGTCACTCACTTTGAACGGAAATTAGGCGGAGCAGAACTCAATTTCGCCATTGGTTGTGCCAGATTAGGAATTACGCCAAAATGGATCAGCCGTCTGGGAAATGACGAGTTCGGCCGTGTTATATACAACTTTGCTCGAGGTGAGGGTGTAGATGTATCAGAAGTTGAATTTGTTGAAAACCACCCGACCTCAGTGAATTTCAAGGAAATAAGCGAATCCGGTGCCGGTAAAACATTTTACTATCGTTTTCAATCGCCGATCTTAACGCTTAAGGCAACTGACATAACAGACGAAATGTTCAATGAAGTGAACCTTGTTCATATCACTGGTGTTTTCCTGGCAATTGATAAAGTGAACTTTGCAGTTGTGGAGCGGATCTTGGAAATCGCAAAAGCAAAAGGCATACCGGTTTCATTTGATCCAAACATCCGCTTAAAACTTTGGACAATTGAAGAAGCGAGAGAAACTTATGAAAAGATATTCCCTTATGTAGATATATTGCTAACTGGTCTTGACGAAATCCGGTTGATTGCCGGAATCGATTCCAAAGATGACCTGGAAAAATTCGCAAATCATCATGGAATCAAGAACCTGGTCATCAAAGATGGCGGCAATGGTTCGAAACTCTACAAAGACGGTAAGTGGACGGAAGCGAAAGCTTTTGAAGTTCGTCCAATTGATACTGTAGGTGCCGGAGATGGTTTTGATTCCGGATTTATTTACGGCTATCTGAATGGTTATTCGCCGGAAGAAATACTCCGTTTTGCTAATGGAGTGGGAGCTCTTGTAACAACGGTTTCAGGAGACAATGAAGGCCTCCCTTATTTAGAAGAAGTGAATGCCTTCATTCATAACGAAACCATCATTGAGAGGTGAACCCATGAATTCAATTTCAAGCGTCCTTCAGGAAATGACTGAAGTTTGCTCCAATATCAATGACAGTGAATATAGCAAACTTGTTGAAACGTTTGGAGAGAATAAGCGATTCTTTTTCACTGGCGAAGGTAGATCTGGTCTGATTGCCAAGGCCATTGCAATGAGGCTCATGCATAGCGGGAAAACGGTATTTGTACTCGGTGAAACCACGACTCCGGCGATTACGGAATCAGATGTTCTGATCGTCCTTTCCGGCTCCGGTAAGACAGCAAACACCTTGAACGTTTTGGAAAGCGCTTCAAAAGCAGGAGCGGAAATCTTTCTTGTTACCACAAATTCAGAAATGCTTGCGTCTTACAGAGGATTGCTCATAAAAGCAGCTACGAAATATCGTTTGCCGGGTGAACCGAAAACGATACAGCCACTGGGAAATCAGTTCGATCAGTCCGCACATCTGATTTTGGATGCTGCAATTATTGACAGTTTGGACACCGAACAATCGAATGACACAATGAAAAATAAACACAGCAACCTAGAATAGGAGATTGCCCATTATGTCTACAGTTACGTTAAAACATGAAGAAGCGAAACAATTAGTCATCAATAAATTAACTGCCGCGGGACTTGTAGAAGATCATGCAGCCAAAATAGGGGACATTCTCGTCCATGCAGATTTGCGTAATGTCAATTCCCACGGCGTTTTAAGAACTGAGCATTATGTGAACCGATTGAATGCAGGAGGAATCAATCCTAATGCACAAATTTCATTCAACCAAACGGGACCTGTAACAGGTATTGTCGACGGTGATGATGGGTTTGGCCATGTTATCGGGGATACAGCAATGGATCATGCCATTCAAATGGCGAAAGAAAACGGCGTCGGTATGGTAACGGCAATGAACAGCAGCCACTGTGGTGCACTCAGTTATTTCGTGCAAAAAGCAGCGGAAGCAAACTTGATCGGTATCGCGATGACACACACCGATAAAATCGTTGTTCCATTCGGTGGGAAAACATCTTTCCTTGGAACAAACCCGATTGCTTATGGAGTTCCTGCAAAAAACCATAAACCATTCATCCTGGATATGGCAACTTCGGCAGTGGCGCTTGGAAAAGTCCTGCAATACAAAGAAGAAGGCAAGTCAATACCTGAAGGATGGGGAGTTGATGCAGATGGTCAAAGCGTAACTGATCCGGCGGAAGTCGTTTCATTAACACCATTTGGTGGACCTAAAGGATACGGATTGTCACTTATCGTGGATATCTTCTCTGGATTACTTGCTGGAGCAGCGTTTGGTCCACATGTTGCGAAAATGTATGGGGACCTTGATAAGAAACGTCATTTAGGCCATTACTTCTGTGCCATCAATCCTGCCAATTTCACGGATTTGGAAACATTCCTGACAAACATGGATCAAATGATTGACGAGCTTCATCAAGCAGAGCCAGCACCAGGTTTTTCACAAGTGTTCGTACCAGGTGAAATTGAGCAGCTAAATGAAGAAAGAAACCGTGAGCAAGGAATTACGATTGCATCAACTGTTTATGAGTATTTAACATCATAAAGAATTGTGGCAGATTCACAAAAAACAAACAAAAAGGGGAAAAGACAAATGAAAAAGATGAAATTATTCTCAGGTATTTTAGCTGCATCTCTATTGTTATCAGCTTGTAATTCAGGCGATGGCGAAAAAAGTTCAGAAGGTGAAGTAATCAAGTGGAAATTTGGTCACTTGGCAGATGAGAATCATATTTGGCATAAAACTGCAGAAGAGTTTGCAAGCTTAGTAGAAGAAAAAACGGACGGACAAATTGAAATCTCAATCTTCCCTAATAACTCACTAGGTGGAGAGTCAGATACAATCAATGCAATAGAAGCGGGTACGGCTGATATGGTGATTTCCGGTGAGACTATGGCGAACTGGGCACCAAAAGCTGCACTTATGGCAGTTCCATATGCTTTCCGCGATCTTGAGCACGTTCAATCAGTAGTTGAAGGCGAAATCGGTGAAGAAATTGAAGCGGATATTAAAGAAAACGTTAAATTAACACCTCTTTACTATCACACACGCGCACCACGTAACTTGACATCAAATGAAAAAATTGAATCGCCAGCAGATCTTAATGGATTCAGCATGCGTGTACCTAACGTGCCATTGTTCCTGAAAGTTTGGGAAGAAGCAGGAGCTAAACCACAAGTTATGGACTTCAACGAAGTATTCACAGGTTTGCAACAAGGTGTAATCGATGGACAAGAAAACCCGGTTGACTTGATCCAAAGTGGTGGTTTATACGAAGTTCAAGACTTTGTGAACCGTACAGAGCACGTTTACTCATGGATTTACGTTTTAGTAGGAAACAAACAGTTTGAAGCATTGAACGAAGACCAACAAAAAGCGGTATTGGAAGCAGCAGAAGAAGCTCAAGCATTCGGAGATGAGCTATATACAGAAACAATCGAGCAAATTGAAGCAGATTTGAAAGAAGAAGGTATGGAATTCGTGGACGTAGATCAAGATGCATTCCGTGAAATCATGTTGCCTGCGATCAAATCTACTTTATCTCCAGAGCAGTTTGAACTATACGAAAAAATCTTGAACACTAAGTAATGAATGAGGAGGCACTTCTGGCGATTTCGTCAGCTGTGCCTTTCCTATGAAAGGAAGGTAAAAAAATGGGGAAAATATTAGAGCGAATACTAGGTTTGCTGACTGTTTTATGTTTTGCCGGCGTCATCATCGTTGTAACGATACAAATCCTGTCACGATACTTACCTTATACAGCGATTTGGACTGAGGAATTAACACGTTATCTATTTATCTATGCCATTTGTTTCGGAGCACCGCTAGCATTACTTCGTAATGAATTTATCAATGTCGATTTAATTTTATTAAAAATGTCGAACACGTTCCGTCGTTATTATGAAATCTTGATTTATGTAGCGGTTTTATTATTGAGTGGTGTCATGATTTTTGAAGGATACAACTTTACGTTAATTGGTCATAATCAAACATCAGCTACAATGCCTTTTCAGATGTCAACGATTCATGCAGCAATATTTATCATGAGTGTGTTCCTGGTAATCTATTCAATTGTTAAGATTGTTGATTTGATTAAACATGAACAAGATTACAGTCAAGACTTTGGAGGTGAAGACCTATGATGGCATCACTGTTGTTTGTATCGTTTATCGCATTAATCTTTTTGGGAGTTCCCGTTGCATTTAGTTTAGGTCTTTCATCATTAGTTTATTTATTTATCAATGACATTCCCCTCACAATTATTCCTCAGAAAATGTTTGGTGGATTGAATTCCTTCGTTCTATTATGTATCCCAGGATTTATCTTGGCTGGTAACTTGATGAACGCAGGCGGTATTACGGACCGTATTATCAATTTTGCCAATAACTTTATCGGGCATATTCGTGGTGGTCTTGGACTTGCAAACGTTGGTTCGTCAATGGGGTTCGCCGGAATTTCGGGTACTGCATTAGCTGACGTATCGAGTATCGGTGCCATCTTGATACCTGCGATGAAAAAAGAAGGATATGGAGCAGGATTTTCAGCAGCTGTAACAGCTTCTTCATCTACAGTAGGACCGATCATTCCTCCTTCATTGCCAATGATCATTGTGGGAACACTCGCTTCAGTTTCAATTGGCGACTTGTTCATGGCAGGTGCTTTGCCTGGTATCTTGCTTGGATTTGGACTGATGATTCCAACGTATATCATATCCGTTAGACGTAACTACCCGAAAGGTGAGCGTAAAACTTTCAAAGAGATTGGTAAGAGTTTTACAGGCGCATTCTGGGCATTATTTATGACAGTCATTATCTTATTCGGAATTTTGGGTGGATACTTCACGCCTACAGAGGCTTCGATCGTTGCGGTGTTATATGCATTTGTCGTAGGAATTTTCATTTACAAAGAACTTCCAGTTAAAAAAATTCCATCCATCATGCTTGATTCGATGACAAGTACAGCATCAATCATGTTATTGGTTGGTTTTGCAAACCTGTTCGGCTGGATCATGGTCAGTGAGCAAATTCCTCAATTGGTGGCAGATACTATTTTAGGGCTTTCATCTAACCCGATTGTCGTCATCTTGTTGATCAATATTTTATTACTGTTCGTTGGAACTTTCATGGAGACAATCGCGGCACTTGTTATCTTGTTCCCTGTCCTATTGCCAGTTGCAATGGAAGTCGGAATGGACCCAGTGCAGTTTGGTGTCATGATGGTATTGAACTTAGTTCTTGGTTTAATCACTCCGCCAGTAGGTGTCTGTCTGTTCGTTGCTTCCCAAATCGGAAAAGTGTCGATCGGGAAAACCACGAAGGAATTGATTCCGTTTTTAGGGGTTGGTTTAATCGTATTGGCGCTTGTAGCTTACGTTCCGCAAATTACACTATTTTTACCAAGTCTGTTTGAGTAGGAGAATGTAAAGATGAAATCAGTATTGATCCCTAAAGCGATGGAGTTGCAACTGATCGAAGTTGAGAAGCCTGAATTACAACAGGCTTCCGATGTGTTGGTGAAAGTAAAGAGAGTCGGGATTTGCGGTTCAGATATGCATATTTACCATGGAACGAATCCCCTTGCGACTTACCCACGTGTTGTCGGGCATGAAGTGACAGGTGAAGTTGTAGAGGTAGGCCAAGGGGTAAATAATCTGCAAGTTGGTGACCATGTAGTAGTGGAACCAATTCGTTCTTGCGGAACTTGTTATGCATGTCGCAGCGAAAGACCGAACGTTTGTGAAAAACTTTCTGTTTTTGGTGTTCATGAAGACGGAGGCATGAGGGAATTTATTGTATTGCCTGAGAACCAGCTCCATGTAATAGATGGACAGTTGGATTGGGATGAAGCTGTTTTGGCTGAGCCTTATACAATCGGTGCCCAGGCAGTATGGCGCGGTGGGGTTTCAGCAGGAGATACGGTGCTCATTCAAGGCTGTGGGCCTATCGGAATATGCATTCTGAAAATGGCTAAAATCAATGGTGCAACGGTGATGATGACTGACTTAAGTGCAGAGCGTCTGCAGTTTGCCAAAGAAAACGGTGCAGATGTTGTCATTGATGCCGGAAAAGAATCCGTAATCGACAGAGTGTTTGAACTGACGAATGGTGAAGGCGCAAACATCGTAATCGATGCGGTATGCTTACCTTCCACATTTGAGCTTAGTGTAGAAGTGGCATCGGTTGCCGGGACAGTTGTTGTTCTTGGATTTGATGAAAGACCTTCTGCAATTCAACAGCTACCAATTACGAAGAAGGAATTGACAATTGTCGGTTCACGTTTGCAAACGAAACAATTTGGAAAAGTGGTCGGCTTATTAAATGAAGGAAAACTTCGTCATGATGGATTGATTACTCATAAGTTCTCGATTGATGATGTACAGGAAGCATTTTCTTTCGTTGAAAAGAATCCGGATAAAGTTCGAAAAGCGATTATTGTATTCGAGTGAGGAGGATTTAAATGTTTCCGAAATACGAAAGTTTAAAACAAGCGGTAAAAGAAAAAGTCGTTGCAGTTGTACGCGGCAGTTCTTCTGAAGAAGCAATCGGAATTTCGAAAGCTGCGATTGCAGGTGGCATTCGTGCGATTGAAGTGACATATACAACACCACAAGTAAGGAAAGTATTTGAAGCGTTACTGGATGAAGACGCAGTGATTGGAGCAGGAACGGTGCTGGATTCCGAGACTGCACGCGATGCCATTCTCAATGGAGCCAAGTTTGTAGTAAGCCCACATTTCGATGAGCAGATCGCGGCATTGTGCAATCGATACAGTGTTCCGTATTTACCGGGGTGCATGACGATCTCTGAAATTGTCCGTGCAGTTGAAAGCGGATGCGATGTCGTAAAGCTGTTCCCTGCAAATCAATTCGAACCAGGTTTTATCGGTTCTGTAAATGGTCCATTGCCAAACGTCAGAATCATGCCAACCGGTGGTATTTCCATGAAGAATGCAAATGACTGGCTGGATGCCGGAGCAGTTGCGGTTGGAATCGGCAGTGATTTGACGAAAGCATATCGCAGTGATGGAGCGAGTGCAGTGACTGAACTTGCGAAGCAATATATCACATTAACTGGAGGTGACAAAGGATGAATATGACATTTCGATGGTATGGTCGTGGAAATGATACAGTTACTCTTGATCAAGTGAAACAAATTCCGAATGTAAAAGGAATCGTTTGGGCACTTCATTCCAAACCTGTTGGTGAAGTTTGGGAAGTGGAAGAAATTCGTTCAGAAGTGGAATATATTCAATCTTTTGGCTTCCATGCGGACGTTGTGGAAAGCGTGAACATCCACGAATCCATCAAACTAGGAAACGAAGAGCGTGACCAGTATATCGAAAACTATAAAGAAACCATTCGCAACTTGTCCAAGTTTGGCGTGAAAGTCATTTGTTATAACTTCATGCCTGTGTTTGACTGGACACGGACAGATATGTATCATCCTTTGCCGGACGGTTCGACTGCTTTGTTTTATGAAAAGGCGAAAGTGGAAGGGTTGGATCCACAAGAGCTGGTCAAAACAGTTGCAGCGGCAAGCGATTTGACTTTACCGGGCTGGGAACCAGAAAAAATGGCCCGTATCGGTGAATTGTTTGAAGCGTATAAATCAGTGGATGAAGAACAATTATGGGAAAACCTTCGTTACTTCCTGCATGCGATTTTACCGGTGGCGGAAGAGTGTGGCATAAGAATGGGAATTCATCCGGATGATCCACCATGGCCGATTTTTGGATTGCCCCGCATCATGACAAGTGAAGCGAGCATTGAACGACTGTTGTCTATTTCCGATTCAAAATCGAACGGTTTGACGTTCTGTACAGGTTCTTTGGGTGCGAATCCACAAAATGACATGGTTCAATTGGCTTCGAAATATGCACAGTATTCGCCTTTTGCACATATTCGTAATGTAAAGATTTTCGACAACGGAGATTTTATCGAGACTTCACATTTAACTTCGGATGGTTCAATCGACATTACCAATGTGGTAAAAGAATTATCTGCTATTAACTACGAAGGATATGTTCGTCCAGATCACGGCCGCCATTTGTGGAATGAAAAGTGCCGCCCTGGATACGGATTGTATGACCGTGCTTTAGGCATAATGTATCTTCACGGCTTGTGGGATGCGTATAAGGCGAGTAAATAGGAGGTCTTTGATTATGATACCCATTCATGAAAATCTGGCAGGCCAAGTAGCGATCATTACGGGCGGCAGTGGTGTCCTTTGTTCCCGTATGGCCATTGAGCTGGCGAGACATGGTGTCAAAGTAGCCATTTTGAACCGTACAGAGGAAAAAGGACAAGACGTTGCACAAGAAATACTTTCAAGTGGCGGGGAAGCCGTTGCTGTTGCTGCAAACGTTCTTGATCGTGCTTCACTGGAAAACGCTCGCGAATTCATTATCGAGAAATACGGGCGCATTGATATTTTGATAAACGGGGCTGGTGGGAATCATCCTGATGCGATTACTTCGGTCGAGACTCATAAGGATGAACAGGCAGATAAGTCATTTTTCGACTTGGAGGAAAGCGGATTTTCACAAGTATTCGCTACCAATTTCACTGGTTCATTCATGGCAAGCCAAGTATTTGGTCGTGAATTATTGAAGCGTGACTCATCCGTCATTTTGAATGTTTCATCGATGAGTGCTTACTCACCGATGACAAAAGTTCCTGCTTACAGCGCCGCGAAAGCTGCAATAAATAATTTCACGATGTGGATGTCCGTCCACTTTGCTGAAACGGGTTTGCGCGTCAATGCAATTGCACCAGGATTCTTTTTGACCACTCAAAACCGCAATCTTTTATTGAATGAAGATGGCTCACATACAGCACGTTCTGAAAAGATCATAACGAGTACGCCGATGAAACGATTCGGAAAACCTGAAGACCTGCTCGGCACGATGCTATGGTTGGTTGATGATACATATTCAGGATTTGTTACAGGTATAACGGTTCCAGTTGACGGCGGATTCATGGCCTATTCAGGTGTCTGATGAGTAAAGTCAATATACAGATTGCCTTGGACCGCATGACGATCGAGGACTGTGTGAGCTTGGTCGAGACCACACAAGACTCCATCGATTGGATTGAAATTGGAACAGGTGTTATAAAAGAATACGGAATGGCAGTGGTGCGTAAAATGCGCACACGTTTTCCGGAAAAGACGATAGTTGCCGATATGAAAACATGTGACGCCGGAAAATACGAAAGTCTGCAGGCTTTCCATTCCGGTGCGAATATATCGACGGTCATGGGCTTTGCCTCAAATGCAACAATCCTTCAGTGTTTGGAAGTCGCAACTGAACAAAATGGAGAAATGATGATCGATTTGCTTGGTGTCCAAAGTCCGGAACGAGTAAAAGAGATATATTCACTCGGTGCTAGACTTTTCTGCCTGCATGTAGGAAAAGACATGCAACAAGATGGCAAGCTTGCAACTTCAGAGTTATTCAGCCTCGTTGAAGGATTGGATGATGTCAGAATCGCGGTTGCTGGCGGAGTGAATGTCGATACCATTCCTGGATTATTGGAAGCTGGTGTTGACGTGATCATTGTCGGTAGTTTCATTACTGGAAGTGCGGAACCGAAAGTAAGTGCTGAAAGTTTGTTATATGCAATTGAAACACATCAATAATATGAATTGTCAAAAGCCATTGTTCAGTAAAATGAATAATGGCTTTTTTATGTTGTGAATATAAAGTCCTTCATAGCTCAAATATTAATAGTTCTTTGCTATTAGTTGCGTCTTAGATTAATAAATCATTTGAACGATTAAAATAAAATATCGGAAATATTCTAATAATTTAAAAGGAAATATCAGCATGAAGTCGAATCTTTATCCCTTGAAAACTAAATACTAGAATGAGAGGGATGGGTTTGTTGAGAAATGTGTTTAAGTATGTTGTCGTTTTTGCGATTGTAAGCGCTTTATTTTTTCAGGGATTGGGTCAAAATAAAGCAGCTGCTGAGACTGGAGTGGAACCGAAGATTAGAATTGGCGTGGTTCCAGGAGTAGAGTCATTGAAAGTTGGGGCAGTAGGAGCTTTTGATGTTGTTGATAAAGAAACTGGGGAAGTTTTGTTTTCTGGTTTGGATGAAGAAGTATTGGTTGAATTAGGTTCTACGGCTACCGTGCAGACCAATTATCGTTTGCAGGTATCTTACACAACCAGTGAAGGTTACGTTTCGGATTGGGTAAGCCGTGCAGTGGCGGCTGGATATCCAACTTATGTTGAAGACTACAATAACGGCTATCGCCTATACATTGGCGCATTTCCTGCGGATGCATCTTTCAGTTTAAGAACTGCTTTCAAAAACGAAGTTGTTTCGAAAGGTCTGGCAGCATCTGATGCTTTCTGGAAAATCATTACTATTGCAGAAGGCGAAACTGAATTGAAGGTCATTCAAAATGGAGAAGAAAAAGTAACTTCAAATGCGGTACAGGTGATTGCTCCTTCAAAAAAAGTGACAATCAACGGAACGACCTATCGTGGACTTGCAGAAGTCGGGTTCAATAGCAGTGGGACGCTCGCAGGTATCAATGAATTACTGACTGAAGAATATTTATATGGTGTCGTGCCTCGCGAGTTGCCACCAGTACCTTATGGTGAGCTGGAAGCACAAAAAGCCCAAGCAATTGCCGCACGCACATACGCGTTATCGAATCCTGGCAAACGAAGTGCGGATGGCTATGATTTGCTGCCGACAACCTCCGATCAAGTATATGGTGGGTTCGAAGCGGAGCACCAAATTTCAAATGATGCCGTGGATGCAACAAGAGGAATTGTTGCTACCTATGAAGGCAAACTGATTACGGCAGTATTCCATTCGACAAGCGGTGGCTTCACAGCAAATAACGAAGATGTGTGGACATCTGAAGCGACACCTTACCTTCGTGCTACACATGTAGCGCAAAAAGGAAATTCACTACAATACGTTCCTGCTTTGGATATTTATAAATTGGACGAGGAAGATGGCTCAGAATCTTTAAGGAAAGTGAAAATGGGTGATTTCGAGGCGGATTGGTCTAAATACTACCGCTGGAATTTTGAGTGGACGGCAGAGGAAATCAGCCAAGTTCTGAGCACTTACTACAATACGGAAGTCGGAAAAGTGCTTGAAATCAACATAACTGAACGGTCAAGTTCAGGTCGTGCAGCCAAAATCGAATTTGTCACTGAAAATGGTACGTTTTATGAATACAAGGATCGCATTCGCTGGGCACTGCAATATATCAATGCAAGCGGAAACCCTGCTGTATTGTTAAGTACATTGTTCATCATTGAACCAGTCACTGATGAGGTGACAGGAGAAGTCACTGGATTCAAAACAAATGGCGGCGGTTGGGGCCATGGCGTTGGAATGTCTCAAGTCGGAGCAGTCGGAATGGCGGAAGCAGGATATTCATATGATGTTATCTTGAAACATTTCTATCAGGGGATTGATCTGGAGACGAAATATTAATAATAGGAAGGCTCCTGCAAACTCTGCAGGGGTCTTCTTTCTATTTAAGTTTATCTATAATTCGTGAAGGATTTTCTAGTATTCACACTGGTTATTCTGTAATTCGTCTGTGTATTTCTCCACTACGCCATAGTTTATCTACTTTTCATCCCTGTAATTCTTTATTTCGCAATTTCCATGCCCTTGATTAAAAAAAAATAACGAAATTCAAAAGATAAGTTGAAATAATATTTCAACAATTTATAATGTATTTAGATAAGCGAAACGAAAAGGCGGTTTTAGGGGATGTATGTTTTAGGAATTGATGGTGGAGGAACAAAGACTACAGCTTTGGTTACTGATGGAAATGGAACCGTTTACATGAAAGCCATTACAGGAGGCAGTAATCCGAATACGATGTCTTCAAAAGCATTTGAGATTGTGATTAGTGGGTTGCTGCTTCAGCTGAAAATTCAAAACATCGAATTGTACGATCAGATTTCTGTTTGTTTTGCGGGGATGGCAGGAGTTGGCGAAAGCGGCAGGGATGTTGAAGTGGCTCGCTTGCTGGGGAAATATTTACCGCAGGATATCAAAATCATTGTTAAAAACGATGCATTCAATGCTCTTTACTCCGGAACATTAGGTGAAACGGGAATCGTACAAATCGCTGGGACGGGATCAATTACCTTTGGAGTCAATGATGAACTGAAGATGGTGCGTTCAGGTGGCTGGGGTTATTTATTTGATGACGAAGGAAGCGGTTTTCATTTAGGAAATGAAGCGCTTCGTGCCGTCTTTAAAGAACTTGATCAGCGTGGACCATCTACGTCATTGACGACTGCTTTTTTAAAGTACTTTGATGTGAACTCGGTACCTGACATCATAGGAATTGTCTATGGCCAAGAACATTCGCGTTCGATCATAGCACCTCTTTCCCGGCTAGTGGTGGATGCTGCGATGGCCGACGATGAAGTAGCGAAAACCATAATTGCTGATGCATGCGAAAAAATGATGCGCTGCATTCAGTCTTGTCACGATCAATTATTTGAAAAGAACCATGCGACAAACATCGTGCTGTCTGGGGGCGTCTTTACAAATTCTGAGCTGTTTATTCACCATTTTAACCACCTGGCAAATGAAAAACTTCCGAATATCAAGTTCCAACGAGCATTGGTATCCCCAGTTGGCGGGGCAATTATTGCCGCACTGAAATCACAACAAGTAATCATTGATGAACGTATCGTGAAGCAATTGAATGAAAACTTCCCTAGTTAGGAGTTGAGTCAGTGAACATTCTTCCTATCCTGGACATTGAACCTGCGAAAATCGTGAAACTGTGGAATGAATCAATTGGGGAAACGTTTCCAATGACTGAGAAACTTTGGATTCAGAATTCAATCAATGAACCCAATATATTGAAAACTGCTTCCATCGCAATACTAGAGGGAAATGAACTCCTTGGATTCATCGTTGCGAAGCGATACCAGGAAAATCTGCAGGCAGCAATGCCATCTCATATCGGCTGGATCCAATGCATGCTCGTAAAAGAATCTGCTCGAAACCATGGAATCGGTTCCCGTATGATCAAACATACTGAACAGATTTTCCAAGAAGCCCAACTGACTGAATTTCGGTTGGGGCGAGACCCTTGGCACTACTTCCCTGGAGTACCTGTAGAAGATCAACATGCTATCGAATGGTTCGAAAAGAGAGGGTACGTTAAAGAATCGATAGAAACAGATTTAACCAGAGTGGTAGAAAGTACAACACCGTATACACTTGAAAATTCCGAGAATCACTTCAGGGTGCTGACTCAAGAGGATCTCCCTTCACTTCTTCAATTTCTGGAACACGCTTTCCCGGGAAGGTGGCACTATGAAGCCATCCATTACTCGCTGAAAAAAGGAAGTGGTCGGGAATTCATGGGGTTCTTTATCAACGATCAGCTACAAGGATTTTGCAGGATGAATGATTCTACATCTCCTTTGATTGCACAGAACGTGTACTGGTCAGGACTTTTCGAAGGTGAGCTAGGGGGCATCGGTCCACTCGGCATTAATCGCTCGATACGCGGGGGGCACTACGGACTTGATTTAGTGAAGGCATCTGCAAATGAGTTAATGAGAAGAAATGTCTCAAACATCGTAATTGATTGGACACAGCTCGTACCGTTTTATGAAAAGTTAGGCTTCACAGCATGGAAGCAATATCAAACGATGGGGAAAACCGTTTCTATTGAAAAGGGGTGAGAGAATGAGAGAAAAAGTGAATTCGTTTTTACAACAGGAAATCGATAATCACGTGACACCAGGTTCGGTCATTCGTATTAAACATAAAGGAAAAGTCATTTTAGATGAAGCTATCGGGACGAATAGTTTGGAAGATGACCGTGTTGCCATGACCAGCAAGCATGTGTTCGATATGGCGTCATTGACAAAAGTGATGGTCACACTTCCGGTCATGTTGCAACTCCTTGAATCCGGGGACATCCATTTACACGATAAAGTCGCTACATTTCTTCCGGGGTTCGCCAAGAACGGGAAAGAAAGCATGACGCTGCAACAGTTACTGA
>Ga0209013_10002515_pt1 | contig 16598 bp, 12 predicted proteins | sample Cruoilmetagenom2_FD_187291 | JGI IMG/M metagenome (GOLD analysis project Ga0209013, IMG submission 187291) | Oil polluted marine microbial communities from Coal Oil Point, Santa Barbara, California, USA - Sample 2 (SPAdes) (version 2) | ecosystem: Environmental > Aquatic > Marine > Oil seeps ...
GATCGCCATTTTTATGGGTGCTTGGCTGGCTTGTGAAACGCTCTCGGTGCAGATAATCCTCTCCGCAGTCATCATCGTGGCTTCGGTAGTACTTATAAACTTTTCCCGGACAAGTCAATCCCGCAAGATGGTTAAGGGTACGCAAGAAACGCGCACGTGATGATCAATGGAGTGAGGAACGGAACAAGTCAAGAGAGTACGAGCATAAAAGTGCTATGCATCTCCAAAACTAGGCTAAGGCTGTCAGTCAAAATATGTGGGTAGATTACGAATATGGACGTCATTCCCAGCAAAATGATGGTAGATAATCGAATCAGCCGGGTATCAGCTCCTGCCAGGTCTGCCAGATTGGTTCAATGTGGCCATTTACCCAGGTTTCATCAAAGGCTTGCACGACCTGAGGATCAAACTGGGTGCCACTACCGTTCAAAATTTCTTGACGGGCGTCCGGTAGAGTGAAAGCGGCACGGTATGGGCGATCGATAGTCATGGCATCGAAACAATCTGCAACCGCTACAATGCGCGCGGCTATAGGAATCTGCTCACCGGCCAAACCATTCGGATAACCCTTGCCATCCCAGCGCTCATGATGATGGCGAACGATCGGTAACGCAACAGCCAAATACGAGATGTCCTCGACCATATTGGCACCAGTATTGGGGTGCTGCTTAATTTCCAGCCACTCCCCCTCAGTCAGAGGACCTTCCTTCAGCAAGGTGGCTTCATTGATAAAAATCTTGCCAATGTCATGCAGAATGGAACCATAGCGCAGTTTGTCCAGCATATTACCCTGCCATCCCAACTGCTTGCCAATCGCTAAGGCATAGGCAGTCACCCGTTCTACATGTCCAAAAGTATACGGGTCACGCACATCGATTGCATTCGCCAATACTGAAAGACTGGAATCATAAGAGCGTTTCAGCATGGCTAACTGAATCTGTTGAGAACGGTTCAGACGGGCGTGAACAGCTGATACCAACTCATCACGGGTTAAAGGCTTGATAAGGTAATCCTCAACACCCAGATCCTTACCCTTGAGGACATCTTCTTTCTCGCTCCGGGCGGTGAGAAAGACAAAGGGGATGGTGACCCACTCTTGCTTGGAACGGACGCACTCGTAAAATTCAAAACCATCCATCTCCGGCATTGCGATGTCGGAAATGATCATATCCGGCTTAACCGACTCCAAAACAGTCAGCCCTTCAAGCCCGTTGGCAGCTGTCAGCACGTTAAAACCTTCCAAGGAAAGTATATCGCGCAGCCCATCAAGCATAACCGTATTATCTTCAACAACTAGTAAGGTTTCATTTTCCATGGTCTCAGTTTCCATAATGACTCAGTGATCAAACCCTTTCAATATGATATGGATCTGAACCCGGGCGAGTGTGTTATCCAACAATCAAGCGGAAAGAAGATCGGCAAACGCGGGTAGGCCAGCTACGGATTGTGCGTTTGTTACGGCATTGACAATTGCACCAGCAAACACCTCTGCCGCGCATGCTCCCACAATGCTTACATAGGCTGGCAGCTCACCGCTTGCCAAGGCAAAGATGGTGTCACCATCCAACATCGTGTGAGCGGGGCGTATCACTCTGGCTAAACCATCATGAGACATCTGAGCTACCTTGTTTACCTGCTCCTTATTGAAGTTAGCATTGGTAAGGACTGCCCCTATCACGGTGTTCGCACCACTGGCAAAACTCAGAATATTCCGGCCGATATCAGTTTTGAACATTGCTTGGGTGTCCGCAAAAACGCCACCACCGGCCGAGATGTCATTATCCGGGGGGATGCGAGCGCCGGCCATAATCGCACCATTCTGCGGGTCAACTACATCCCCAAAGGCGTTAACAGCAACAATCGCAGCAACTCGGATGCCGCCAGCCAGGTCCTCAACTGCACAGCCCACACCGGACTTCACCGCATAGTCCATACCAAAGAGCTTCCCAACCGTGGCCCCCATCCCTGCGCCAACATTTCCCTGAGCAGGGAATCCATCTGCTGCATCCAAACAAGCTTGATAGCCCATCTCGGGAGAAGGGCGAACCTTTGGATCACCAATGGCGAGGTCAAAGAGGATCGCGGCAGGGACGATAGGTACCTTGGCAACCCCGACGTCAAATCCAACCCCGCGCTCTTCAAGATAACGAACCACCCCACTAGCAGAATCGAGGCCAAAAGCTGAGCCCCCCGATAAGACGATCGCATGTACCTGCTGGACAAGGTGCATTGGCTTCAAAGCATCAGATTCACGCGTTCCAGGTGCACCCCCGCGCTGATCAATACCTCCAACCGCACCAGCTTCACACAGGATGACAGTGCAGCCTGTTATCGCCTCACGATCCTGAGCATGCCCAATCCGAAATCCAGGCATGAATGAACTTGCCGAGCACATATAAAGATTATAGAGAGATTAATTCATAAAGGGAATGGCCCTTTTGTCTTATTTAATGGGAAAAATGTCCAAAATTACGCGATTTCACTATCAAATTCGCAATGATTTCGGGGGTCGTGCTATCTTATTCAGCACACCAGCTGTCCAGCATAGCTCTTACGGAGCGATTCATTTCGATCGAGAAATCCGCGGTGAACTTGCGGATGTAATTATGCTGGATGGTATTCAGGGCACCATTCGGGTATGGATGATGTTCAAACGACCTGCCGCCGAAGGGAATGAACATCTCATCAAGCTCAGCCTCGCTGAAACGCTGGTAGCAGTCCTGGTGAACGATGAACTGGCGGTCGAAGCGCGCAGTCCGCTTCTGGAGCGGTTTATCCTTGGGTTTGCCGAGACACAGCAGAATCGCAGGGAAAGTGTAGCGCGGCAGCTCAAACATACGCTGGTGGACTTCCCAATTCTCGACGATGTCACCAATATAGCAGGAACCGATACCGAGTGATTCTGCTGCTAGAGCCGCTGTTTGGGCCGCTATAAGCGCATCCATCATTGCCAGCACCAGATCACCTTCGGCAGGTGCACGTGGGGTAATGCCTAACTCCTGGGCACGCGGCGTACAACCAGTTGCCTCGTATAAATCCATCCAACGTTGATAGTCGGCCAGAAACAGCAATACGTACGGAGCAGTAGCGATGAAGGGCTGGTCATCGCAGGTGACGGCAAGCTGATCTTTCAGCGATTGGTCCTCCACTTCGATGATCGTATACAGCATCATAGCACCTGCAGTGGGAGCGCGCATGGCCGCGAGTAGAATCGCATCTTTCTCCTGCTGTGTAAGAGGTGTTTGATCATAGAGGCGGGTTGAACGACGAGCGTGGATCAAATCTAGGGTGGGATTCATAGTAACGTCCTGAGCTTGGGATAGGTTAAGGTTACTGTAGAAAGCTGGCGACTGTATCAAAGTCTTTCGTCAATGACATTGCCACATTATACAGATACCGGCGCTAATGAGCAACAGATTCCGAACATGAAATTATTCTGCTAGCTGAGAAGGTGGAAATAAAAACCCGGGGTTCTACCCGCTGATCGAATACCAGTCAATTTTGAAGCAGTCGTGGCGCGGAAAACAAATACCTGTTTCGTGGATGGATTGATACTCATCTGTCTATTAGGTCGAGGCGCAATTATTTGATATAATTATGATATTATTTATCATATTAAATACTGGAGGCCCCGTCGTCATGACAACAACAATTCGGAAAATTAAGGAAATTATCGACCCGCAGTTCGTAATGGAGGGTGCTGGAGTACGGCTGCGGCGCTCATTTGGCCCATCGCGTGAGAATCTATTCGATCCTTTCCTGTTGTTCGACCATTTTGCATTCAACGATCCCATTGAGGGACCACTGATGGGTTTCCCAACTCACCCACACCGTGGGATAGAAACCGTTACTTATATGCTAGACGGAAAAGTACGCCACCGCGACAGCCTTGGCAACAGCGGAATAATCGGCCCGGGCGATGTGCAGTGGATGACAAGCGGACGGGGGATTATGCATGAAGAGATGCCGCGGAGAGGGCCTAACGGGCTGGTAAACGGATTCCAACTTTGGGTAAATCTTCCAGCGGCTGAAAAAATGGGCCCCCCTCGCTACCAAGAAGTGACCGCAGACAGCATTCCGGCTGCTCAAGTGGCAGGGGCGCATGTCCGGGTCGTGGCCGGAGAATACGCTGGTATCAAAGGACCAGTGACCGAGATCGCAGCTAAGCCGCTCTATATTGATGTAACCTTGGAACCAGGGGCAGAGATCCAGCTGACCGTACCTGAAGACCACCAAGTGGTTGCCTACATCTTCGAAGGAGAAGGTGTTTTCGGGGGAGATGAGATCTCCGTTGAAGCAGTGCGCATGATCGTCTTCGGGAGAGGGGAAATCGTCCAAGCTCGGAGTGGGTTGGCTGTAGGGACTCGTTTTATGCTTATGGCTGGCGGCCAATTCCGTGAAGAAATATTCCCTTATGGGCCTTTTGTCATGAACACCAGAGAGGAAATCCAACAGGCATTTGAAGATTTACGAAACGGCACATTTGTACAAAATTAGGGGAACACTCTATCAAATATTTTAGCCCCTGTCATCTAGCGTACTACTTCGGTTGATCACGACAGAAGAGGTTAGCTCCTCTGTGATAATATAAAGCCCCATCGCTCTCAAAATCATATAGTCGGGGATATAATCTGGATGAGCGCAGGACCAGCGGTTGTACTCATGGTTCGCGGCGTACTCTTAAGCTATCGCGTACAGCATCACCACCACAGCATTTTAGGAGGAGACCAGCCAGTGAGATACCCTGACCAACATTCTTATACTGATCCGGAGCATCCAGAGATAAAGCACATTGATTTCATTTTTAAGCCAGATTTCGAAACTAAAACTATCGTCGGGATTGCTGAATATGAACTTGAAACACCAGCAACGCAGACATTTTGTCTGGACACAAATAAACTGCAAATTGATTATGCCCGGGCGGATGGCATAGACATCGCCTGGGAGCTGGGCGAACCGAACCCAGTTCTCGGCGAGAGGCTGAAACTAGGTGGAATGGAGGGGATATCCCGATTCGAACTGGGGTTCAGGACTCACCCAGAGGCTCCAGCCTTGCAATGGCTGACCCCAGAGCAAACTATGGGTGGGGAGAAACCTTACCTGTACAGCCAATGCCAGCCGATAAACGCTCGCAGTATTTTCCCTTGCCAGGATAGCCCCTCAGTCAGGTTTACATATACTGCGGAATTGGTCGTACCATACGGTATGTCAGGGTTAATGGCAGCCGCACTCGTAGAAGTAGAGGAGAAGAACAGTGAGCTGAGCTTCCACTACCATATGCCGCAGAATATACCGGCATACCTTTTTGCGCTGGCAGCAGGGAAAATATCCCACCACGATATCAGCTCACGAGTGCGGATATATGCTGAACCCGAGCTGCTGCAAGCAGCAAGCTGGGAGTTTGCTTATACGGAAGAATTAATCAAGGAGGCTGTAAAGCTGTATGGCCCATACGATTGGGAACGCTATGATCTACTGGTGATGCCGCCCTCGTTCCCATTTGGTGCAATGGAAAATCCTCGCTTGACTTTTATCTCTCCGACGACTATTACCGGAGACAGATCCCATGTTCTGACCGTTGCTCACGAACTAGCGCATTCCTGGACAGGCAACCTGGTAACTTGTGCAACTTGGGAGGACATCTGGCTGAATGAGGGATGGACAACCTATACTGAGCAGCGAATTATGGAGTCAATCGAGGGAACGGAATTCGCCAGTATGGTCGCAGCTTATAACCAGCGCAAGATGCTCGAGAACATGGAACGAATCGGTCATGATAGCCCACACACTGTGCTGAAACCTGAGCTAAAAGGTGGCGACCCATATGGAGCCGCCCCACTAGTTTCATACCGGAAGGGATACGCTTTCCTAAGGAAAATTGAAGAATGTGTGGGGCGTGAGGAATTCGACCGCTTTACCCATAAATACATCGCGGAACACAGGTTCACCTCGATCGATACAATGCAATTCCTCGACTTCTTGATCAAAGAGCTGCCTACTGTAAAAGACCAGCTCGATATCAACGAATGGGTTTACGGTACAGGGTTCCCAGTGGATGCTCCAGTGATTGAAACGAAAATGCTAGAGGATATCGATCAGATTGTCGCGGCCTATGATAGGGGGGTGAAACCAAACTCGGAACAAGTTGAAGACTGGTCCACATTCCAACGTATGCTTTTCTTGCAATCTCTACCAATAAAAATGAGCGTAGACGATTGCAAATATATCGAAACCTTATTCGATCTTAAGAACAGCCGCGATAGGTACCTGCAGTCAGAGTTCTATAAACGTGCCATACACAGCGGTTACCAAGAAATCCTACCGGATGTCGTGTCATTTCTAAGTACGGTTGGGCGCGGCCTGCTCGTCATGCCGGTTTGGCGAGCGCTGGCAAGTACCGAATGGTCCAAAACACTTGTTGAAGACCTCTACCACCAGTGTAAACCAAAGTTGCACCCGATGATGAACCAAGCCCTAGAGAAGATGTTTTCCCGGATCGCTCAGTGAGGTTAGATAATGACCAAACACAAGAAAATCACATCCGGGATGGATGATCCACACCACTTGAGGGATGGGTACTCCTTTCAGCGCGGGAATTCGTTTTCGAACGCCTAGGGAAGAATCCTACTGCGCGGACAGTAGCAATTTACGCACTCGAATGAGTAGAGCCGCACACCAAAATTGGTATCCTGGGAGCATTTCCAACCGGTGAAAAAATTGACAATGGTTTCAAGTTAAAATACAATCAAGTTGTTATGTTGTTATGACAAGATTACAGCATAGCAAAATGTTCGCCTCGCAGAGTATAGACATCTGCTATGACCAGCTTGATTTGGCATCGGGTAAAGGAGACCACTATGGCGAAAGACCTCTTAATGGGCATTGATATCGGCACGCAAAGTACGCGCGCCGCCCTGATCGATCTCGAGGGAAAAGTTGCGTCCAGCGCCAGCACGCTTCAGGAGCTGCAAACACCGCGTCCAGGTTGGGCTGAACAGGACCCTCAAGATTGGTGGGAGAGCACTATCGATAACATTAAAGAGGTTTTACGATCTACAGATGCAGCGGCAGAACGGATCATCGGCATCGGTGTCAGCGGGCAGATGCATGGCACGATACCAATTGATTCACAAGGTGAGCTGTTGAGCCACGGCGTACAGCTCTGGTGCGATAAACGTAGTGCCAAGATGGTGGAGGAATACAAAACGCGCCCCCAGGCAGCGGATGCATACCGCATCGCCGGCAGCCCACCGGTCGCCAATTGGTTAGGATTCAAGATCAGGTGGGTTAAGGATGCCGAGCCAGAGATCTATAACAACACGTGGAAGTTCATCCTGCCGAAAGACTATATCAACTACAAATTAACTGGCTGTATCGCGACGGATTACTCGGAAGCTTCCGGGTCATATTTAATGGATGCTAACAGCAAACGTTGGTCGCAGGAGCTGGCTGGACAAGTGGGTATAGACCTGGAGAAACTGCCCGAGATCCGGCCTGCATATGATGTGATCGGTACTGTCAGTCGTGAAGCCAGTTCGCTGACCGGGTTGCTGGCAGGGACTCCAGTGGTGGTGGGTGCCGGGGATATGCTCTGCATGCTGCTGGCGGCAGGAATTACCCGCCCTGGGCGAGCGTCGGACGTGCCTGGGACATCATCGATACTATCGATATTCACCGATGAACCGGTCTTCGACAGCCGCTTGATGAACCTGCACCATGTACTGCCCGGATGGATTCCATTTGGGATCATTGACTCAGGCGGTCTAGCACTGAAATGGTTCAAGGATTCCTTATGCCAGACCGAACAACTCGAAGCAGAACGGTTGGGGAGCGATGTATACGATCTCTTGAATGACTTAGCGGGTGAAATCGAACCGGGAGCGGAGGGATTGATGTTCTTCCCATACCTAATGGGTGAACGGACCTTGGGCACTCCATTTGCCAGAGGGGTATTTTTCGGGCTGACACCACGGGTGGGCAAGGGAGCCATGGTACGGGCAATCATGGAAGGGATTACTCTTGAATTAAGGCGAACGGTCGAGATCGTCGAAAGCGCGGGTCATGAAGTTAACATAATCTACCACAGTGGGGGTGGAGCATACAGCGATCTGTGGTCACAGATAAAAGCTGATATCTATAAAAAGAAAGTCGCCACATTCGAGACATCGGAAGGCGGTATACTCGGTTCAGCCATTTTAGCCGGTGTCGGTGCAGGTTTGTACAGCGACCCTGCCGCGGGAATAGAGCACTGCCTGCAGGTCGAGAAGGAATTCTCACCGCGTCTAGAATGGAGTGAAAGATACGATGCATTGTTCGAGATTTTCAAAGATGTCCATGACCGGCTGCAGGAGCCTTTCAACCGCTTGGCGAATATCCCTTAATTAACGTAAGATCTGGTGTGTGATGCGCATACTAAAACAATTTATCCTGCTCACGATATCCCTGGCGATACCACTAAGCTTGACGAATTCCGTACGTGCTGACGTGTCTCCTCCGGGTATGCCGCCAGGCGCTAATTTGCAGCCTGGAGAAGAAAGCACCCAAGTTCGAATGGTCTCTGAAAACGTACTGATTGAGGTGCAGGAAGAAACCGTAGGGGATATCTTAGGGATTGCTCACGTAACAGCAGCTTTCACGATGTTGAACCTCGGGGAGGAAACAGAGCGCTTGGCAGTACGATTCCCGCTCAGCACAAACGATGGTTTTTCCAGGTACCCAGAGATCGATGACCTGGCAGTCGCTGTTAACGACCTTCCCGTGGGTACGCGGCTGGTAACGGAGCTCGACAAATACGATTACCCACTACCCTGGGCAGAATTCGATGTGGAATTCCCCCCTGGGGAAGAAGTAATGATTGATGTCAGCTACACACTCACTGGTATGGGCGAATACCCCTACACTTCATTTGCTTATCTGATGGAAACAGGTGCAGGTTGGCAGGGCACTATCGGGTCCGCTGATCTGACCGTCCAGCTGCCCTATGATGCCAACGAGTACAACGTCTTTATCGATTCAAGTCCGGGTTGGGGACATACCACCCCGGGCGCGGCCCTAGCTGGGCGTGAAGTTCGCTGGCATTACGAGGATATCGAACCGGAGGCCAAGCATAACTTATCGATTGCGCTCGTACTCCCCAGCGCATGGATAAAAGTTCTCGCAGAACAGCGCAATGTCGAGGATGACCCGTTAGACGGGGAAGCATGGGGACGACTGGGCAAGCTTTACAAGGAAATCTCCCGGCTCAGAAGGTCGACACGCGATGATGACGGTGGTCAGCAGTTATTTAGGATGAGTTTCGAAGCGTACGAAAAAGCAGTGAGCCTACTGCCGGATGATGCGCTTTGGCATGCTGGATTTGCAGAACTGCTCTTTGATCATTACTATTGGGATGAGTACTACCAGGCAGAGAAACCAGGCTTGCTGCGTGCCTTTCACGAACTCGCCTTGGCTTATGAATTAAAACCAAACGATCCGTTTATCCTCGCACTGCTAAGCGAAATAAACTCCGCGCTGCCCGGGGCATTGGATATGGATGGCGAGCGTTATGTATTTGCTTGGCTGACAGCAACCCCGACATCACAAATGAGTCCAACCCCGTCCAAGACCGCACTGCCACCCGAAACCGCGACACCGATGTCGGTGCCAAAAACACCCTCACCGACCCCGGAAAGTGAGCGAGAACAATTACCCACCAACACTGTACCACCAGCGCCCGAAGAACCGACAACTACCCCCGTGGCAACGACCACCAGTCCGCTGCTCCCATTATGCGGCAGCGCGCTGGTGATCCCTTCCGCAGCCCTGCTCATGCGCAAGAAGCGTAGAAACCCAGCGTAATATTCCCTCACCGAAGAACTCATTCCTTTGACATCGCCTAGATCACAGCAGCATTGGCGTACGGGAAAGGATACAGATCGCATAGCGGCAAACTTATTGTAATGTATCCGTGGGGGCTGACCAGTTCGCCCAAGTTGGAGGTTGGATTCTCGAGGCAGGGAGCGGTGTGTCTATGGGGGTGGATGAAATATCCTCTTCAGACCAACAACCTAGTAAGCTTCCATGATCAATTTACGGCTCTTGCTCTCGATAACATCAGCCGAATACCCTGAGAAACGAATGTATAATGTCCCCATTATTACGGAGAATTCAGCACAGGACCAGCGATATCAGCGACATTATGATTGATACAAAGGATAAACGACCAGAGGTCATCATTATCGGCGGTGGTTTTGGGGGGCTGAACGCAGTGAAACAATTAAAACATTGCCCAGCCAATATTACGTTGGTAGACCGGCAGAACTACCATCTCTTCCAACCGCTGCTGTACCAAGTGGCGACCGCGGTCCTCTCGGAAGACAAAATCTCTGAACCAATCCGAAAAATCTTACGCGACCAGAAAAATGTCAGCGTGGCGATGGGAAAGATCACAGGGGTCGATCTCGAACGGAGAACTGTGCAAGGTCTGCGTGGTGAAAAACATTACGATTACCTGGTCATAGCATGTGGCATGGACCAGGCTTATTTTGGTCATGACGAATATAGACCTTACGCCCCGGGGTTGAAATCGCTTAACGACGCGCTGGAGATTAAGCGCCGCATCCTGATGGCCTTTGAAGAAGCGGAGTACGAAAAAGATGAAGCGGCGCGAAAAGGCAAGCTCACATTCGTGGTCGTGGGCGGTGGTCCAACCGGGGTAGAAATGGCCGGTGCCATCATGGAAACAGCTGCCGATACGCTGCCGAGAGAATTCCGGCATATCGATACGACCACGGCACGAGTCCTGCTGGTGGATGGAGGCGACCGATTGTTAAAAGGAATGCCGTCCGGGATGGGCGACCGCGCCCATCAGGACCTCGAGAAAATGGGTGTCGAGATCAAACTGCAGAGCTTCGTGACTGAAGTGAATGAATTGGGCGTTAAAGTTGGTGACGAGCACATATCCGCTGAAAACGTGTTCTGGGCGGCTGGCATCCAGGGCACACAGATCGCCCGGTCGCTTGGCGTTCATACAGATAAGGTAGGGCGTGTGATCGTGCAACCTGATCTATCGATAGGGGGTCACCCGGAAGTGTTCGTGGTGGGGGATGCAGCCCATGTTATGGATGATGACAGCGGTCAACCTGTTCCAGCAGTCGCCCAAGGGGCAATCCAGATGGGCGAGTTTGTGGGGAAAATCATCCAGGGCGAGATCAAGGCTGGGGAGATCATTGAACGACCCACTTTCAGATATTTCGATAAGGGCTCCATGGCTACCATAGGTCGGGGAAAAGCAGTCGCATCCATAAAAGGGTTCACACTGGGCGGCTTGATGGGTTGGTTGGCTTGGGGAGTAGTCCACATCATGTTCCTCGTTGGCTTCCAAACCAAGCTCGTGGTGATGCTGGATTGGATCTGGAATTTCATGGCGTTTGAACGCGGCACCCGGATCATCACTGGCGATCCAAGCATGCATGTAAAAGAAATCCGTGGTGTGGAGATGTATGACCCAGATTGATACCGCCTTGCACCGGTATCCCATCAGAGTTAACCTGGCGCGTATACTGATCGGTGCCGTCCTGCTTATGAACCTGCAAGCGGCCGCAGCCTTTCTGCTCTGGCCAGGCAGATTCATAGGTAGTTTTGAGCTGACTGGTGTGGTCGGGGAGGCAGCACTGCGCGGCATGGCAGTCCTCTTCTTGATGTGGAATGTGCCGTATGCGGTCGCTTTTTGGAATCCGCTGCGCTATCGGATATCGTTGTATGAGGCAATTGCGATGCAGACGATCGGTTTGGTGGGGGAAGCGAGCATCTTCCTGACCCTGCCCGATATTCATGTACAGGCGCGCGCCGCGATCTGGCGATTTATCCTCTTTGATGGGGCCGGTTTGCTGGCGCTGATCACAGCCGCCTTGGTAAGCAAAGGCGAGAAAACCCAAGGGAATTGATAGCCCAAAAAAATCTCGTCGGTAGAGGCGCGGTATTTGAACCTGCTGGTTGCAGAGCGGTATATAAGATGAGGTACCTACAACGAGAAAGCAGGTCATGATGAACATACCCCTAATTGTGTGGCAATTCTACTGCCTAATGGTAGCGTTGCTGGCGATGCAGATTTATGTCAGCGATCCGCTATTCCAGCAGCAGCGCTTGATTGCGATGCAAAATCCACAAAGTCTGGATGTAAAAGATTTGTACTCAATTCATGGGGGATTGCTACCGAATCTGTTTAAAGATTGCCCCTGCTATTAACTGTCTCCATCAGAAACTGGCACAGCGCCGCGCGCAATTTTCACTGTGCTCCCCCCACTCTGGAAACTCAAGCTTGAATCAACATCAAGTCCAGTGCTGCCGATCAACTGGAAACTGCTGCTCATGAAAGCAACCTGCCAACCCGGGCACTGACGGCGCAGAACGTTGCCGAATTGGGCATAGAGATTCCGCAAATCCTTGTTCACACTGACGCGCATACCATACGGGGGGTTGGTGACCACCCAACCGGTACCGGCGGGTGAGAGAGCGGAGACCGACTGGCACGCGAATTCAACTGCATCCCCCACCCCAGATCGAGCGGCATTGGCGCGGGCGATCTCAATCGCACCAGCGTCGCGATCAGAAGCATAGATCCTGGGCAAGTCAGCAGCCCGCTGTCCGTCAGCCTCATCCAATAACGATCCCCAAAGTGAGGCATCAAAGCCGGGCCAACTCATGAAAGCGAATCTGCGCTTACATCCAGGAGGGATGTTGCTTGCCATGAGGGCCGCCTCGATGGGGATGGTACCTGACCCACAGAAAGGATCGACCATAGGTGAAACACAGTCCCAACCCGAAGCCAGCAGCACCCCTGCGGCAAGGGTCTCGCGTAGCGGCGCTTTTGCAGTCCCCAAGCGGTAGCCGCGGCGATGGAGCAGCGCACCAGAAGAATCTAAACTGATCGTACAGCGGTCATGGTGCAGCCGCACGATGACCAGCTGCGGGGGATCACCAGCTGCATCCTGGTCAAACTTCACCTGGGGAGGCAGCTCTCCCAACCGGTCCCCGATCGCCGCTGCAACCCGTTCAGCTACCGCCGTAGAATGGTAAAGACGGGACTTCCTGCAGGTGACGCGCAGCGCGACTGGCTGTCCCGGAACGAGGTAATGCTCCCAGGGCAGGCGGCTGGTATCTTTACGCAGTTTCGAGAATGCGGCCGCATAAAACTCTCCAAAACGAACCAGAACACGGTTAGCGGTGCGCAGCCACAAGTTGGCGCGATAAACCGCCTCCAATCCGCCGGTAAAGGCCACTCCACCAGGCGAACGTGCAGCATGAACAGTTGGAGATAGCAGTCCTAACTCGGTTAATTCTGCAGCCGTAAAAGCCTGCACTCCGGGCGCGGTAACCGCAAACAGTTTATCCATACTTAGTTTTATTTGTGAGTCTACGAAAAGCTTGGATGGCGAACATCACTTTCTAGGCCGGCCTTTGGATACGACGATCTTTTTCTGGCGATTTACCCGTGTGGGTTCCTTTTCAACAAAAAGCGGTTGGCGTGTAAATGGATCCAGCTCGGTATAGTACATCAAAGTCGAGTAAGTTGATGGGGTCGGAGTGAAGATCTGCACCTGTTCGGGGTTCAGCTTCAATTTCTGGGAGACAAAACGTTTGAGGGCATGCATATCCTTATCACGGCTGCCAGGATGCGCGGCGATGAAATAATAGGTCAAGAACTGGCGTTTCCCGGCCTGGCGTGAAGCCTGGTCGAACCTCTCTTTGAATTCCAGGAGCGCATCTGTACCGGGCTTTCCCATGTGTGCGAGCACCTGAGGCTCGGTATGCTCAGGGGCGACCTTCAACTGGCCTGAAACATGATGGGCAGCGACTTCCTGCAGATAGGCTTTTCCACAGACATCATCGTTCATAAGCATATCATAACGGATGCCGGAGGCGACGAAGACTTTCTTCACTCCCTCGATCGCTCGAATTTCGCGCAGTAAATCTAACTGGGGCTGGTGATCAACTTTTAATAATGGGCAGCTTTCGGGATACAAACAGCGCTTCTTGGTGCAAACGCCATCGGATAATTTCTTGTCGCACTCAAAACCGTACATATTAGCTGTTGGCCCGCCGACATCTTGGATATAACCCTTGAAATCAGCATGCGCTGTTAGCTCGCGCGCTTCAAAAAGGATTGACTCTTGGCTGCGCCAGCGAACTGTACGCCCTTCATGGACCGCGATCGCGCAGAAATTACACTCCCCATAGCAGCCACGATGGGTGGGGATTGAAAACCTGATTGTATCCAGGGCGCGCACTGGTCCCTGGTTTTCGTAATATGGATGTTGGGCGCGTTCGTAATGCAGCGCATACACCTCATCCAGATCAGCTTGGGACAGGTAAGGCTGCGGTGGATTCTGCACCAGGCAGCGGTCACCATGGCGCTGGCATAGACCCTGTGCGCTGAGCGGATCATTGTTCTGGTAGAAAATATGGAACATATCGATGAAGGCATGCTTATCCTGGAGGACCCGTTCATAAGACGGCAGTTCCAAATACGATTCCACCGGCTCAGAGGCGATATAACAAAGCCCGCGCAGCTGGCGTACATCTTGACCTGACTTGAGTCTGGCGGCAAGTTCCAACACAGCATTTTCTGCCATCCCATAGAGCAGGTAATCGGCTTTTGAATCGAACAGGATTGACCGGCGGATCTTGTTCGACCAGAAGTCATAATGGGCGATACGGCGCAAACTGGCTTCGATACCGCCCAATACGATCGGTTGTGTATCTTTGAAGTACCTGCGGATTAAGTTGGTATAGACTATTATGGCGCGGTTGGGACGGCGATCGTTAACCCCGCCGGGTGTGTAATCGTCCTTTCTACGTTTTTTCTTCAATGGAGTATAGTTGGCGACCATCGAATCGATACTGCCAGCGGTCACCCCCCAAAACAGGCGCGGCTCACCCAGTCGTCTTATGTCCTGGGCGGAATTCACATCTGGCTGGGCGATCACACCCACCCGGTAGCCGCGGTCGGCTAGCAGTTTGCCAATCACGGCTGTACCGATATAGGGGCTATCAATGTAGGAATCGCCGCTAACCAGGATGATATCCAGCTGATCCCAGCCCAGGGATGCCACTTCTGCAGGCGTTGTCGGGAGGTACATACTCTAATTTTATCACCCGGACCGCCAGATTTGGCTTCGGCTCAACGGGACATATCCCAGGCTGCCAATGGTGATGCGTGATAGAGGCGGCACGGCAGAAGAATCCCCATTGCAAATTTGATTAAGATCAGATACCATAGAACTTGGGTGAGGGGTACTGGGGTTGGATAAACGTACTAGCGTGGAGGGGTAACCAAACCACAGCAGATGCAGTGATGTTTCCATACTGGCTTCCTGCTTGACTACTGTTCCATCAAATATGATTATTTCGCAAGCATAGAATGTGGACGGAACAGTACTATACCCGGATCGATGAACACAATCAGCAAACGCATCCGGCAATATATGATGAGACGCCATCCAGAGCAGGGCGATCATTATCGCTTACGCCAGCACCTGACTCAGGATATATCTTACGAACCGATATCAAGGTACATGGGACAAGATGATCCACAATCAGAAGGTCTTGAAATAACCAAATTTGGTTGAAACTAGTGTTCCGCCAAATGTGATTATTGAGTATGGATAGATCATGGACGGAACACTTTAAGCTTTGTCAAGGGTGTCGTTAACCGGATAGCGTATGGAAGATTCATACTTGACAAAGCCCTAGCGGAGCACTTAGATGGTACAGAAAACAGTTGGTTACTTAACGATCATCGCGATAGCTTTAGGCGGGCTAACAGCGTGCTCAAGTACGACTCAAGAAATACCCGCAGCCGAAACAGCCATCCCAACCGCAGTGCCAGAAATTACACCACAGCGTGAATCAGCGATTATCGATGAAGTCATCGCCCCATCTGCGACGGAAACCGAAAATACACTTGTGATCGCCCTGGCGCATCCACCAACGAGCCTGGATCCAGCCGATCACCGGGATCGGGAGAGCGAAATCGTTCTCCGGAACATGTTCGATGGGCTGGTAACACGCGATGCAGGTGGAAATGTTTTCCCCGAACTAGCGGAGGAGATTCATTGGATAGATGAGCTGACACTGCTGATCAAGCTTAGAAAGGGTGTCACTTTCCATAATGGGGAGGAACTGGGCGCAGATGACGTCCAATTTACCTTCGAGAGGATCATCCAAGAAAATGGGATCGATTTCCCAACGCGGCACACGTCCCCACGCCAGGATTTAGTCGCACCCATCCTGTCCGTTGAGGCACAAGATGATTACACCGTCGTGATGCATTTAAGCCAGCCCTGGCCGAATGCGCTGCAAATGCTCATCCACCAGCCTATCCTGCCCAAGGGGTACTGGGAGGAGGCTGGCGGCGGTGGATTCAACAGCCAACCGGTTGGGACAGGTCCGTTCAGCTTCGTGTCAGCCGAAACACGTCTGCGTGGGATCGTTATGGAACGTTACCCGGACTATTACGGCGGTGCCGCTGAACTACTCCCGGTGGAAGAGGCGTGTATCGAGCGAGTGGTTTTCAAGGTGATAACCCAAGAGGCGGCCAGGGTCCAGGCGCTGCTAAC
>Ga0209013_10002516_pt1 | contig 16596 bp, 16 predicted proteins | sample Cruoilmetagenom2_FD_187291 | JGI IMG/M metagenome (GOLD analysis project Ga0209013, IMG submission 187291) | Oil polluted marine microbial communities from Coal Oil Point, Santa Barbara, California, USA - Sample 2 (SPAdes) (version 2) | ecosystem: Environmental > Aquatic > Marine > Oil seeps ...
TTCATTGATCGTTTCTCCTGAAGGTGAGGTCGTAATAAATCAAACCGGAAACCCGGGAATGGCAACTGCCGGAAGCGGAGATGTCCTGGGGGGAATAATAGCGGGGATGATCGCCCAATTCAACAATAAGTTTCCAATTATCAAAATACTGCAGGCCTCAGTTTTTATCCATGGATATGCCGGTGATATTGCTTCTTCACTAAAAGGGGAATCCCCGATGATCGCATCTGATATTGTTGACAATATCAGCAAAGCTGTCGGGGAAGTAAATGAATATAAATCTGAATTCCGGTTCACCTGAAGATACTTTTTTCCTCGGGAGTTCCCTTGGAAGAGTGCTTAATGGAGATGAACTTATTTTGCTGAGCGGGAACCTGGGAGTAGGGAAAACAATGTTTACAAAGGGGATCGGACATTCTCTGGGAATAGAGAGAAGGGAGATAGTAAGTCCGAGTTACACTCTGATGAATATCTATGAAGGGAAGTTTACCCTTTTCCACATAGATCTTTACAGGATAGGTGAACAACTTTCAGGAGGGATCCCGGAGATAGATGACAATCTGGACAACGGTATAATTGTGGTAGAGTGGGCAGAATATATTAAAGCGTTTTATTCAGAAGAAAAAAAACTAATAGATATTTCTATTCAGCCGGTAAAAAGTGAAGAAACGGAGAGGAAGATATTGATCTCAACAGGGATAAATCTCCCCTCCGGTTTATTACAGGAATATTAACGTAACTTATGCTTTATCACATCCCTGTATTTTGATTGCCCAACTTTATCTTCAACTACTATATCATAATAGTATTTCCCTTTTTTTACAGATTTAAGAGGGATTTTAAGATAAATATATTTCTTCTTTAAAATAGAATCATCAATATTATCAAGTGTACGTTCTATTTTGATATCATTAACTCTTAGATACTCTTTGTATACATATATATTTATTCCGAAACGAGCCTGCATTTTCCCGTCTTTCTCTTCGAAACTGATCTTTTTAACAGGAATTTTCAGAGATATCTCATTGTTTTTAACTGAAGACTTGAATGTCAGCTGGTGTTTGAGTTCTGATTTTGAAAGGTCAAGTACACTTAGTTTTGCAAGATCTATGGCAGTTAGCAGCTGGGCCGGTATTTTAGCTAGTTTAAAGTTCCCGAATCCGTTGTTGTCAGTAAAGATTAGAAATAACTGGAACCGGTAGTAGAACCATCTTTCCATCGGGAGCCTCTTTGTTGTTGTCAGCGCCCCCTTGTATCCGCCCCTTGCCGAGCCTTGTGATCTCCGGTCTAACTCTCCGAACTCCCTTCTATCCGGGATACCCAGCTGAAGGAGGATTCTGCCCCTCTCAGAATCCCATCCGGTCTTCTTCCCTTTGCCTTCGGAGAACCATCTGTTAGCATAAGCAATCCTTTCCGCATAAGCCATTTTCGCCTCATTCTCAAAATTATCCGGTGTCGGATCTCTCTTGTCCCAGAACTCTTTGATGAATTTTGCTCTTTCAGTATCATCCGGAAGATGTTTATATATCTGCCTCTCCATTTTTGTCATTATAAATCTGGTTTTCTTATAAAAATCGTCCACCCCTTTAATGGCACTCTCCGGATCGGTTTGTATTTGACCATAGTTCACTGAAACTGCAAATAACAAAATTAGTATAATTGTTGAATATTTTTTCATTTTCTCCTCATCTGAAAAACAAATTTAGTCCTATGTTAAGTGTAAGGCCACTAAGGTCCAGTTTTTCAAAACCTTCAAATAAAGTGGATAGCTGACCTTTTAGATAATGATATTTTGCTTCAAAAGAAATTCCCATATGTCTTTTGAAACGGAAAACAAATCCTCCCTTCAAATTAAAGCCTGCAGTATATGTTTCTGTATACCCGTATCCTTCATTTACTTCAAAGTTTGTGAAATCGATAAAATCTCCCCACTGTTCATACTCCCAGAAGTAGAGTCCCACACCTGCACCGATGTACGGATTAAATATCTTTCTGTGCCCCAGCGGATATATTTTGATATTGGCCTCTATTCCGTTGATGCTCAGGTAGAGGTCCTGATATATTGGTGACCCGTCATCAAATTCATAATCTCTATACTGAGAATAGACTGTCTGTTCGAATGTTCCGGCTTCCAGGGAAAGGGAAAAGTGTCTTCCCATAAAATGTTCATATTCAAGACTATAGGCCAGATCCTTCAAATCGTCATTTGAAAAATAAAGATTTTCCCTGTTTACTTCCCAAAGATCGGAATCAAGTGAAGGGGTAAAAAACCCTATTTTAAAATTTAAACTCTGGCCCGGAACTATTATTGTGCTTAATAAAAGCACTAAAATTGAAATTACATATTTCTTTATCATTTTACCCTCCTGAATTTAAAAGCAATATCAATGCCAACTGATACAATGCAGGAAGATTGAAATATGTCCCCTAAATGTTACAGGAGGTACTATTTTAAGGCAGAAATTATCTTTTCCTTTGAGGGAACAGAATTGAATCTTGCCACTTCCTCTCCTCCGCTAAAAATGATTATTGTCGGTACTCCGAGAACAAAATATTTTATTGCAATACCAGGATTTTCTGTGACATCAACTTCAAAAGCAGAGATCTGTTTCTCTTGATTTTCATTAATTATCTCTGTAAGAATGGGGGGGACCTTCTTGCACGGGGCACATCCGGGAGAACTGAAATCTATTATAACATTTCCAGGAGAAGCGAGTTTTTCATTAAAAATGTCCTCAGATATTTTTTCCATATTTTATTTTTCCAATAATTTTTCGATCTTTTCCTTAACCGCATTATGGTTTCCCGAACCGATCTTAATATGATCAACATTACCTTCTTTGTCGATAAATATCATTGTCGGGATACCTGATATCATATAGGAATCAAAATCTTTGCCTTCATCAGAAATTGCAATCGGATAATCTATCTTGAATCTATCCGCAAAACCTTTTATCAATTCGATCTCTTTTGTTCTGTCTACTTTTCCTGCATTCTGCACATCATCTCTGTAGGATCCGTAAAGCTTTGTGAATCCGATCACTACCAAGCCTTTATCTTTGTGTTTTGCATATTCTTCGACAAGCCCGGGGATAACTGCTCTGCAGGGGCTGCACCAGGGAGCCCAGAAATCGATAATAACTACTTTTCCCTTTAATTTGTCAAGAGAAAGGGCAGGGGAATTAAACCATGTCTCAGCATTGATCGCTGGTGCTTTTTTGCCGAGGAACTCTATTTGTGCAAGTTCAGATTCCAGAGATTTTTTTCCTCTGGGATCTGTTGTGAGCGTAAGAGCGTCCTGCAGTATCTTTTTTGCTCCTTCGAGGTCATTTCCTTCTTTGGCGATAGAGGCGAGATTTGCATGAAACATATATTTGTATTTTTTAAACTCTTCAGGAAGGTCAGTGGCATCAATAAGTTTCTTTGAAAACATCTTTCTGACAGAGCTATCTGAAGACTCAAATGCAAAACTCATCAATGCAGAATAGTAATCCATTCCTCTGTTCAGATCTTTTTTAATGGTGGTAAAAATATTGTAAGCATCGTCAACTTTTTTCTTTCCGAGTAGTGACTGTACCTTGACCATCCGGGCTTCATCGATTAATTTTCCATCAGTGGCAATAACTTCGTCCACAAGTTTTTCAGCATCGGCAAAACTTCCAGTCTTAACAAGTATCTTTGCCTTCAGAATATCTATTCCATCTGATTTTGCACTATCTTTATATTTTTCCAGAACTTCTTCCAGAGCTTTTTTCTTTTCTGCCATGAATTCCTGATATTCTTTATAAGATTTAATTCCAGATTCCTTTTCCTTGAATTTAGTTTCAAGAGTAGTATAATCGGTTGTAATGTTTTTCAGCTCTGCTCCGGAATCACCCCCGCATGAAATAATAAAAACAAGTAGAACCAGAATTGCTACGATCTTTTTGTCCATTATGATCTCCTTTTATATAACCAATATTATCACAATGTATGTGGAGATTCAAATTTGAATAACTTAGATCCTGAAGTTCAGGACCTTCTCGATAATCTCAAATCTGGCAGGGATCTTCCCTCCTATTTCGCCGTCAAATTCGAGATTTGTATCTTCTTTTGCGGTAACTTCTATCTTTCTGGCCCTGTGAACCTCAACCTTAGGATTGTTGATGATAGTGCCTTTGTAAAGGAGGGGAGTGTTCCTCACTATCTCAAGTTTTTTCATGTCTTTGACAAGAACCAGGTCAAAATATCCATCATCAACTTCTGCATTCGGGGCAATCATCATCCCGCCTCCGAAGATACCTCCGTTGGCAACAGCACCGATCAGATATTTTCCGGAAATTTTTTTGTCATTATCTATAGTTATTTCGACATTTTTGCTTTCATAGTTTTTAATCGTAGATAACAATCCTGTGTAGTAAGATAAAGGTCCCCTTTTAGATTCTGGGACTTCTGATAATCTTTTTATGACATCCGCACCCAGGCCGAAATCTGCTATGTTTATAAAAAACTTCTGATCTTTTTTTGAACCTGGAAAAGTTATCTTTCCGATATCTATTTTTTTCCTTTTCGAATTTTTTATCAATTCTACAGATTTCCTGAAATCCCGAGGTATCTTCAAGAATCTGATGAAATCAGATCCTGTCCCGGAAGGGATTATTCCCAGTGAGGCATCTTCGTTTATTACTTCTTTAGATTTACTTGAGAAGAAGCCATTGGTGATCTCATTGAGCGTTCCGTCACCACCGATCCCGATTATAAGGTTGAATCCATCTGAAAGAATTTCTCTTGCGATCTCGGTAGCCTGGTTCGGCTTTTCGGTAAAAATATATTTGAACTCACTAAAATAGTGTTTTATAACAGATTTTATGTTTTCCCATCTGTGTTCTGTTTTACCTCTTGCTGAATAGGGATTAACTATTATATGAACTTTTTCCATTGAGAATTTTAATCAAATATAGTGACTTTATTTGTTAGAACTGGTGGAGGTGAGTCTGAGAGGACAATTCGCCCGTCCTTCGTCTCATATTTAAATATCGTTGTTTTTGCTTTAGAATATGTAATCCCCGAATAAGGAAGTCCCATGAATTTTTTTACCTTCCGAATATAGTTCCGGGTCTCTTTATAAGGAGGGACTCCGTTATACTTGCTGACAGCACTTTCACCGGCATTGTATGCAGCGAGAACTATTGAAAGCTTCCTGTTATATTTTTCGTAAAGATATTTCAGGTGCCTTATCCCGCCGTCAATATTCTGGTCTGCATCATATCTGTTGGTTACACCGTATTGTTTTGCCGTACTTTTCATAAGCTGCATAATTCCCACAGCCCCTTTCTTTGACTTTGCAAATGAATTGAAGCCTGATTCAGCTCTGGCAACAGCAAGGATAAGATCTTCTCTTAATTTATATTTTTTTGATAATTTCGATATTTTATTGCTGTAGAGAATCGGGACCTGATTAGATGAGTATGAAGATACCGTGAATTTCACAGCACTTGTAGCGGCACGAAAGGTTGATGCACCGGGATTATTAGAGACAATAATTCGTCCGTCTGTTCCCTGTTTTACAATTATTTCTCCTTTGAGATGAAATTGTAAAATTATAGAAAAAATGATAAGTAGAAGAATAAAAATTCTCATTTTAAATTTTTCAGCAGTTTAACAACCTCTTCACCGAAAACTTCCGGGTCTGTAATCCTGTCCCCCCCTGCCTGAGCAAAATCGGGACGACCACCGCCATTTCCCTTAACTATAGAGGCTATCTGCTTTATCAGAGTACTAGCATTGACTTTTTTTGTCAAGTTCTCCGGGACGGAGATCACAATTGCAGATTTGTTCTCATCATTTGTTGACAGTATCGCAATGCAATCAAATTTTCCTTTGATCTCATCTGCTGTTGCACTCAACATCTTCCTGTCCATTCTGTCGGAATGATGAATTATAACTGCGGCCCCATTTACTTCTGTTTTCTTTTCTGCGAGAGATCCAATGTCTGTTTTTTCTTTCTGCACTTCTATGCTTTTCTCTTTCTTTCTGTTCTTCTCTTCAAGATCGGTCAGATAGTCGAAGAGTCTCTCGCCCTTCTGCTTGAACCTGGACTCAAGATTTTCGATGGTGCTGAATATTGAGGTAAGATGTTTTGCACCGGCTTCACCTGCCACTGCTTCAATTCTTCTGATTCCGGAGGCGATCGAAGATTCAGAAATTATCTTAAAAAATCCTATGTTCCCTGTTCTGATCAGATGTGTTCCTCCGCATAATTCACAGGAAAATTCTCCTATTGACAGCATCCGGACCATATCTGAATATTTCTCGTCAAAGATTGCAATAGCCCCCCGGCTGAGAGCATCTTCATAAGTTGTCTCAATTGTTTTTACGCTAAGATTCTCTCTTATTTTTTCATTGATCAGTTTTTCGATCCCGGCCAGTTGGTTTTTGTCAACTGATTTGTAGTGGGTGAAATCAAATCTCAATTTATCAGGCCCGACATAAGAACCTGACTGCTTTACATGAGTCCCCAGAACTTCTCTTAAAGCAGCATGAAGGAGATGGGTCGATGTGTGATGAACGGCAGTGTTTTTTCTTCGTGATCTGTCAACGTTTACCCTTACAGAATCACCCTTTTTCAGTTTTCCTTTAATAATTTTTGTGAAATGAAGATGGCCTCCGGCCGAGTTTTTTCCGGTGTCAGATATAGAAAAAAGTGCTTCATCACTTTTACCCGAACCGGTGTCTCCGGATTGTCCTCCGGATTTCCCGTAAAAAGGAGTGTTCTGAAGGAAAACGACAGCTTCATCACCTTCGGTGGCCGATCCGGTCTCTTTATTATTAATGAAAACTGAAGTTACAATTGACTCTTCCTCCAGGGATTCATACCCTGTGAAAACTGTCTCTATACTATCCATTTCAGATGGAAGATTAACAGATTTTCTGTTGGCAGCACCTTTCCTGGATTTCTCCTGCTGGCCGGCAAGTTCTTTCCTGAAGCCTTCGAGATCTATTTTCATATTCTTCTCGGCAGCAAGGTCAACTGAAAAATCAACAGGAAAACCATAGGTGTCAGAGAGTTTGAATACTTCGGTTCCCGGGATGGTGCTCTCCCCTTTTTCTATAGAATTCTGTATTACTTCTTCGAACCGTTTCAATCCTGAAAGGAGGGTCCTTTCAAATCTTTCCTCTTCAGATCTGATAACTTCAGAAATAAATTTTCTGTTCAGCCCCAGTTCCGGATAGGCATGTTCCATTATATCTATAACCACAGGTGTTATCCTGTATAGAAAGCTTTTTGTAAATCCTATTGAACGTCCATGTCTTGATGCTCTTCTGAGGAGTCTTCTTAGAATATATCCTCTTCCGTCATTGGAAGGGATCACTCCGTCGGAAATTAGAAATGAGAGAGCTCTCGAATGATCGGCGATAACATTAAGGCCCACTTTCATTTTGTCATTGTCAGGATCGATTCCCGCCATTTCTGAAGTAAATTCTATGATCGGCCTGAATAGATCGGTGTTATAATTACTGGATTTTCCGTTGATCAGTGCGGTCAATCTTTCCATACCCATTCCGGTATCGATCGAAGGGGAGGGTAGAGGGGTCATATCTCCGGATTCATTTTTGAAATACTGCATGAATACAAGATTCCATATCTCCACAAATCTTTTATTATCACCTGTAAGTTCATCCGGTCCGAACTCTTTCCCTCTATCGTAATGGATCTCTGAACAAGGGCCGCAGGGGCCTGTATTGCCCATTTGCCAGAAGTTGTCTTTCTCTCCCAGCCTGGCTATTCTTTCCGGCGGTAGTCCTATTTTGTTTTCCCAGATCCTGAATGCTTCATCATCCTCATGAAAAACAGAGACACTCAGGTCTTCGGGTTTGAATCCGTAATTTTCTGTCATTAATTCCCATGAGAATTCTATTGCTTTTTCCTTGAAATAATCCCCGAATGAGAAGTTACCCAGCATTTCAAAAAAAGTGTGATGATACTCTGTCCTTCCCACTTCATCAAAATCGTTGTGTTTGCCGGATACCCTCATACATTTCTGAATAGATACTGCTCGGGAATAATTTCTCTTTTCATTCCCGATAAACACATCTTTGAACTGGTTCATTCCCGCGTTTGTAAATAAAATAGTAGGATCTTTTGCGGGGACAAGGGGAGAGGACATTACTTTATAATGGTCCTTTTTTCTGAAAAAATCGAAAAAGATATCCCTTATTTCACGGCTTTCCATATACTCTATACATCCAAGAGATTGTGGTCGTTAAAATCTTTTTCCGATGAATTTCCATCATCTGTCGATATATCCGAGATTCTCTGTTCCATCTCTTCAAGCGACATCTCTTTTGTTGATTGTATACCTGATTTTTTAAGCTTAAATTCATCTGGATTTGTTGCCCATTTAAGTGCTTCCTCATAAGTGATCAACTGTCTTTCATATAGGAAAAAGAGTGACTGGTCGAATGTCTGCATACCGTATTGAGAAATGCCCTGCTCTATTGATTCTCCGATAAATTTAGTCTTCTCGGGATTTTCTATGCAATCCTGTATAAATGGAGTGTTAATTAATATCTCAACAGCAGGTACCCTTCCTTTTTCATCAGCCATGGGGATAAGTCTCATCGATATTATCGCTTTCAGAACTGAAGCGAGCTGTATCCTGATCTGTTTCTGATGATGCGGAGGAAAGATCGAGATTATCCTGTTGATGGTTTCGGTTGCATCAAGGGTGTGAAGTGTTGAAAGGAGCATGTGACCGGTCTCAGCGGCAAGCAATGCTGTTTCGATCGTCTCCATATCCCTCATCTCTCCCACAAGAATAACATCGGGATCTTCTCTCAAAGAACTTCTGAGAGCGGAAGAAAAATTGAGAGTATCGTGTCCGATCTCTCTCTGATTAACTATACTTTTTTTATCTCTGTGAAGATATTCTATCGGATCTTCGATCGTAATTATGTGTTCTATCCTGTGTATATTTATATGATCGATCATAGCGGCGAGACTGGTTGATTTACCACTTCCTGTAGTTCCGGTCACAAGTACCATTCCTCTTTTCTCGTCGGCGATCTTTTCAAGGATCAGGGGAAGGTTCAGGTCTGCAATTGATTTTACCTGAGTTGGAATTATCCTCAGGACAAGACCGACTGCTCCACGCTGTTGAAAAACATTGCACCTGAAACGCCCGAGCCCCGGAACCGAATAAGCCATGTCCAGTTCATGTTGAACTTTAAATCTCTCTTTCTGTTCGGGGTTCATGATCGAGAAGGACATTGCAATCGTATCCTCCTGCATTAGTCTTTTAAGTTCGACCATAGGAAGCAGTTTGCCGTTGATCCTCAGAATAGGGTGATTACCGACCTTCAGGTGGAGATCAGATGCGCTCCGTTCAACTGCTATTTTTAACAGATCATCAATGTTCATATTAATCTCCTAAATCACCTCTATTATATCCTATTTGGAAAAATAGTAAATAGAGCTGAGGTCCGGAGATTTCAGCCTTTTATATTAGAAATCGAAACCGATCCAGAACTTCATCCCATAAAATCTGGATTCTTTGAGATTTGTCTTATACACCCACTCGAAATGGAGGGGATATCCCCACAAATTAACATTCAGGCCAAATCCGTAGGAAGAAAGCGGATCCTTCAACTCAATGCCGTCCGAGAAGAAGTCGAAATTTCTTAATTCATCAAAGTATTTCTTCCAGTACGGGTCATTTCCGGTATAGGGCGGTATGGTGTTGTTCCAGACACCTCCGAGGTCAAAGAATAAAACTCCTCTGATAGGGCCTAGTATTCCCAATGGAGTAGCCATGTATTTAATTAAAGGGAACCTCAACTCGGTTGTAAATGCAAACCCGTTTGTGCCGACAAGAGTTCTGAATGGCACAGCTCTTAAAGTGTTGTTACCTCCTGTGGCGAACAGCATAGGGTTGGCCCCTGAAGAGGTAAAACCGGTAAGCCTGGCAGCGATAAGTGTGTTCGGAGCAAGTTTGAAATATTTCCTGAGGTCAATATCAATTGCAGTTGAATCGAGGAAATTTTTTCCGAGCTTGAAAAATTTATTCACAGAGATTTTGAAGGTATGACCCATCAGTGGGCCGAAGTTTGAAAATCTGGTGGTTTCACCGACCAGAGACAGGGTGACTGGCAGTGCATAACCGTCAAATGTCTGGTTATATGGAAGCTCGGTGCCGTACAGCAACTCATCCATCATCTCTTTCTGATGATGTATGGATAGAGAGAATTCAGCTCTATAAGATCTGTTGAAAGGGTAGTAAAAACCAGTGGTTAATCCTATCCTCCGGCTTACGAGAGTATAATTCCTTCTGTCCAGATAAGCTGTACTTGTCGGGTCAATGTATCCACCCCCACCCAGGAAATATGAGTTCGAATACCAGTATAATCGGGAGAAGAACTGCAGTCTGTTCCTCAGGTTTACGTACGTAAGACCATATGATCGGTATCCGTAGTAAGAAGAAACAAGAAGAGAAAATGAGTGGTCGCTCATAACATCAGTCAGTCGGAGAAAAGAGTATCCAAAGATCGATCCATCTGAACCGAAACCTGCTGTAATAGGGGGAAGGGACGGTATAGAGAGGTTTTTGAGAGGTTTGTATTTTTTTCTATTTGCGAGATTAAAATTAAGGTCATCTTCAAGTTCCCTGTTAAAGTTTCTGTTTGCCTTGATCTCTCCGTCTATGAGTGAAAATTTTGCCCCGTGGATATTTTCTTTCCCGTATTTTTCAATAACTTCTTCAGAAAAACGGATCTCCTCTTTTCCATTCTCACCTTTAACCAGTTCCGGGGATTCGAAACTGACATCTTTTTTCTCTTTGAATTCAGATATATCTTTTTTTAGAAGGACAAAAGTCCCTTTTAGATATGAGGAGACCAGTAGTTTGTTTTTCTCACCGGGGATGTCCATGGGGAAAAAGAGAGCTGTCTGAACGTCTGTATATCTGTAGTTGACCTTTTTCTCAATATCGGTTGAATATAAATTGTAGGCTCCTTTTTCGTCTGAACTGAAATAGATCTTTTTTCCGTCTGAGGAAAATGTGGGAGTAATATTGTTCGTGTTCCCGGAAGTGATCTTCATCGCCATTTCAGGATTGTTTATATTTCCGATATATATGTGCGAGTATTTCCCATCACTTGCGGAGAAAACAACTCTTTTATTGTCCGGTGAAAGGTTGAGTGATTTTATATATAAAAATCCCCTGCTTATTCTATCGGTTTTTCCTGTTGAGAGGTTATGCCTGTACATGAATGATTTTGACCCGTACACCCCTGCAAAGTAGATGCTCTCCCCGTCTTTGGAGAAATCGGGAGATGAAGGCTCCATTATATTTTTTAGTTTGACCATTTTTACTACTTTGCTCCTCAGCACATCAATGATTACTATATAGGATGTATATTCTTTCCTTGCAAAAAAAGCGATCCTGTCCCCTTCTTTGTCCCAGGTGAATGAACTCCCGTCCTCGGGATTGAAGAGAACAGATATTCCATCATGTTTTGAAGTAAAACCGGGGGTCAGAGTTTTAATTTTCCGCCCGTCTTTCATGGAGATCAGGATTATATCTATTTTCCGGTTTTTGAAATTTGCTGTTAATGTAGCTGCCAATTCACCTCCGGGAGATATCTGGTGTGAAAATGAATAAGCGAAAGGAAAGTTAGGGCCGATTATATAGTTATAATCTTGCGCACTCTCCCGGGAAATAAAATCCTTGAACCTGTTCTTGACATATTTTCTTAACTCGAAGTTGAATTCATTCTTTGTAGTTCCGAATTGCCTGAAGATATTTCTCCCACCTCCGTAAATACTTCCCCGGTAGGAGAACAATAGATTCCTTACACCTCTCACTCCATATTTTTCTTCAATAAATTCATAAATAATATGGCCGAAATCGTAAGGAGTTCTGCCTGCCCGGTTTCCAATCATCAATTCACCGCTGTTGGAAAGAGCAGGGAATGTATCATTCAGGACAGCGTCTCTTACGGTAAGGAGACTGAAGGGGTCCCAGTCCCTGGTTATGAATTCGGAAAACCCTTCCATGATCCACAAAGGAGGTGGCCTGAACCTGAAGAGGCTTCTTGAATTTTTTTTATATAGGACCTGATATTCGAACACGTGACCCAGCTCATGTATTAATGTCCTCATTAGATCTTCAGTTGAGGAATCTCCGTGAAGCACCATCCTGTTGGTTAACGGCTCGGCGAATGCTTCTACACCAGGAGGTAAAAAACCCGGAAATATATTGGTCTGTTCGAAATCGATATGAGTTCTATAAAATACCAATGGGATCCTTTTTTCCACTTCAACATTTAAATATTTCGACATTTTGTCATATCCGTTCTCTGCAGTAACTGCAATTTTCTTCAGGAGTTTCATGTCGTCAGTATAGTGATATATCCTGAAATTCGGTGTGTCGAAATATTTCCAGTCAAAACTTCTGGTGACTACTTTGTTTTTACCGTAATAGTATGCATAGAATTGTGAGAATATCATTGCCGGTAAAATAAATATCAAAACAAATATAATTGATTTATTTAATTTTCTTTCCATTTTTTTTCCCTGTTCATTTAATCAGATATCTTACTTCCATCCTTCCAAGTCCCATAAACAACCGTATAAGCTTCTCTGTAATGTTTTTGAAAAGAAACTCAAAGTTGTAATCGGGTTTGTTTCTGTCAGCGCTTTTGTAGGAATCTTTTATAGTTCTTGAAAAAACATCTTTACCGGTAACAGCATCTCTGAAATACACATTGAAAGATACTTCCCAGTTCTCAATCTTTACAAAGACCTTCAAGCCTTTTTTTTCTTTGTCATCGTCGATGACATTCCTCTCCTTTATTTCAAGAGAGAGGTCTCCTCCGATAAGAAGAAGATCACCCTCTTTTAATTCAGATGAAGCTTCTTTTTCCGGCTCATATCTTGAAACTGGTTTCTTCAGTGTTTTCGGCAGATCATTTAAAAAGAAATAATCTATGCTTGGGCCCGGATCATATTCTGAAGGAAATTTTTCAACCTTTATCGGGACATAGGCAAAATTCTTATATTTAAGAAAATTTATCGTATTAACGCTTTTAACCGGTATCCTGACCAGGTTTACAGGTCTTGTACTACAGCTTCCAACCAGGAATGTAATAATTACAGATAATATTATTATGTTTATCTTTTTCATTTTCTCTTCCCCATCTCTTTCTTTTTCATTCTTTTCAGATCTTTTCTCTCTTCTGCATCAGGTTCCATTCCAGGATTCATTCGTCGTTTCAGTCTACTCAGGTTTCTTTTAATATATTCATTCCCGGGAGAGAGTTTTAATGCTTCTTCATATTCTTTTTTTGCTTCTTCCAATTTGTTCTGGAACTCCAGCGAGATAGCAATGTTGTTATGGATCGCTGCGGTATTTTGTCCGGTCCGCAAAGCTCTTTTCCACCTGTAGTGAGCTTCTTTCCATAAACCTCTCTTTGCCAGTTTATTTCCAAATTTATACTCGGTTTCCACTCTGGTAGCAGAACATCCTGCAAGTAGGAATGCTGCAACTATCAATAATGTGATCTGTTTCACTGATTCCTCCTATAATTAAATGCCTTCGTTTTATTTTTGATATTTTCGGGTATTTTTATATCCACAAAAAATATCTAGCAATATTGTTTCCTGTTTTCACACTACGGATCTGTACTATTATTGTGACAGGATAAATATTTCAGTGACTCTTATCTTATACACATTCTAATAATACAGCACGCTAAAGGGGATAAAATTCCCGAGGGGTGCAGGTATTTAATGTTCATTTGTTTTTCTGATATGGTAAAATTGTTCCAGGGATAAATGATGATAAAAGGGACCGGGGCGGATATTATTGCAATAGACAGGATAAAAAAGGCAATATCCAAGGATTCAAAATTTGCTGACAAGATCTTTTCTGAAGAAGAGATTGACTATTGTAATTCCAAATTCAGAAAAGAGATCCATTTTGCCGGGAGATTTGCTGCGAAAGAAGCTTTCTTCAAGGCCCTTGGTACAGGTTGGCGGGACGGTATGAAGTGGACAGAAATAATAATTGTAAATGATGAACTCGGGAAACCGGAGATCCGGATCTCAGGAAAAACACGGGAATTATTCAATGACCTCGGAATGGAAAATATAAATTTGTCTATCTCACATACAAAAGAATTCGCGGTTGCTTTTGTCATAATTGAAAGCACCGTGCCCGGTTCCCGTTGATTTTTAGTTTTTTCTATAATAGAATTTGGTAAGCAAGGTGCGGTGAAATCCCAAATCTTGAATTTGGAGAATATTATGAGGAATTTCCTTATTAAGTCAAAAACAATCGAAAATGTCGGAGTCCTATATCCGACCGGGCATCTCGATGCACACAGCGTTGAGAAATTCGAGAATGAAATGATAAAGATGCTGGATGATAGTATAGTTAAAATTGTTGTTAATTGTAATGATCTTAACTATATCAGTTCTGCCGGCATGGGTATCATAATGGGCTACCTTGATGAGATAAGGGAGAAAGGCGGAGATATAAAATTGTCTAATGTCATAGACAGGGTGTACGAGATATTTGATCTTGTGGGTTTTACAGAGATATATGATTTCGAAAAAAGTGAAACTGAGGCAATAGATAAATTTAATGATGTTTCCTGAAACTCCAGAACTTACGGTCTCAATTCCGGCGAAGACCGAATTGCTGAAAATGCTTGTCGAGTTAACCAATCATATTGCTGTCAGAAATTTTTTCTCTCCTTCCGAATCGAGGAAGATCGCTCTCGCTGTTGATGAAGCGATAACAAATGTAATCAAACATTCTTATAAAGAATCAGAGGATTCTGAGATAAAACTGGATTTTTACTGCAGTAACGAAGGGATGAAGATCAAGTTGGAGTTTTCAGGAATTCCTCCCCAACTCAGTGAATCAATGGTCAACCTTGAAAAGATGATCAAAGCAAAAAAGAAAGGGGGGCTGGGAGTAGCACTGATAAAAAGGATCATGGATTCGGTTGAATACAGAACAATTGAGGATGTGAACTACCTGGAAATGATCAAATGGAAGAGAAGCAGCTAAAAGATCTTGTCAAAGAATTAAAAGTAAAAAATTTTCAATTCAATTCAATATACGAATTTTCTTCTTCTATCTACTCTTCATTTAATCTTGAAAGCATTTTCCGTATCTTCTTTTCAACCATAATGGGTCATATGGGTATAACAAGAGCATTCTTCTTCGATGAGAAGAACAAACTGCTTGAAAAGAGGGGATTCCGGTTCGGCAAGAACGAGAAGCAGGCACTAAAGGATGGGTTAAAGGCTGGAGAGGAAGAATGGGAGCATATCGAAGTCAGAACTATTGAGAAAAAAAATCCTGAATTGTTTGAAATTCTTGCTGAGAAAAATATTTCCAATCTGATTAACCTGGCAGAAAAAGGGGAAAAGATAATCGTTCTGGGACTCGGTCAAAAGTTTAACAGGCTTGACCTTAAACAGGAAGATCTTGACTTTTCTCTCTTCCTCTCAAGATTCACACTTATTGCGATCGAGAACAGTTTCATGATATCCAAAATGATCGAGAAACAGAAAATGGAGCATGAGATCAATATTGCCAAGGAGATACAATTATCACTTCTCCCCCAGGAGCTTCCAGAGTTTAAGAACTTTGATATAGCGGTAAAATATGAACCGATACAGGGAGTAGGTGGAGATTATTATGATATCCTCAAGGAGAAAGACGGGAAAACACCAGTCCTTATAGCAGATGTAGAGGGGAAAGGGTTGTCGGCGGCACTTCTTGCGGCTTCATCTCAGGCTATTTTCCATGCTGTGAACGATCTCTACTTTTCCGGGCCTGAAGATTTTTTATCCAAAGCAAATTCTCTTATATACAATTTTACAAGAGGTAACAGATTTATCACAATATTCTGGATGATAGTTGATGACAAAAAAAGGTCTGTCTCATATGTCAATGCAGGGCATATTGAACCTATTCTTATTTCCGGGAAACAGGCAACTCCTCTCTCAAAGGGGGGATTTCTCACAGGATTCACCAATGATGCAAGTTATGAAAAGGGGAAACTATCGCTCAAATCAGGTGATGTTATAGCTGCTTTTACAGATGGTGTTCCTGAGATAGAAAATGGTGAGGGTGAAGAGTATGGTGTCGACAGGATGATCAAATTCATCATGAAGAAAAAAGACAAAACCGCTGCAGAAATTAATGAGGGTATTTATAAGCAAATGTTCAAGTTCAGTGGAAATAGAAAACCTGCTGACGACTGCACTCTTATTATTCTAAAAGTAAAATAAAAAAAACTTTTAGTATTCGAATTCCCGCTGCTCTTCTTCTGCAGTGTTGATTATTCCCGGTGAGTCTGATCGGGGACATACGTTCTCACAGATTCCGCAGCCTATACAGAGGTCCGGTATGACATATATTTGTTTTACTTTTACAAGCTTCCCTTCAAAGTTCCAGACATCAACCTCTCTGAAACGGATTGCTTTGTCAGGGACTGGGCAGTGTTCTTCGCAGACAGCACAATTGTATCCATCAGCATAGGTGTAGCACTTGTCTTTTTTAATTACTGCAGTTCCGATCTTGAAGGCTTTCTTCTCCT
>Ga0209013_10002517_pt1 | contig 16595 bp, 16 predicted proteins | sample Cruoilmetagenom2_FD_187291 | JGI IMG/M metagenome (GOLD analysis project Ga0209013, IMG submission 187291) | Oil polluted marine microbial communities from Coal Oil Point, Santa Barbara, California, USA - Sample 2 (SPAdes) (version 2) | ecosystem: Environmental > Aquatic > Marine > Oil seeps ...
GCTAAGAAAAACAGAACTCAGGGAAATGAATATATCCATGATAGAATGTATCAACATGGTATCACCTGTATCAACTGTCATAACCCACATAAGCTCACAAACACTGCACAAAAACCTCAAGGCAATGATGCCTGTATGAGGTGTCATACATTTGGCTCTATCATAGGACCACATCAAGATACACTTGAAGAGCATACACAGCATAAGGCTGATTCTAACGGTTCTTCATGTATCGAGTGTCACATGCCTAAAACAGGTAAACATACAGGAAAATCACCATTGACAGTACGTTCACACCTCTTCGGTTTTACCTACCCTGCACAAACCAAAGCATATGGCATGCCTCCGGAAACAAATGCTTGCTATGCCTGTCATAAAGACAAAACACTTGATAGTCTACAAAATAATCTTAAAGAATGGGGAAAAATTGAATGGGAAAAACTGGAGCTTCCTCAAAATAGTTTCCAATAGTGCTATTTGACTTCAATTAACCTTTAGTCATTAAAATGAAAGTAACAGATAATATATAAGGTAATAAATGATTAATATATTAATGATTGAAGATGATGCCGAATTTGCAGAACTTCTCACTGAATATCTTGCACAATATGACATCAAAGTCACAAACTTTGAAGATCCCTATCTTGGGCTCAGTGCAGGGGTTAAAAAATATGACTTGCTCATACTGGACCTTACACTTCCGGGGATGGATGGATTGGAAGTCTGTCAAGAGGTCGTAGAAAAATATGATATCCCTATCATTATCTCTTCTGCACGCTCAGATATTAACGATAAAGTAGAAGGGTTTGCGCTTGGTGCAGATGACTACCTGCCAAAGCCTTATGACCCAAAAGAGATGTATGCGCGTATCACCTCCCTTCTTAGACGTTATTCAAAATCTAATAACAGCGAGATATCTGCGCCACAAAGTGATTTTGAACTTAAAGGAGACACCATCTACTTTAAAGGTGAAGCACTCTCTTTGACACCTGCTGAATTTGAGGTACTCTCTCTACTTGTTAAACATCAGGGCATGACCCAATCACGTGAACAGATCATCAATACTGCAGGAACCATGAGTATAGACTCACAAGGTAAAAGCCTGGATGTGATCATCTCAAAAATACGTACAAAACTAGGTGACCATAAACGCATACAGGCTGTACGCGGTGTAGGATATAAACTCGTATGATCATCACATCATTACGAAGTAAGATCAGAGTTGTCTTTTCTATCACACTGCTTTTACTGGGTGCGTTATTTGTCTTTTCTATCAAATATGATCATGCAATGATCGAAGAGAGAAACATTGCACAAGAGCAAGCCATTTCTCACTATCTCTATACCTATTATTTAAAACACGGAAAGATAGATGAATCGTATCTTGATGCACAAAATGTTTCTCTTATCACAGATAAAGGACGGGTCGTTCAGATAGAACGTTTTTTTAAAGAAAAAGGTAAACTTAAACGTTATGCCGTAGATACCATTCATTTAAAGCGTATCATTATCATTAACAATGATAGATTTAAACTTATTCTGGAAAATAAAAATAAAGCGAAGTTCCCACTGAAACGTGCGCTTATTTTCTCCACCGTCTTCCTCCTTATTGTACTTTTATATCTGTGGATCATGAAAAGTTTTCAGCCACTCTCCACACTCAAAAGCCAGATACAAACTTTCTCCAAAGGTGACCTGGATATAGAGTGTAAAAGTGACAAAGAAGATGAGATAGCGGAAGTGGCAAATGAGTTTGATCATGCCGTCACAATGATACGCGAACTCTTACACTCCCGTCAACTCTTTTTACGTGCCATCATGCATGAACTTAAAACCCCTATAGCCAAAGGACGTCTCGTAAGTGAAATGCTTGAAGATGAGAAAAATAAAGCACGTATGCACAGTATCTTTGAAAGACTTAATCTTCTCATAGATGAGTTTGCAAAGATCGAGAAGATCACTTCAAAAAACTTTGATCTGACGATCAAACCCTACAAGATGAGTGACTTGCTAGAAGCCAGTGAAGATATGCTCATGATAGATAATCCAAAGCGTCTCATCACAACAAGAATTGAACAAGACTATAATTTAGATGTTGATTTTGAGCTCTTCACCCTAGTGGTTAAAAATCTACTTGACAATGGTATAAAGTACAGTACAGATAAACAAATCACCGTGATCATAAATGACAACACACTGAAGATCATGAACAAAGGAGAAGCATTAAAAGAGCCGTTAGAGAATTATTTTAAACCTTTCCATACCTCTAAACAAGGTTTAGGTTTAGGACTCTATATTGTAAAAAGTATTTTAGATATTCATCAAATGGAGTTAGAGTACCGACATGAAGATGGAGAAAACATCTTCACGGTAGTATAAAATTATTCAGATTCGTTGTCTGCACCTGAAAGCATAAATGCAAGTTCTAATGCTTGAGAAGCATTCAGTCTTGGATCACATTGTGTATGGTATCTACTTGCAAGTTCCTCTGCAGTAATGGGACTTGAAGTACTACCTGTACATTCAGTCACATCATTTCCAGTCATCTCTAAGTGGATACCCGCTGCTACAGTGCCCATTTCGTTATGGATAGCAACGAACTGCTCTACTTCAGAAAGAATGTTGTCAAAATCTCTGGTTTTAAATCCAGTAGAACTCTTTTCAACATTTCCATGCATAGGATCACAAGACCATACAACATTTTTTCCTTCATCTCTTACACGCTTAAGAAGTTTAGGGAAATACTCTCTGATCTTACTTGCACCCATACGAACAATAAGGTTTAATCTTCCCTCTTCATTCGTAGGATTTAATGCATCAATAAGTTCAATAAGCTCATCTTCTTCCATACTTGGTCCAACTTTACAACCAATAGGGTTTTGAATCCCTCTAAAGTATTCAATATGCGCTTCAGTAAGATCTCTTGTTCTGTCACCTATCCATAACATGTGTGCTGAACAATCATACCATTCACCTGTCTCAGTGTCTTGTCTTGTCAATGCTTCTTCGTAGTTTAGAAGCAGTGCTTCATGTGACGTATAGAGTGTTGTCTGGTGTAGTTGCGGCATCGTGTCACTGTTCAACCCACATGCTGCCATAAACTTCATAGAGTGGTCAATCTTAGTACTGAGTTCATCATAACGTTTTCCAAGGGGATTGTCTTTGATAAAGTCAAGGTTCCACTGGTGTACTTTGTTAAGGTCTGCCAAACCACCTCTAGCAAATGCTCTTACGAGATTGAGTGTAGCTGCAGACTGATTATAAGCTTTGAGCATATTTTTAGGGTTAGGGACTCTAGCTTCTTCAGTAAACTCAATACCATTGATAATATCACCACGGTAACTTGGTAAACTTACTCCATCGATCTCTTCAAAATCTGAAGATCTCGGTTTTGCAAATTGCCCTGCAATTCGACCTACTTTTACTACTGGTTTACCTGTACCATACATTAAAACCATGTTCATCTGAAGCATAAGTTTAAAAAGGTTTTTAATGTTTTTTGCATTAAAATCAGAAAAGCTCTCTGCACAATCTCCACCTTGAAGTAAAAATGCTTCTCCGCGTCCGGCACTTGCAAGTTTCTCTTTCAATGCTCTTGCTTCACCAGCAAAAATAAGTGGCGGGTAAGAACTCAATTCTTCTTCTACTTTTTTAAGAAGTTCTTGATCTTGATATGTTGGTTGTTGCTTTATAGGAAAATCTCTCCAGCTGCTAGGTGTCCAACTCATGGTATGTCCTTAAAAATAAATTGGATGATTATAGCTAAAAAAGATGAAAAAAAGGAATGTAGTTATTCACAGTGTGAAAGAGACGTGAATAACTTTGTTTTATAATTACAATAAGATTTACTTTTTCACAACAAAAGTCACAAAATTTGCCCACTGAAAAACCGTTTCTATACTCTTAAATCCTGCATCTTTACACATCTGTATATTTTCTTTTATCGTAAAAGGTATGAGTACATTTTCCAAGGCTTCACGCTTCTGTGCTATCTCATACTCACTATACCCCTGCTCTTTTTTATACTCATAATAGATATCTATGAGCTCTTTATCAAGTTTTTTATCTTCAAAGACCACTTTCTCAGAGAAAATAAACATACCATCATCATTTAAGCCGTCATAGAGCCTCTTCACAAGCTCTACACGTTGCATAGGACGGATGAACTGTAAGGTATAATTTGCCACAATAATATCTTCTTTATGATAGTCATACGCCAACATATCTGCCAACTCCAACTCTATGTTTGCACCAAAAGCCTGACATTTTTGTTCAGCTCTGTCCAACATCGCTTGAGAATTATCAAGACCTTTTAGTTTCATTTCGACATCCATTTTACTGTGGAGATCAAGCAAGAACTTCGCGGTGGAAGAACCAAGATCAAGTACTTTTTTACCCTCTTCCTGTTCTGAGAGTATCAAAGAGATGACTAACTTTCGTACCTCATCATAAAAAGGCACCGAACGACTCAACATATCATCAAAAACAGAAGCGACTGCTTCATCAAATTCAAACTTTTTTTCTATAGGCTTATTAAATACTTTATCTTGCATCATTATTTCTTTGCATTTTATTTTTATCATTATATTCAAAGAGTATTCTAAATCAGTTGAAGCGTTAAATTTCTTTTTTTATGTTTTTTCATGAAAGTCAAAGCTATTTCTATTAGAATTAGTAGCAAGGGATTAGAATTAGAAATATGGAAAAATTAACTATACTTATCGTAGATGATGACAAAACCACCACTTCAATACTTAACCATATGTTATATACATATACAGATAACATACTTACGGCATCTGATGGAGTAGAGGGACTTGAGCTTTTTCAAGAATATCATCCTGACATCATCCTCTCTGATATCAACATGCCGCGTATGAATGGTCTGGAAATGGTTGAACAGATAAGAAAAATAGATGAAAACGTGAAGATCGCGATCTTCACAGACTTTGAAAAACGTGATATTCTCATCAAAGCTATTGAGCTTGGTGTCAACCAATTTCTTTCAAAACCATTTGCTTCTAAAAGTTTTTCAAAAACCATACAACACCTTTACAATGAAGTGATAGAGAAAAGACGTAGCAATCGAGAGATTCAAAGACAACAAAATATACTTCATGCCATCAATGAAATGTCCCATAACTTCTTACAACAATCCGACTGGATGGAAGCACTGCATCAAGAGATGAAAAATCTTAAGCAAGCTTCCAACATGTCATCCATATTTATATACCAAAATGAACCGGACAACGATAATCTCTCTGCTCATAAACTTTTATATATCAACGATAATACAGAAGCGAAAAGTAAAAAACGTATCCATTACCGTAAACATTATTTTATGCGATGGAAAAACCAATTAGAGAAAAACTTACCCGTAAATGGGAGTAGAGATGACTATGATAAGTCAAAAAAGAAACTCTTGGACCTATTTAAGATCAATTCCCTACTCATATTGCCTATCTTTGTACAAAATAAATGGTGGGGATTTCTTGGTATTGGAGATGAACACAAGCAAATACTGGAATCTACAAATGTAGAAATGCTCAGTACTGCAGCATCCATCATCGGTTCTGCTATCAATAACAGAAACAACCTTAAATCACTTGAAATGTCCTCTGCAGTCTATAAACATACTATGGATGGTGTTTTGATCACAGATAGCCATAACCATATTGTACATGTCAATGATGCATTTCTTAATATTACAGGATACCCACTAGCTTCTGTCATAGGTAAAGATCCTAAGGTTCTCAGATCGGGGAAACACGATAAACACTTTTATCAAAAGATCTGGAATCAGTTATCCATGAATGGCTATTGGCAAGGGGAAATAACCAATCGTAAAAAAAATGGTGAAATATATATCGAATGGTTAAGTATCAATGCTATCAAAAATGCACAAGGAGAGATAGAAAACTTTATCGGTATCTTTTCGGATGTGACACACCAGCGAAAGGATGCACATAACCAAGCTTACTTAGCAACGCATGATCCCCTTACAGGTCTTTCCAATAGACTTTTGTTCAACGATAGATTGGAACATGCTATCAATCATGCTGAAAGGTTCGATAAATGTATTAGTCTTATATTTTGCGATTTGGACAATTTTAAACCGATCAATGATACCTATGGACACTCAGTCGGAGATGAGATCTTAAAAAGAGTAGGGAACTCTCTTCAAGATATTTTGAGGAAAGATGATACAGTTTGTCGTTTCGGTGGAGATGAATTTGTCATACTTGTTGAAGACTTAAATAGTTTTGAGTATCTTGATGAAATTTTACGTCGGATCAATGAACTCACGCATACACCTTGTGTCATCGATGGGAACACTATCTCCATAGGTATGAGTATTGGTGCTTCAATTTATCCAGATGACGGTGTGACACCAGAAGCGTTGATAAACGCTGCAGATACGGCGATGTACAGAGCAAAAAACAGTGGTAAAAATCGTATAGAGTATTCTCAATCTGACCTCAACGTATATTGTCTAAAAAATTACAAAAGTATAGGTGATTCAGACATTCACTATACTATTTAACTTTCTGCGTATCATGTCAATAACTTTTTTGCCATACCTATATCATCTTGAATTTGTTTCTTTAGGGCATCCAGAGTCTCAAACTTTTGATTGATACGTATGAAGTCTATAAACTCTAACGCTATCTCTCCGCTTACTTCACCGATCTCTTGATCTAAAATGTGTGTCTCTACAGCAAAAGATGCATCTGTTGTAACACGGTGTCCTAAAAAGCTCACAGAAGCTAACCATTTCCCATCTATAAGTGTACGTGTAGCATAGACACCTTCTAGTGGAAGTTGATACTCTTTTACATTTAAATTAATCGTAGGAACCAACTCTTTTTTACCCAGTCCCTGTCCTTGTATCACTTGGCCTTGTATATAGTAGGTTCTACCCAGCAATTTATTTGCCAGTGCTATTTTACCCTCACGCAAATACGCTTTGATAGTACGAGAATGAACAGGTATCTCTTCAAGAGTTACCTGTTCAACGATGACTATTTCTTTATTACATAAGGTTTTAAGTATTTGAGCATTTCCTGCTTTATTTTTACCAAAATGAAAATCATACCCCACAATGATCGTTTCAAGTGCAGGAAAATCAACTTCCAATTTATGTACAAATGCTTCAGGTGTAAGAGATTTTATTTTATCGAAATGGTAAAAACAGCATACTTTAGAGGTAAATAGTGAACGTTTATATCCAGGTGTCAGGTAGCCGCCATTTCTTTCTATGATCACCAGTGCATCTACTTTGTCTATAAGAGCCTGATGTCCAAGATGTATGCCGTCAAATGAGCCTATGGCAATACTCTTGATCTCGTTTCTTAACTCCAAGTCTACTTCTCCATCTTTATAAAATGATAAAGATACTCTTGATTACCCTCTTTACCCTGGACTTGCGAAAGTGCCTGGTACTTGAGTTCCCATCCTAACTTTACAGCTTCTGCCTCAAACTCCTCTTTTCGTCTGGCTATCGCATCAAGATCTTGCACCACACCTTTACTGTCACGCTTCACATCTTTACCTACTTCAAACTGTGGTTTGTAGAGTATCACGATATCTGTGCCATTTTGACTAAGCCTGTCTATATCGTTTGTAATCTGCAGTATAGAAATGAAAGAGACATCACAGGTGATCAATTCAAAAGCATCATCACTTTGAAATTCACGTATATCTGTCTCTTCATGCAGTGAAAGCTTTTTATTATTACGCAGTGAAACATGCAGTTGGTCTTTACCCACATCTACACAGGAGAGTGTTGCCACTGTATTTTCAAGTACGATCTGAGCAAATCCACCCGTACTGGAACCAATATCTAAGGCTTTTTTACCTTGAAGGTCCATAGGGTGTTCAGCCAAGAAATTCTCTAACTTACGTGCTGCACGACTCACATAAAACTTCGTATCTTCTACTTCAACTATCGTATTTTCATCTATTTTAGCTGAGGCTTTAGCCTTCTTACCATCTACCATAACCTGCCCAGCCTTTATCGCATCATTCGCACGATTACGGCTTTCAAAGTAACCCTCATCTACCAGGTATTTATCTAGTCTCATAATATCTCCCTCATCTCATCTTCAGTCAGTGTACTCACACCTAAACTCTCTGCTTTGGTCAGTTTAGATCCGGCATCTTCACCGTATACTACATAATCTGTTTTTTTACTCACAGAACCACTTACTTTGGCCCCTAGTTTTTCAAGCATCTCTTTAACTATGCCACGGCTAACAGACATAGACCCGGTAAGTACCACAGTTTTGTCTTTAAAAGGATTTTCTTCTGCTTCGACTTTCTCTTCTACTGTAGGTTGAATCTCTTCAAAAAGTTTTAAAACAAAATCGTAGTTGACACGCATAAATTCCAACAAGGAGTTTGCCATCTCTTCACCTATACCGTCTAGTGCTACTACTTCTTCAAATGTAGCATCTACAATACCAAGTCCAAACTCTAAGGCCAATGACTTACTGGCCACTTCCCCGATATGCTCTATACCCATCGCAGAGAATAGTCTGTAAAGAGGTACACCTTTTGTATCAGCGATGGCATCAAGAAGGTTTTGTATACGCTTCTCTTTGAACCCTTCCATCCCTTCTAAATCTTCAAACTTCAAATGATAGAGTCCTAAAATATCTTCTATTTTATGCTCTTTAACCAATATCTCAACGATCTTAGAGCCGAGTCCATCTATGTTCATACACCCTTTTTTAGCAAAGTGAATGATAGAGTTTACTACTCTGTCAGGACAATCCAAATTCTGACACTTAATAAGTGTACCCTCATCCAGTACTTCACTCTGGCAAGTAGGACACTCTGTCGGTCTTTCAATAGCTATCTCTGATCCATCTCTTCTATCATCTAAGACCTTAGTGATCTTAGGGATAACATCTCCAGAGCGTATGAGTATGACGCTATCACCTATCATCAAACCCTTACGTTCTATCTCATCGAAATTATGTAGTGTCGCACGTGCAATAATCGCACCATCTACTTCTACAGGTTCTACCTCTGCTACAGGGGTAATAACACCCGTTCTTCCTACCTGAAGGGTAATGTCATTGACTTTGGTCACTTTCTCTACAGCTGGGAATTTGTAAGCACACATCCATTTGGGGACTTTTACGGTATACCCCAGGTCTTCTTGTTTGCTGACATCATCCACTTTAATCACCATACCATCCATCATCATTGGTATCTCATCTCTCTTCGCGATGAGATCATGATAAAAGGCTTCAATCTCTTCAATACTGGAACACTCCTGAGCATGAGGAGGCTCTAAAAATCCTAAGTCATAAACAAAATCCATCTTTTCGGAAAGTTTTGGCTGTGTTAAACTGTTTTCACCCAAACCCCAAGGGTAAAATACCAACCTTCGTTTTGCTGTGACTGAAGAGTCTAACTGTCTAAGACTTCCCGCCGCGGCGTTTCGTGGATTTGCAAAAACCTGTTCACCCTCTTCCAGTCTCTCTTTGTTAATGATCTCAAAATCATCTTTACGGATGACCACTTCACCACGTATCTCTATCTGACCATCATAGTCGATACTTAAAGGTACAGAACGAATGGTACGCACATTGTCTGTCACCTCTTCACCTATAACACCATCACCACGTGTGATCGCACGGACCAATTTACCGTTTTCATACAGTAAGTTCATACTCGCACCATCAAACTTAGGCTCACAAAAGTAGACACATTCACCTACATTTTTGACGGTTCTGTCCAACCATTCCTGTACTTCATTTGTGTTGAATACATCTTCCATACTCCACATACGTTTGATATGTTTTGCCTTGGAAAACTCATCACGTACCACACCACCTACGCGCTTTGTAGGAGAGTCTTCTGCCACTTCAGTAGGGTTGGCTGTTTCGTAGTCTAACACTTCATGGTAAAGCTTGTCATACTCTTCATCCGTGGCTATAGGGTTGTCTTCCACATAGTAAGCGTATGCCCATTTTTTGAGGACTTGTATTTTTTCTTGGTATTGTTCGTTTGTCATTTTTTATAGTTTACTTTCTCTTTTTTTCCATCAAACTTCGGAGTCGTATGCAAAATATACACATCTAAAAAAGCTTTCGCTCTGGCTAAATACTCTCTGGCTTTCATCCTATAGGCAGCCTTTGTGCCAGGGATATCTTTTGCCATAAACCCTATGACTTTTTGTCCTTTGGTTTTGGCTATGAACAATGCTCTTTCAAGATGAAATTTCTGTGAGACGATTATATAGTCTTTTAGGTCAAAAATCGCTTCAGCTCTCACCACAGAATCAAGTGTTCTCACTCCCAAAGGATCCAGCTTGATGTACCGGCTTGGAATCCCTGCTTTTATAAGATCTTTTTGCATCTTGCTTGTCTCATTATAATACTTTGTACTGTTGTCTCCTGAAACCACTATGGCTTTCACTTTCCCTGCTTTAAAGAGATTGACTGCGGCACGAATACGATATGTGTAAAAGTAGTTTTTCCCGCCACCTACCATATATTTGGCTGTACCTAACACCAAAGCAGCTTTTTTCGCTGGGATTTTTGTAGTGTTCTTATAAAGATTTGGCTCTGCCTGTTTTGAGATAGACATATCTATGACAACAAGGGCTACCACTGTGACAAGTACAATCACAAAAATCCACTTTAGTATACGTAGCAAGATCTTACAGCATCGCTCTCAAAACAGTTAAAGCCTGTTGATGCTCAGCCACATCATGACAACGCACGATCGAAGCCCCATTTTCAACAGCTTTCAAGTGAATTGCCAAGGTCCCAGGTAAACGATGTTCAGGTGTAGAGGCAATTATTTTATCTATCATCGATTTTCTGCTTGCACCTACCAGCACTTCACAGCCAAATACTTTAAAATGTACCATGTTCTTGATCAGCGTCAGATTGTGTTCCAGGGTTTTACCAAAGCCAATCCCTACATCTAAAATGATCTTTTCTCTAGCAAGTCCCAAGTCTTCACATTTGGCAATACGTGCTTCAAAAAAATCACTTACCTCAACCATCACATCCTCATACTCCGGATCTTTTTGCATGGTTTTTGGAGTACCCTGCATATGCATGATGCAAAGCTTGGCATCATACTTCACTGCAAGATTGATAATAGCTTCATCGCTAGCCCCTGTGATATCATTGATGAGACTGAATCCGCTGTTGAGTGCATACTCTACGACATCTGGTGTAGTGCTGTCTATAGAAAAAGTCGCTTTTTCATACAGTTTTTCAGATTTGATGATGTCACAAATAGGTTTGATACGTGCTAACTCTTCTTCCCCACTCACCTCATCCGCACCCGGACGGGATGACACAGCACCGATATCGATAATACTTGCACCATTGTCTATCATGGTGCTGATCTGTTTGATGGCATCCTCAGCCTTAAACCTGCTTCCGGCATAAAAACTGTCATCGTTGGCATTAATCACACCCATGATCTGTGTAGGATAGGTTTTTGTAGAAAGAAATTTCTTCAGTTGGGTAGCAACTGTTTTGAGCCCAAAAGGTTGTGCCAACTCTTTTTTAGAGAGGAGTTCCATATGTTTTCTCGTCCCTATAAGAATGCAGTCATAGGTAGGTTTTTCACAGAGTATAACGCCACCGGGTACAGCCAGTTCTGCACCTATGCTGAGAGCATCTTGTTTGAGTATGTTTGCTGCGGGTGTTTTAAGATCTTTGATGAAGAAGTAGAGAAGTTCCATCTTCTTTGCCATGATACCCACACCGCCACTCTCTACATCAAGTGCTTTAAGGGCTGCTTTTTTATCTGATATATGTCCAAGTTGATAGATGTTCATTATTGACTCCTAGGCAAGCAAGCGTCATTCTCGGGCTTGACGAGATATATTATTTTATCTTTTTTTGCGTGCTAAAAGCTTTAATAATAAAGTATTCAACACAAACTGAGGTGGTGACCCTACATCCAACGCGATAAACGTATTTGAAAAGAGTGTGAGGGTCTTTTCATCTAAGTTGTAAGCTTGTGAATGTATAGCTGCTTTACTGATACGTTCAACAAGCAGCTTCATTGCTTTGGCATCCGTACGTTTATGGGTTTGTACAAAGTCATACACCGTAGCCAAAGAGAGTTGACCTAAGTCCAGGTCCAGTTTTTCTTCTTCTTTCTCCTGAGAGAGTACCATAATAGGTAAACGTGAACGAATCGTATCTAGGATCGTGGCTTTACTGGGTGTAATCAGAATAAACTCTTTTTTGGGTGGGGGTTCTTCTATGACTTTTAAAAGTTTGTTTTGTACCACAGGAGAGAATGTTTTAGCTGCAATGATGATGACGGTGGTCTCTTCGCTGGCCATGTAAGCCTTTTCTATCGCCAGCTTCGCATCTTCCACTAAAAAAGTGTCTTCTTTGATGATCTTTACAAAACGTTCATTTTGCTGCAGTCCTTCGAGCTGGATCACCGTGTCATCGATATCGCTGCTGATGATCACTTGGCTAACTAGTCTCATGACTCTAAGTCTAAGTCCCCGAAAAGTGCTGCTGAGAGTGTATTGTCAAAAAGCTTGAAGAGTTGTAAAAGTTTAATATCCAGTAAAGTATCTGAACTACGGAAAGCAAAACTGTCCTGTACTTCTTCATCCATGACCCATAAAAAACTATCCTCATTCCTGTAGGCAAGCTTCGTATACGGATGGTCACCTTTACCGATATACCAAATATAATATCCGTTCGGATAAGAGATATCCAACATATCTTCAAGAAGTTGCAGATCTTGTGTGGATTTCATAGAGTGAAGATGCGGGAAACAGCTCGATAAAGCGTAAAAAGGAAGAAGCGGTCTGTTTTTTTTCAGATCATTGATATTGTTTAAAATATATTTAGCAAACCACTCATGAGATTCATCAGTAATGATAAGAGCTGTTTTCCCCTCAATACTTTGGGAAACAGCACTTTTGGCTAAAGGTGCCCACTCATAACGGTACTCTTCCATCCATGAAAAAGAGGACTCTTCTTCACGTATGGTCTCCAGTGTCCACTTTAAAAGCTGCTGCATTACTCTACTTATCTAGCTTGTAAGCTTCATGAAGTGCACGGATCGCAAGCTCACCATACTTCTCATCTATCACCATAGAGACTTTTATCTCAGAAGTAGATATCATCTGTATGTTGATATTACTTTCAGCAAGTACAGTAAATGCTGTAGCCGCCACACCTGAGTGAGATTTCATACCTACACCCACAACAGAGACTTTACATACATGCTCATCAAAATCCATCCCTTCAATATCATGGTCAAAACTTGCCATCAGTTTTTTAGCATTCTCATGTTCACTTTGAGGTACAGTAAACCCAAGGTTTGTTGAACCGTCAGTACCCCTATTTTGGATGATCATATCTACATTAATGTTCTCTTCTGCCAACATTGTAAATATCTCTGCTGCGATTCCTGGTCTGTCTGACACACCTCTTAGTGTAACTCTTGCTTGGTTTTTGTCAAGGACAACACCACTTACTAATACTTCTTCCATACTGTTGCTCTCCTTTGTGATAAGCGTACCTTCATTGTCGCTAAAACTACTTTTAGCGTACAGTTTTACATTAAGTTTTTTTGCCAATTCTACTGAACGGTTCTGTAATACCTTCGCACCCAGTGACGAAAGCTCCAACATCTCATCATAAGAGATAGTGTCAAGCTTCTTTGCATTGGGTTCGATACGTGGGTCTGTCGTATAGATACCATCTACATCAGAATAGATCTCACACTGGTCTGCTTTCAGTGCACCTGCCAACGCAACAGCAGAAAGATCTGAACCACCACGTCCCAGTGTTGTCACTGAACCATCTTTGTTGATACCCTGAAAACCTGCTACAACAATGATTTTACCTTCGCCTAGAGCGTTGTGCATCGCAGTGGGGTCGATAGCCTCTATACGTGCATACGTATGTGAATCATCTGTCACGATACCTGCTTGACGTCCAGTCATTGCTACTGCAGCATACCCTTTTGACTGTAAAGCGATAGAGAGGAGTGCAGCAGTAACACGTTCACCTGAACTAAGCAGCATATCCATCTCTTTTTTCGCAGGGTTTTCTGCAAAGTGTTCTGCCAAACCTATCAGTTTATTCGTTTCACCACTCATCGCAGAGACAACGACTACAATGTCATCACCAGCTTCTCTTGCTTTGGCTACACGGTTGGCCACATTTTCGATACGATCTAAATCTCCAACGCTTGTACCACCATATTTATGTACAACTAACATCTATATCAAACCCTCTTCTATAAAATAATCAATCACTCTACGATACACTTTACGTTTAAAGTAGGTCACCTTTTTAAATAACTGTTCATACTCTACAAACTCATACTCTTCAAACTCAGGAATATCATATGCCTGTAAATTGATGGTTGCACTCTCTTTAAGGCGTACCAAAAAATATTTTTGTGTCTGCCCGTCAAAAGGGTATGTTTTACCTCGTGATGTTTTGGGAAAGTCATAAGAGATCCATTCAGGAAATTCTCCTAGTACTTCTACATGATCACAGCCTATCTCTTCCAACAATTCTCGTTTTAAAGCCTCTCGAGGTGTTTCACCTTCATCGATGCCCCCTTGAGGGAATTGCCACGCATTCCTAATATCACTTCGATGTGCTACAAAAAATTCACACTTGTCCGGATATTTGGAAGAGAGTATTACAGCTGCAACATTTGGCCTATAGCTCTTTTTCTTTTGCATACTTTTACTCATTTCACTATGTAATTAAATAGGACGCAACAAAGCTGAAATTCTTTTATTGCGTTAGCACTGTGCCTCCTTCAAAAGAAAGCTAAAGAGACGAGTCTCTTTTGATAATCAGCACCAAATTGTATTTTCACTCTAAATCTACTAAAGTTTATCGATACATTCCCAATTTTCTGATATTATTCTATCTAAAATGCGGTTACAAACATTTGAAAACATTCAAAAAGTGAGAAAACTATTTGCTAATTTATCTTCATATCCCCTACTGTGATTCTAAGTGTCACTACTGTAGCTTTAACACCTATGTCGATAAATTTGAAACCCAGTCCAAGTATATGAAAGCCCTCTATCAACAACTCACTTTTGAACTGAAACGTTTTGATGCCAAACCGCAAAGTATAGAAACACTTTTTATAGGAGGAGGTACACCTTCAACTGTAAGCCCTGAACTCTATGCTCCCATTTTTGAACTGCTTCATCCCTATCTGCAAAAAAATGCTGAGATCACAACTGAAGCAAATCCGAATTCTGCAACCAAAGAGTGGCTTGAGGGTATGAAAGATCTTGGTGTGAACCGTATCAGCTTTGGGGTACAAAGCTTTAATGCACAGAAGCTGAAAGCACTGAACCGGGCACATAATCCACAACAGGCCAAAGAGGCCATACTTTATGCCAAAAAACTTGGATTTGAGCATCTCTCTTTAGATTTGATCTATAACTACCAAGGTGACACGAAAGAACTGCTTTTAGCTGACATAAAAGAGGCCTTTTCTCTACCCATTGACCATATATCTGCCTATGAACTCACCATAGAAGATGGTACAAAATTTTCAAGTACACCGGAGGTAAGACAAGAAGATGAGAATCTTGCTTTTTTTGTCACTGATGAGATAGAAAAACGAGGATTTAAAGCGTATGAAATTTCAAACTTCGGTACCTATCAAAGCAAACATAACAAAGGCTACTGGGAACTTAAAAACTACATAGGTGCCGGAGCTGGAGCAGTAGGATTCTTGAAAGACAGACGTTATTATCCTCAAACAGATATCGAAACCTATGTCGCAAACCCGCTTAATATCACAGAAGAGCCCTTAACCCCGGATGAATTACTGACAGAAAGAATCTTTTTAGGCTTGCGCAGTTCTGTGGGTATTCAAAAATCTCTTCTCTCAGACAAGATGAGAAAAAGAGCAAATATCCTTTGTGAAAAAAAGAAACTTCTTTGTGATGAGACACATTACTATAATAATAATTTCTTCTTGAGTGATGAACTCGCGCTGTATATTTTAGAATAATTTGATAAAATACAGCAATTAAACTACAAGGCACACTATGTTTGGCATCGGCTTTACCGAGTTACTAATTATTTCTATTGTTGCTATACTCTTTTTAGGTCCAGATAAGCTACCCCAAGCGATGATTGAGATGGCTAAATTTATCAAAAGTGTCAAGAAGACTGTAGGTGAAGCAAAAAGTTCTCTTGAAGAAGAGATGAAGATCGCAGACCTCAAAGAGGAAGCACTGAGCTACAAAAAACAACTTGATGATGCGACAAGCGAACTGAAAAATTTTAAAAACATAGATTTTGATGATTTTGATGATCTTAGCTATGATGATGAGATCTCAACAGAATCTCCTAAAGCGATCGCAAAAGGTTATCATGAAAATGAGCCTAAGACAAAAAAAGAGACAACTGAAGACGAAGTCGTTGCAACGCCAGTTGAGGCAAAAAATGACACTGTGACATTTAAAAAAGAAAAAAAGAAAAAGAAAAAAGAAGCGACTGATGAAACAACAGACAGACCTAAAGATGATGCATAATGTTTAGTGAACTTAGACCCCACCTTGTTGAACTGCGAAAAAGACTTGGACTTTC
>Ga0209013_10002518_pt1 | contig 16591 bp, 16 predicted proteins | sample Cruoilmetagenom2_FD_187291 | JGI IMG/M metagenome (GOLD analysis project Ga0209013, IMG submission 187291) | Oil polluted marine microbial communities from Coal Oil Point, Santa Barbara, California, USA - Sample 2 (SPAdes) (version 2) | ecosystem: Environmental > Aquatic > Marine > Oil seeps ...
TATTAACTGATTGAATTTACAGGCTGTCCCGCCTTACGTTGGTAGCCGGCGCATAGCGACGGGACAACGGTACATGATAGTGATCTTGCCGAAGGGTATGCCGGAACCTTTCTTTGTTACCATTTGCACGATAGTCGTGTCCAAAAAGCGATTAGGCGGGCTGTCAATAAAGCCCAAAAAAGCAAAAAGTCCTCTTGATTTTTAGTATGAACCACCCCGTGTGGTGACTACGGATGCGGTTATGAATTTTAATAAAGTTGCAAATTGGCTGTCCACACATGTTCCGGTAAAATCCGGAATAAACGCTTCCCAATTTAGTAAGTTAAGGTATTCTATTAATTTTATAACAAAAAAACAGAGCAAAGCGATTCCACAAATCGACAATCATCAATCACCAAAGTTAATGTCTTTTTCTATAACTGTACCTTCCTTTATAACTGTCTGAGACCCGCTCCTGTTATTTATTACAACATTCCCCCTAATCTTTATATTTCCCTCAAAAAACACATCCCCGATTATTTTCAGGGAGCTGCAGTTAATTAAAGAAGGAATGCCGTTCGCAAACCTTTTATTAAACATATCTATTTTTCTGTAATATCTGGGATCAAGATCTATATTTATATTGAAACAGTTACCCTCTTGTCCTCTTTCCGGGTTTACTATTAGCTGTTTATCGTCTGAAAATAAAAAGCAGTCAGAACGAATAGCCAATAGTTCATTGCATGTTTTAACAGGAAAAAAACGGGATCTGGGGACTCTGATTGCTGTTGCCCCTTCAATAATTGAGATTGCCGATCCCATTGCGGTTTCAATCTGATAAACAGGAGGGCTGAATTCATCCCTTGGATCCAGGTTTTTTGGATTCAGAATCATTGGAAGTTTAATTGTCCCATGTTTTTCGATTAAACTCTTTAACAATCTTAAATCAAGCCAGATGTTATTTGTATTAAAATATTTATAACGACCTACATCCCTGCACTTTTCAATCTCCCTTTTCGGACATTGAGCAGCTTCACGCAAAATTAAATGGCCGTTCTTATGTCTGGCCATATGTCCTCCTTTGAAATCAATGGGCATCCTTTCCGAGACCTCCATCATAAAAGGAAAACCTTTCTCGGAAAAAAATCCAAGGAGCGATTTGTCTATATTGGCGACTAAATTATCTGAATTTGCAATAAAAGCATATCGAATTCCCTCATCAAGTAATTGCTGAAGGATTCCGGATGTTAATAGCGCTGTATAAACATCTCCATGCCCTGGCGGATTCCACTCTATGCGTCGATCCCCTGGCCAGTCTGCAGGAGAAAAATCATGACGTAAGATTTTGGGAAACTTATGCTGAAGGAATAATCTGGGAAATCTGGATGGTTTAATCATTGATAGAGCGGAAATTGTATCCTGATGAGTACTAAAGCTGTTCATAAGACACAGTTCAACATTGAACTTTTCCGCTTTTTCTAAAATTATTTCAAGGAATGTTTTGTCATCTTTTGCCCGTATTAAAGATTTTGCTTTTGTCATGCCCATAGTTGTGCCCAAACCGCCGTTTAAAATTATCATAACGACATGTTTTAATGCTTTTTCACCGGCATCTGCATATTCAGGTGCATATTTTGCGTCTTCAATCTCATCTGCATTAACGGGTTTTATATTTTTGTCATAAATAAATCCTTTTTCCTCTGCAACGACTTTTTTATAATAATATACAAACGTATCAATAACTATAGGCTGAATACCCTCTTTTTTCATTTTTGATATAAAGGACTGCAAATGTTTTGGTTCGCTCGGGTTTTTCACAGCAATACCCCGGAAATATTGATTTATGATTGTTGATTGAAGGTATTCTATTAATTTTATATAATTAAGTAGTTTAATGTGTTTCTGCAAAAGGCTTATAGGTTATAACAAAAAGACAGAGCGAAGCGATTACACAAATCAACAGTCAACAATCATAAATCAACAATCCATCCAAGAGGATCTTCTGCCCTGCCATACTGTATGTCTGTAATGGCATTGTAAAACCTGTTTGCCATTGGACCAACCTTACCGTCGTTTAGGGTCAAAACCTTTTCGCCGTATTTTATTTCACCGACAGGTGAAATAACGGCAGCGGTGCCTGACCCGAAGATCTCTTGAAGCTTGCCTGATTCGTATGCATCAATTAATTCGTTTATACTAATTTTCCTCTCTTCGACTTTCAAATTCCACATTTTTGCAAGGGAAATTACAGAATCTCTGGTAATCCCTGGAAGTATGCTTCCGGTTAACATTGGAGTAACAATCTCGTCATCTATGACAAAAAATATGTTCATAGATCCAACTTCTTCCACATATTTACGTTCAACTCCGTCAAGCCATAAAACCTGTGTATAACCATTTTTATGGGCTTCTTCGCCGGCATAAAGACTTGCTGCATAGTTTCCGGCTGTTTTGACATTTCCAACACCGCCGCGCACAGCTCTAACATGATTTTTTGTTACCCAGATTTTAACTGGATTAAAGCCTTCTTTATAATATGCACCAACTGGTGAAAGAATAATAAACAAACGATATGTATGAGAAGCACGTACACCCAGAAACGGGTCCATAGCAATAATTGTCGGTCGTATGTAAAGGGAAGTTTCCGAAGCACTCGGGACCCAGTCCTTTTCAATATTCAGCAACTGTTTCAAAGCGTGAAAGAGAAAATCCTCATCAACCTCAGGGATGCATAGAGCTCTTGCAGATTTATTCAGTCTCGTAAAATTATTTGTCGGTCGAAAAAGCTGAATAATGCCTGACTCTGTCCTGAAAGATTTGAGCCCCTCAAAAATGGACTGGCCATAATGAAGAACCATTGTCGCCGGATCCATTGTGATGGATGAGTATGGCTCTATGCGCGGATTATGCCATCCATCTTTAGGATTGTAATCCATATTAAACATATGGTCTGTAAATATTGACCCAAAATCAAGGCTGGAATCACCTGGCCGCTGTTTCAATTTATCGCATAGTTTAACAGTTATTTGCACTCAAGCCTCCTCGAGCAAACTAATTCAGCAGTTGGAGAGTTTTTAACCCGCATCATTAAGCGAAATGGATGATCAGATTTTGCCAGATAAATTCCATAACATAAGACCGGTTTTATTATCGTAAGCTCTTTCAAATGGCTTTCCTTTTAATTCCTGAAGACTGATTTCGCCCGCAAAAATAATTGTTTCTGAAAAAAGATGCCCTCCAATGATTTTACCTTTTTCATCACTTAAAACAATGTGCGCATGTACAAATGGACTATCATCTTTTATTGAAACGTTACCAGTACAAGCTGTGATTTCAAGAGGAGCTTCTTCGTTGAAAGTTACATAAACCTGCTGTTTTTGGTCATAACATCCTAATGTAACAGATGAAACAGAACCAAGAACTGAAAAAACGGCCGTCTGGATTGAGGCTTCTTTACAAAAATCCTCAACAGAGGCTATCAAATCCTTACCAAAAGCAAGTTTGCCTAAAAAAAAACGTCCGGGTTTAAATTCAGATATATTCTTCATATAAACAAAAGGTTGAATCCAATTTACAGGTTGATATTTTGTAACTACCAAGGGGTTTAGGCCGAAGGAAACAGATGATTTCTGAGCGTTATTCTCTACGTTGAACCTAAGTTTCCGGCAGTTTTAAGAAAATGTTTGGTTTCCGGAAGTCTTTTCCCTAAAAGTCTTCAGTCTAACCAACCTGAGTAGTCACGATGCTTTTATTTTTTAAGATATAAGAATATTTCCGCTTTAAATCAAGAAATAAATTTTATCTGGATATTCGATATAAGACACAACCTGCAAAGCTATGACTTTATCATTGCCGGGGGCTACAATTACCGCATGAACGCTCGGAATCAGGGGTTTTCGTTCAGGCATCAGCTCACAAATACGGAAATAACATTTTTTCTTGCATTTACATGTTGTATTGTAACGTGAATCAGGTCCTGAGGCTTTAAATTCATACCGCTGGATATAGGCAGATCACATTCAATCATATATTCGGTAAGTAGCACCTGATAATTTTCTTTTCGCCTGGAGAGAACGATAGCTTCTTGTTCCTCTCTGATTTTCCTTTCAAGATATTTCAATAACCAGTACCTGTAACGACTGCGCTGGATCTTTGATACATAACTCATGGGTTGTTCAAGGCGCTGTATTAAACTTTCTATTTCTTCCTTTGTGTAGGGTTCTTCTAACCCGAGAATTCCTCTCAACTGACGCTGTGTAATCAGGTCAAAATATTTACGTATCGGAGAGGTGGCGGTAACATAGGCACCTAATCCAAGACCTGAGTGATTCTCTGCTTCAGGTCTCAAAATAAAACGGCTCAAGAATTTTCGCTGCATCCAGTTTTGGAAAAGTGTGCCTTCTTCTCCCTTATAGAGACGTTCCCTTGGTTCAGCCTGAGACCTGAAGATTGCCGGCATATCATGTTTCAGAAGGAATTCCGCCATAAGCCAGTTGGCCATGATCATTATTTCTGAAACAAGCATCCTTCCAGGGCTTTCTCTGTTTATTTGAGTAACATTTACTTTGTCGTTGTCCAGCCAGACGTTGATGTCAGGCAGAGATATTTGAATTGCGCCCCGCTTTAATCTTTTTTCCCGAAACTTTTCTGCTATATCGTGAAGGATAAGCACTTCGTGATTTTCATTGGCAATCGTATTGACATCATAATAGGTTAGTTGCCTCTTAACCTTAACCAGGCTCGAAACAATTTCGTAATTGATTATTTCAGCCGATCTGCTTAATTTAATTATTATACTTATAGCCGGACGTACTTCCCCTGCTATCAGACTGCATAGATTTTCTGCAAGGCATGAGGGCAGCATCGGTACTTTCCAGTCAGACATATAAATAGAGCTTCCCCGATTAACAGCCTCTTTGTCTGTAATATCTTCTTTTTTAATGAAATGGGCGACATCGGCGATATGAACGCCAAGACGATAATGATCACCTTTGTCTTCAATGGTTATAGCATCATCAAAATCAAGAGTTGATTGTCCGTCTATCGTTACTGCAGAGAGCTCTGTCAGATCCAGCCTGCCTTTAAAGTCAGCAGGGTCTTTTTTATGCCTGTCGACCAGGTTTGTTGCATTTTTTATGACCTCGCCAGGGAAAACGATCGGAATTTCATATCTGTGCAATTCAATGTTTTCATTTTTATCCCAGACACCCAATTTTACAAGGAGCTGAAATACTATTTCTATGTTATCTATACCTGCTTTTTTAAGAATTGCTTTGCCAAAGGAGTAGTTCGGGCTTTCCTTTTGGAAGAGGTAGCAGGATTTAAGAATATCCATGCATTCTATTTTATCATCAGGCAAGTAAGGTTTTTCGATATCAAGCATTTTTTTTAGCCAGGCAGAGCCCTCATCTATAATACGATTTTTTCGGGCGGCTTCCTTCTGCCGGCTGGCAATCTGTTCTACCTGCTCTTCCGAATAAGGAAAAAAACGGTCGCGATTAAATTTAAAATATGATCTGTTTTTAAAAAATGCCCTTACAACTGCGGATTCATGGTCATAAGTAGGACCATCCGGAAAACAGAATTCAGTCATTGTGGTAAGATCTATCCATTTTTTTTCTGTATTCAGAATTTCCCATAACTCCTTTATATCTATATGATTGATCAGGCCGTTACGTTTGCCGGCTATTTGCTTTAATGCCTCGACCAGCTTATATTTACCCATTGAAAGGTTAAGGTGCGTGTTGCATTTGTGTGATAGCCGACCAGTCGACAGCTTTATTTCCCGATTGTTTTCAGTAAGAATCCTGAGCTTCTGTTTTTTGACTTCAAGTATGACACCGCACATAATTTTCTGGTGGTCAATATATTCTACAATATTTCCTGTTTCCATAATTATAAATCATAACAATCAGGCATGAGAAAGTCAACGTTTCGCCTGATGTTGACCGGCATACGATTCTGTTATAAAAGCGTTGCAACCCTGGACCATGAACCCAAGTAGTTACCATGAAATCAATAAAGTTAATAAAACCATATTTTTTTGAAAAACGATTTTTAATTTTTTTCGGTCTTGTATGTCTAATAGTTGTCGATTTCCTGCAACTGTTTATTCCCAGAATTATAAAATGGGCTGTTGATGACATCACAGCCTTCAGGGTCGATGCAATAAGACTTTCGTACTATGCACTTTATATAGTGGGCATAGCCGTTTTGATTGCATTGTTCAGGTATGGATGGCGGCGTTGCCTTATAGGCACATCAAGAAGAGTGGAAGAGGGGCTGAGAAACAGGCTTTTTGCTCATATTCAAACACTTTCCCCTTCTTTTTTCGATAAAGTCAAGACCGGCGATATTATGGCTCATGCAACAAATGATATCCAGCATGTCCGAATGGCGACCGGCATGGGGATGGTAGCTCTTACAGATTCAATTGTGCTTGGTTCCGCTGCTATTGGTTTTATGGCATATATTAATATCAAACTGACTTTATTTGCATTAATTCCTATGCCAATGATTATTTTTGGCACGCGCTTTTTCAGTAAAAAAATGCACCGCCTGTATCAGGAAGTTCAGGGGACTTTCTCTGATTTAACTGAAGTTGCGAGAGAAAGATTTGCAGGTATTCGAATTATAAAAGCATATAACAGGGAAAAGGAGGAAAAAATCAGACTGGAAAATATATCAAAGGATTATATAAACAGCAACCTGAGACTTGTAAAAATAACAGGGTCTTTCTTCCCGATGATGCTCCTTTTTTCAAATATTAGCCTTGCAATAGTCCTTTATCTCGGGGGACGACAAACCATAGACCTGACGATTACTCCAGGAGATTTTGTGGCGTTCATAAGCTATCTCGGCCTTCTTACATGGCCAATGATGGCTATGGGTTGGGTAACCAACCTTCTGCAGCGGGGAAGAGCATCACTGGATAGAATAGATAAGATTTTACAAAACAGGCCCGAGGTTGCTGATTCCTCAGGCGCAAAGCATCTTGAACTCGTACATGGAAGTATTGGTTTTGAAAACGTCACTTTTTCGTATGGTCATGATAAAGAGCCTGTACTTGCAGGAATTGATATAAAACTGGATAAGGGAAAGGTATTGGGCATTGTGGGAGCTCCCGGAAGCGGTAAAACAACCTTTGCAAATCTTATCCCAAGACTCTTTGATGTAACAGGCGGCAGGATAACATTAGACGAAAAAGATATCCGCAATATCCTGCTCAAGGATCTCAGAGCACAGATTTCTTTTATGCCCCAGGAACCGTTTTTATTTGCAGGTACGATCAGGGAAAACATTTTATTTGGAAATAAAAAAGCAGATGAAAAGGAATTGGTTAAAGCTGTTAAGGAAGCATCTTTGTATAGCACAATAAAATCCTTTCCCGATGGTTTTGAAACAATAGTAGGAGAAAAGGGAGTAATTCTTTCCGGAGGACAGAAACAACGCATAGCACTTGCCCGTGCGCTTTTGCGAGACAGCCCCATTCTAATCCTTGATGACCCTGTAAGTCAGGTGGATATGGAAACCGGAAGCGCCATCATAAATACCATAAAGTCATTGGCAGGCATAAAGACAGTAATAATTGTTTCACACAGGCTTTCAGCGGTTCAATTCGCTGATCAAATAATCGTACTGGATAAAGGTTACATTATAGAATCAGGTACGCATGAGGAATTGATGAAAAATGACAGATACTACGCAACAACATTTCGCCTGCAGGAAATAGAAGAGGAGCTTAATGCATACTGATTTCGGATATTTTGAGGAAAAACAGCTTGGAAAGCCTTATGATATAAAGATGTTAAAAAGGCTTTATCCTTTTACCAGACCGTATAGATTGTTTTTCATATTATCAATATTTCTTGTCATTATTATTACCCTTCTTGATCTGTCCCTTCCGTATATTACCAAAATTGCAATAGACAGGTATATTGTTCCCAAGCTTGAATCAGCTAATTTTAAGGATGTTCCTGGCAGAGAAGATAAAGTCAGATTTTTAGAGGCAGATATAACCGATCCTGAAATTAAAGCAATTGTAAACAAATATTCAGATCAATTCAGGATTTCCGGATCATTTGCTTTAATATCATTTGATGACCTGTCAGGACTGGACAAAGAAGATCTTTCCATATTACGAAAAGACGATTTAGCCGGAGTAAGTCTTATAACAGCCATTTTCATCGGATTAATTCTTTTAAATTTTGTACTAAATTTTTTGCAGGTTATGTTGATGGAATATACCGGGCAGAAAATAATGCATGATTTAAGGGTCCGTCTTTTTGCACATATCCAGGATTTATCAGTTGCATTTTTTAGCCGGAATCCTGTTGGCCGGCTTGTCACAAGGGTCACCAATGATACCCAGAACATGCACGAACTGTTCACCTCGGTTATTTCTTTTGTGTTTAAGGATATATTTCTTCTTTTTGGCATTATGTTTGTTCTAATCACTATTAACTGGAAGCTGGCCCTGATTTCTTTTATTGTACTTCCTTTTGTCTTGTACGCATCATTGTATTTTTCAAGCCTGGCCAGAGATGCATTCAGGGTTTTGAGGATAAAGATTGCGGAAATAAACACTAAATTTTCGGAAACCATTGCAGGGATAAAAGTTGTACAACTTTTTTTGCGGGAAAAGGACAATTATAGAAATTTTGCAAGGCTCAATCATGAAAATTACCAGGCAGGCATGAAGCAGGTGCAGATCTTTGCGATATTTATGCCTGTTGTGGAACTTCTTGGAGCTGTAACTATAGCACTTGTTATTTTTTATGGGGGAGGCGGAGTCCTGGCTGGAAGCATAAGCCTTGGCGCGCTTGTTGCCTTTATTTCTTATATGAAAATGTTTTTCAGGCCCATAAGAGATATGGCTGAAAAGTACAATATCATGCAAAATGCTATGGCATCGGCTGAGAGGATATTTTTGATATTTGATAACAAAGACAGCCTGCCGCAACCCGGGGTTGAACATGGATACAAATTGCCTGCCATAGATAATATTGACAAAATAGAGATAGAAGATGTGTCTTTCAGTTATATTCCTGACGAACCGGTTCTACATAGAGTTTCATTTAAAATAATTGCCGGCGAAACAATAGCAGTTGTCGGAAGAACAGGTTCGGGAAAGACAACTTTGATCAACCTTATTATCAGGTTTTATGATCCAACATCAGGGAGAATACTTATCAATGAAAAGGATATAAAACATTATAAAAAATCAATTCTCAGGTCAAAAATAGCGCTTGTAATGCAGGATCCATTTCTTTTTTCGGGGACCATACGCGAAAACATAGGGCAGGGTAACAGCGATATCTCAGAAAAAGAAATGGAATATATTTTAGAGGCTTCAAATTGCAAAGGTTTTATAAACAGATTGCCGGACGGCCTTGATACCGTTCTATCTGAAGGCGGCGCATCAATTTCCAGCGGTGAACGACAGTTGATCTCAATTGCCAGAGCTTTTGCCCGTAATCCGGGTCTTATTATACTTGATGAGGCGACTTCATATATTGATTCAGCAACAGAGCAAAAGATTCAGGAGGCAGTTTCCAACCTTATGAAAAGCAGGGCATCTGTTATTATTGCTCACAGGCTTACAACAGCACGCAATGCCGACAGAATTATAGTGATAAATAAAGGCCGGATAATTGAGAGCGGGATGCATGTTGAATTAATGACCCAAAGAGGGTTTTATTTTAGATTAAATCAACTGCAGGGATGAAAACTATAATGCTCCCCAAAAACTGGACAACATGTTAAGGTGTATTTTGAAGCATCAAAACCAACCAGCTAAGGAGTAAAATTAATGAGCGGAGTTCGCAAAAATCACAGTGCTGCATTCAAGGCTAAAGTAGCTCTTGAAGCTATAAAACAGAATAAAACAATTGCCCAGTTGTCCGGTGAGTACGGAGTACATTCCAATCAGATAAGCCGATGGAAACAGCACATCAGCGGTAAGTTACAAAACCACGAATACTGTATGCCTGATTAGCGGCCACAAAAATAGGAAAAGCCTTGAAATATACCAAGACATCAGTTCGTCTGTCTGTCGTTAATACGGAATATCAAAAAACCATGAGAGGTTTTCCGGTAAAACAAAGAGTTAGGGTTGACGTTCATGATTTTATATTCTACAATGTAGAACATAAAAGAATGGAGGTTTACCAATGAAAACAGCAGTTGTTCGTGCACGGATTCCAGAAACATTGAAAAAAGATTTTGAGGCGGTTGCCGCTACCCATGGCTGGAACCTAAGCCACGCCATTCGACAATTGATGAACCAATATGTGGCGCAAGAAAAAGAAATGGTCCGCCGGTACCAGGAGGCCTTAGAGGCCATTGAAGACATTGAGTCCGGTCGAGTCGTGGATGGCAAAAAAGTGCTGAGCTGGCTGTCTGGTTGGGGTACCGATGATGAGCAAGAGCCGCCCCAATGAAGCTGATATTTTCCAAGGCGGCGGTACACGATCTGGTGAGACTTCGCGATTTCATCGCGCAGCACAGCCCAGAGGCAGCCCAACGGGTAGCACAAAGATTACGTGGAGCCATTCAAAGGCTGGTGGACACGCCTCAAATTGGTCGACCTGTAGCTAATATGCCTGGTGAAATCCGGGAATTGATATTCGGTAAATATGTAGTTCGCTATGAAGTAAGACAGCGGTATCTCTATATTCTCAGAATTTGGCACGGAAAAGAGGAACACTGATCCCACAATTAAGCTGAACTCATTATTAGGGAGTTCCCTTATAATATCCTACCCAAATAATTTCATAACACCCTTTTAAAAATCCAAAGTGGTGTTGTTATGAAAGAAGAATTCTGAAAATGGCGACACTCCATAATCCCATGGCAAGAACAATGCTAACCAATACTGCTGCGCTGCCAAGATCTTTCGCACGCTTCGCAAGGACATGATATTCTGGAGACGCTATATCCACAACCGACTCAATTGCCGAATTCAACAGCTCGACAGCAAGAACAACAGTAGTTGCCAGAAAGAGTAGTCCCTTCCACACGAGAGATAGTGGCACAAACAGCAGGGCGACCGAAACGATAACAACAATGCATGCCTCTTGACGAAATGCTGCTTCGTTAGAAATGGCAAAACGTAACCCATTCAGAGAATAGAAAAAGGCTGCCCAAATTCTGACGATACCGGTTTTCGTTGGTGGTTTACGATCCATGGCCTTAAAATTGTATAATATTGAGATAAGGGCTCAATCAAAAATGTGATCCTAATATCACCAGCTTTTTCGAACCTTTACACCATATGAATCCAGGTATGTTTTAATCTCTGAAACAGTATATGTGCCATAATGAACCATTGATGCAATAAGCGCTGCATCTGCTTTTCCTTTAGTCAGAACTTCGCAAAGATGCTCGGGTTTTCCGGCACCCCCTGATGCGATTACAGGGATACTAACATTCTCTGAAATAAGAGAGGTCAGTTTCAGCTCATAACCATCCTGGGTTCCATCTGCATCTATAGAATTTAAACAAATCTCTCCTGCTCCAAGTTTTTGTGCTTCAACTGCCCATTTAAGAGCATCAATACCCATATACTTTCTTCCTCCATTGATTACTATTTCATAACCGGAAGGAATTTTTACGCTTTTCCCAACATATTTTACATCCATACCAAGGACTATGCACTGGCTTCCAAAAATTTCAGCTCCTTGAGATATAATTTCATGGTTTTTAACTGCTGCCGAATTAACACTTACCTTTTCAGCTCCTGCTAAAAGTACATTTCTCATGTCATCTACCTCGCGTATCCCTCCGCCTACTGAAAAAGGTATAAATATTGTCTCAGCCACACGTCTTACCACATCAATCATGATATTTCTTTTTTCGTGAGATGCAGTAATATCGTAAAAAACAAGCTCGTCCGCGCCGGCTTCATAATACAAACGAGCCATTTCTACGGGATCTCCAATATCCACATTATTTTCAAAACGTATGCCTTTTGTTGTTCTTCCTTCACGAACGTCAAGGCATGGGATTATTCGTTTACTTAACATATTTTATTCCCACAGTATTACCTGTAATTCCACGTGCAAAAATTCTTCAGTAAAGACAGCCCAGGTCTCCCACTTTTTTCAGGATGAAACTGGGTGGCAATGATATTATTGAATCCAATAATCGATGCAAAAGAAATTCCGTAATCTGTTGTACCTAGAATATGTTCTGAATCGTTCGGATGCGGATAGTATCCATGAACAAAGTAGAATTCATCATCTTCATGCAAATCAGAAAGAACCGGATGTTTTTTAATGTTTTCCAGGCTGTTCCACCCCATGTGAGGAATTTTTAACCGGTTGCCATCTTTGGATTTAATATCTGGCGGAAATGCCTTAACAAATCCATCTATTATCTTAAAACAAGGCGTTTCATTTTCTTCGCTATATTCCATGATTATCTGAGTGCCGAGACATATGCCAAGCATTGGTTTGCCGTCAACAACTGCCTGTTTTATAACTGAATCCAGTTTAAGGCGTTTCAAACTATCCATAGCAGCACCGGCGGCGCCGACTCCGGGAAATATTATCCGCTCCGAACTGTCTATTGTTTTTATGTTATTTGTAACAATGCACTCAAAACCTAAATATGAAACAGCCCGTTCCACACTTGCAAGGTTACCCGCATCATAGTCTATAATAGCAATCATATCTCCCCGTTACCTTTTCTTTTGGCTTCTTCCCATAATTCATTCATTTCACCCTGAGAAACAGATTCTATTTTTCTTCCACTTTTTAATATAACTTTCTCTATATATTTAAAACGATTTTCAAATTTTTTAATGGAATCCGTCAGAGCATTTTCAGGATGAATGCGCGTAAATCTGGCTACATTTACAAGGGTAAATATAACATCTCCAATTTCTATTGCCAAACTTTCCTGATTTTCATTTGATTCATTTAATTCGGTCTTTAATTCAGACCATTCCTCCTCAACTTTCTGTATAACATCTGAAATATTATCCCAGTCAAATCCCACCCTTGCTGCACGCTCTGAAATTTTGTAGGCACGTCTCAAAGCGGGAAGGCCCGAAGGGATAGAATCCAATATTGATTTATTTCTGTTATGTGTTTTTTCATTCATCTTAATTTGGTGCCACTGTTTTCTTAAATCATCAGAGCGGCTGACCTTATTATTACCAAAAACATGAGGATGACGACGTATCATTTTTTCTTTATTTACAGAAGCAGCGTCTTCTATATTAAAAGACCCCATCTCCTGGAACAGCTTGGCTATAAATAAAACATGAAACAAAACATCTCCCAGTTCTTCGCAGACATCATCGGTATTTCCTGATTCAATTGCTTCTAAAAGCTCATATATCTCTTCTACAAGATAAACCGATATGGAACGGGGTGTCTGCTTTTTATCCCATGGGCATCCGTTTTCCCCTCTTAAAACGTCAATAAGTTTATTTAATGCATTTATTCCCAAACTTATTCCTTAAAACTTTTAATAAATATAGATTTTCAGATAATTAATTCCACTGTGTTATCAGTCGTCGACGTATAACCAATACGCCTTCCTCCTTCTGGCCTTGTGAAATTAATTATCTGAAAATCTATAGATTAGGCAGGAAACTTGGAATGAATTATATAATCAGGGATGATTAGCTTTTCTTCCAGGCCTTTTTTAATTCCTCAATTTTAGATACAAAGTGATGTTTCATGTCTTTAGGAATTACTTTAGCCATCTTTTCAGAAATAACTGAAACATGGGGAGAAAGCATAGAGTCTTTGACTATCGGTGCCCCCTTTGGAAGGAAGGAAGTAAGAGCTATCAGCAAAATAGAAGTGATTAATGTTGCCTTAATTATTCCAAATCCAGCTCCGCAGATACGATCAATCCAGCCTAAAAAAGCAATATTTAGAATATACTTGATTACCACTCCAATAATACTGATAATAAAGAAAACTACGCAAAAAATAATCAAAAAGCTAATTATATAAAGGTACGATTTATCTGAAATCCATCCTGATAATAGTTGTGCAAAGTCCATATAATAGGTATAAGCTGCATAAAATCCTCCCAAAACACCTATTACCGAAGATATTTCCTTGATAAAACCTCTAAAAAAACCCCTTATAAGGCAAAATCCAAAAATAATTACAATCAGAATATCAAACTGATTCATCGCGTCCCTTTAAAGCAAGCTCTTAATTGGTATAACAAAAAGACAGCCACCTAAACTGACTCCCAAGCTTTTTATCAAAAACATTGCCCCATAATAATAAGGCCTGTAAATTAACAAAGCGGATATTATGAGTCAAGGTGTTTTTATTTGAAGGCTTTTGCTGTTTGCATTATCTAAAAAAGTTATGATATGTTATAAAAACACGATATGGATGAAAACTCAAGCAATAAGCAGATAAAACTGACCTTCTCAGATATAGCTCTGACAAAACAGCTTTTCGGCGAACATAACGATAATCTTCAAAAAATTGCGGAAGCTATAGGCATTACGATCCACGCAAGAGGCAGCACCGTTATTATTCAGGGCGACAGCATTGCAACAAGCCTGGCCAAAAACATACTAAATCAGCTTTACGGTCTTTTAAAAGAAAAACTTCCTGTCTATCCCGACGATATTGATTATGCGGTAAGGGCTCTTTGTTCTGATGATAATATCAAGCTTAAAGATATCTTTCTGGATAAAGTGTTCATTACATCAAAAAAACGTTTTATTACGCCCAAAAATCGTGCGCAAAAAGAATATATTGATGCTATCCGCAATTATGATATGATTTTTGGAATAGGGCCCGCTGGAACAGGTAAAACATATTTGGCTATGGCTATGGCTGTTTCAGCTCTTTCAAAAAGACAGATAAACAGAATAATTCTTACGAGACCGGCAGTTGAGGCTGGTGAGGCTCTGGGTTTTTTGCCCGGAGACCTGACGGAAAAAATTGATCCGTATTTAAGGCCTCTTTATGATGCACTGCACGATATGATGCGTTTTGAAAAAGTTTCCAATCTCATGCATCAAGGAGTTATAGAAGTAGCCCCCCTTGCTTTTATGCGTGGAAGAACCTTAAATGATGCTTTTATTATTTTAGATGAAGCACAAAATACAACTTCTGAACAAATGAAGATGTTTCTGACCCGAATAGGATTTAACTCCAGGACAGTAATAACCGGCGATATCACTCAGACAGACTTGCCAGCTAATAAATCTTCCGGGCTTATAGAGACAAAAAATATTTTGCAGGGAATAGATGCAATAAAGTTCGTTTTTTTCTCAAAAACAGACGTGGTTAGGCATAAATTAGTTCAGAAAATTATCAATGCGTATGAAGAGCTGGAAGCAAGTAAAAAAAATATTGATAATTGAAAATATATCTTTTAATGTTAATGTTTCAAAGTCTCATTTCCTTTCCGTATTATTTTATTCACAAACACAATAAATCCCATATGAATATAGAAAAAATTAATAAAGCAATTGGAAAATTTTTTGCCTCAAGCAAATCTATTAGATGGTTTATTCTTATAGGATTTATCATAATATTTACCATCATCCTTTATCCAACTCTTATAATAACGAAACATTCCTATAAGTTAGGAGATGTTGCTGAAAGAGATATTAAAGCACCAAAAGATTTTATTATCAAAGACAAAAAAGGTGCAGAGGAAAATCGTAAAAGGGCTGCCGAAGAGATTTTAACTGTTTACGATAATAATGCGTCTCTTGGCGCAAAACTTGGCCAAAATGTAAAACAAACTTTTGCCGAAGAGATAAAAGAGCTATCATTAAATAAAAAACTCTGGCAGCTCAAAGAGAGCTTTGAGGAGAAAATCGGCATAACGGTAAGCGATGATGCATATAAAATTCTTATAGAAGAAAAGTTTTCAAGCAATATCGCCGATCTTATTTCCAGGATTCTAACAGAGATAATAAATAATGGAGTTGTCATTAACAAAGATATTCTTCTTAAAGAATCAGATAAAGGAATAATATTAAGGGATGTTGAAACAAAGACCGAAAAAATCGTTTATGATCTTAAATCATTCTATGGTCCTGACCAGGCAAAAAGAATGGTAAGAATTATTGGTCAGCCCCTGCTAAAAGGCATGAACTACAATTTGGTCAACCTTATTGTAGATTTTGTCCAAAAATTAATACAGCCAAATATAACTATAGATACAAATGAAACCGAAAACCGAAAAAAAAGAGCTGCGGCAGGAATCAAGCCAGTTCTTTACAAAATAAAAACAGGAGAAATGCTTCTTCGCGAAGGTGAAAGAATAACCGAAGTTAAGCTTTTAAAGCTTAAAAACTCGCAGTCCCAGACAAAAAAAGAACACATGCTACCAATAAGTATTGGTGCAGCTATGATAATGATGTGCCTGCTTGTCATAACTTATATTCTTCACATTAATCATAATGGCCGATTTACACGTAATCATAATAAAAACTTAATGGTTATGGCCTGTATGCTTATAATCATTTTATTGTTTGCCAGAGTATCTGCACCATTGTCTGAAGCACTGACCCAAAAATCGACTTTTGGAAATTTTCCTTCATCAATTATTTTCAGTATTCCAATTGCCTCTGGTGCCATGATCATATGTTTGTTTCTTGGTCTTGATA
>Ga0209013_10002519_pt1 | contig 16585 bp, 12 predicted proteins | sample Cruoilmetagenom2_FD_187291 | JGI IMG/M metagenome (GOLD analysis project Ga0209013, IMG submission 187291) | Oil polluted marine microbial communities from Coal Oil Point, Santa Barbara, California, USA - Sample 2 (SPAdes) (version 2) | ecosystem: Environmental > Aquatic > Marine > Oil seeps ...
TACTGTAAAAGGAAATCCAGCACCAGACAGGCGTGTTGAAAAAACAGAAAATGAATGGCGTGAAATACTTACTCCGGACCAATTTCGGATTACCCGAAAAAAAGGAACTGAAGCCCCTCATTCAGGAGCATTATGCAGTATACACGATGCCGGTAAATATTCCTGTGTTTGTTGCAGTACTCCTTTATTTGATTCAACCATTAAATTTGAATCAGGTACCGGATGGCCCAGTTTTACACAACCTATAGCGGAAAATGCCATCAAATATGAAAAGGATGTCACATTCGGAATGATAAGGGTAGAGGTGCTTTGCAATACCTGCGACGCTCATTTAGGGCATGTATTTCCAGATGGCCCTGAACCTAGTGGTCTTCGCTATTGTATTAACTCTGAGTCTATGATAATTGAAAAGGAGGTTGTTGATGGAAAGTAATAAATTGGAATTGGCAACTCTGGGCGGAGGATGTTTTTGGTGTACTGAAGCTGTTTTATTAGAGGTGAAAGGGGTAGAAAAGATAGTCTCAGGATATTCAGGGGGGAATGCACCAGGCAAGCCTACTTACAGAGAAATATGCTCTGGACTCACCGGTCATGCAGAGGTAATACAGCTAAGCTTTGATCCTGGCGTTATTTCTTTTCACGATTTATTAATGATTTTTATGACTACTCATGATCCTACAACACTCAACAGGCAGGGTGCAGATGTTGGGACACAATACCGTTCCGTCATTTTTTACCATGATGAAAATCAAAAAGAGGTGGCTGAAAAGGTTCTGAATGAGATGTCTTCCTATTATAAGGATCCGGTGGTTACAGAATTAAGCCCGTTAAAAATATTTTATGAGGCCGAGGACTATCATCAGGATTATTATCGGAATAACCAAACTCAGGGTTACTGCAATTTTGTAATTACTCCAAAATTAGCTAAGCTTAGAAAAATGCATGCAGACAAACTTAAAAGCACTGTTTAGGAAAACCGGTCTTAAAATAGCCGCATAAACGGATATACATAAAATGTACTTCTTTAGGCCTGTAAGCTATAATACAGAATAAAAACTTGAATTAACTTGTTTCGTCTTTTTAATAAATAATTAAGTATAGCTCGACTGACAATAGTGAAGATAAAACTAAAGTAAAAAAAGAGCTCCAATAATTTTATCGGAGCTCTTTTGTTATCTTAACTGTAAACAAGTATTCACTAGCCTTTTACACTTGCTAATTTACCGTTTTTAATATTGTTTATTTTCAAATCCTGAAGCACATTTATTGCCTCTTCCACATAAACATCCTTTGCAAGATTATTATGCCAACGGTCGCGCTTTTCCCTTAATACGGGATCTTTCGTGAATAGTTCTTCTTCGTATTTCAGAGATTCAAACGTCAAATGTGAGTCGTAATCTGAAATAGTTTTAAAATATGCAGATTTAGCTTTATCTTTTTTCTCTTCCTTTTTATAGATATCAAAATTCAGAGAAACCACATTTTCATCCTGCTGTTCCTTAAGCCATTTGGCGTTTTCTTCAATTAAAGCTATCTGTGGATTTGCAGACATGCGCTTGGTACTATTCTCAATAGTAGCTTCATAATCAATATACCCTTCCCAGGCCTCATAATCTGCCGGTGATATTTTATCCCAGCTTAACGGATTACGCTGATCTCTTTCACCCAGGTCAATATAACTGTATCTATCTGGAACGACAACATCACTTTTAACTCCTTCCAACTGTGTTGATCCTCCATTTATCCTATAAAATTTCTGAGTCGTAAGTTTTATAGCTCCAAGATCACCGTGTTCATTACTTCTAACAATATTTTCCAAAGGGATTACATTTTGTACTGTTCCCTTACCAAAAGTCTGTTTACTACCAATCACTATAGCTCTTTTATAGTCTTGCATGGCAGCTGCCAATATCTCAGAGGCTGAGGCAGAAAGTTCATTAACTAATATAACTAATGGACCATCCCATTGAATTCGCTCATCTTTATCTTCATACACATCCTTATCTTTTCCGGAAGACCTTACCTGAACCACAGGGCCATCTTTAATGAAAAGACCAGCCATTTCCACAACTGTTTTAAGAGAACCACCTCCATTATCCCTAAGGTCAATTACAAGGCCTTCTGCACCTTCCTTCTTTAAAAGTTCAACTTCTTTTGCCACATCTGTGGCTGCATTTCTTTCGGCATAATCATTAAAATCCACATAGAACTTAGGAAGGTTTATAATCCCGTATTTTTGATTTTCTTTAGTAACAGTTGCAGATTTAGCATAACTCTCTTCAAGTTCAACTACATCTCTTGTAATGGAAATTTCTTCTATAGATCCATCCACTTTCCTAACAGTTAAATCAACTACCGTACCCTTGGGACCTTTAATTAATTTAATGGCATCATCAAGGCGCATCCCGACAATATTTACAGGTACCTCACCGTTCTGGCCTACTTTTAATATTTCGTCACCAACTTCCAGTTCTTGATTTCTCCACACAGGTCCGCCGGAAATGATTTCAACTATTTTTGCCCCCTCTGGTTTTTTCTGTAATCTTGCGCCTATCCCTTCAAATTTACCAGACATGCTAATGTCAAATTTATCTTTATCCTCAGGAGCGAAATAATACGTATGAGGGTCAAACTCATCAACAATTGTATTGATATAGTATACAAACCAGTCTTCCCGCTTAAGATCGTCTACAAAATCGAAATATTCATCCAAAGTCTTTTTAGTAGATTCTCTGGCCTCTGATTCCATTTGTGAAACCGCTATACTTTCGTAATCTGCGTCATCTTTCTTTTTTTGTTTCTGTTCCTTGAATTTGGAATCATAAGTCCCAATAGTGGCATATTTTAATTGTTTCCTCCATCTTTCTTTAAGTTCATTTCTACTTGCTGCAAATGCCTGGTCTTTATAATCTATATTAATTGATTCTTCGATTGTATAATCGAAAGGATCACTTAAAACCTCCGCATAAACGGATTTGGCATTTTCCATTCGTTTCATGAATCTGGAATAAACCATATTAAAGAAAGATATATCAGTATTTCTTATCTGATCATCTATTTGAAATTTGTATTTCTCAAATTCTAAAATATCTTCTTCTAAAAAGTATCTTTTAGTAGGGTCAATAACATCTATAAAATCTTCAAAAACACTGACTGAGAAATCATCATTAATTTCTTTAGGCTCATAGTGTCCGCGTTCCAAAATATATGTAATAAGATCTAAGAGTAATTTATCCTTATCATCATTTTCAAATGACTTATTGGTAAAACTGCATGATGCAACCGCAATAAGTATCACCAAAAATCCAAGTATGAGATTTTTTTTCATGTATTTTTTTTTTAGGCGTGGCCATTATTAACCCACTTAATAACAAACTTAAATAATATAAAAAAAACATGGCAATGCCAATGAATTCCCTAAGATACTGAAAAAACCATGCCACATTGCAAGCCAGCAGCATTAATTTTTTGTTAAACACCGTTAGAACTTATTACCAACAAGCTTTAATAATCAAACAGTTGAACCGATTTTTCAGTATAGAGAATCTATATTCAAGAACATACCATAACTATTGTTTTTGAACAGGCCCTCCATTCGCGCGCCATAATAACATATTAAAAACGTATTTTTGTCGTAGAAAGTATACAGTATGCAAAAACCCCTTATTCTGGTTACCAATGACGATGGAATAACGGCCCCGGGCTTAAGAGCATTGGTTCGATATATGAACGCAATTGGAGAAGTTGTAGTTGTTGCGCCAGATAGTCCACAATCGGGAATGGGACATGCAATAACACTGGATAATACGCTTTATTCCAAAAAAGTTACCATAGATTTTGAGAATGGAGGTCATGCAGAGTATAGTTGTAGTGGAACTCCTGCCGATTGTGTAAAATTGGCGCTTCAGGAGATACTCGGGAGAAAACCAGACTTGTGCGTTAGTGGGATAAATCACGGTTCGAATTCTTCTATAAATGTTATCTACTCAGGAACGATGAGTGCTGCAATCGAAGCAGGAATTGAAGGCATACCTGCTATTGGGTTTTCCTTATGTGATTATTCATGGGAAGCAAATTTTAAAACCGCTGAAACAGCTGTAAAAAAAATTGTAGTAGAAGCGTTGAGCAATGGAATTCCTAAAGGAGTGGTTCTCAATGTAAATATCCCCAAAACCAATGATGAAGGAATAAAGGGAATAAAAGTATGCAGACAGGCAAGAGCCAACTGGAAGGAAAAATTTGATAAACGAACCAATCCAATGGGCAAAGATTACTATTGGCTTACCGGTGAATTTGAATTATTAGATAAAGGAGAAGACACCGATGAATGGGCCTTAAGTAACGGCTATATCTCGGTAGTCCCCACACAGTTTGATTTAACGGCACATCACGTCATACAGGATATAAACAGCTGGTCTTTAAATGAATAATAAAAAGGAAATATTAATTGGTTTCGCAGTAGGAATTATTGCCAATATCATAGGAACACTTTTGTATATACTTATGTTTTCCGATTTTGGGATTATGGAAACATTCAATGCAGCAGTTAAACAAGGGCATATTGGCAGTTTGCTGGCCTTAGGTGCAATTTTAAATCTGATCGCCTTTTTTGGCTTTCTAAAATTAAGAAGAGATCAAAGGGCAAAGGGAGTATTAATTGCCACTTTGCTTACTGCTTTGATTATTCTCTATTATAAGATTTTCTAGAATGAAGTATTATATCATCGCCGGGGAAGCTTCCGGGGATCTGCATGGATCAAATCTTATTAAAGCAATTCTTGCTAAAGACGCCAATGCCCAAATCCGTTGTTGGGGTGGGGATCAAATGCAAAAAGCCGGCGGCACTCTTGTAAAGCACTATAAGGAGATGGCTTTTATGGGGTTTTTGGAGGTAATTGCCAATTTAAATACCATATTTAAAAATATAAAATTCTGCAAGGAAGATATTAAATCCTATAATCCGGATGTCATTATTTTTATTGATTATTCAGGTTTTAATTTGAGAATTGCCAGCTGGGCGAAGGAGCATAAATACCGTACTAATTATTACATTTCACCTCAAATATGGGCTTCAAGGGAAGGTCGAATAAAAAATATCAAAAGAGATATTGATGCAATGTATGTCATTCTGCCATTTGAAAAGGAGTTCTATGAAAAAAAACACAATTACCCGGTAAGTTTTGTAGGGCATCCATTAATTGATGCCATTGGGCAAATTGATATTGGTAATGAGCAAGATTTTAGAAATGAACATAATCTTGATCCCAATAAGCCAATTATTGCCCTTCTCCCTGGAAGCAGAAAGCAGGAAGTTCAAAAAATGCTTGGCCTGATGTTAAAGATAACACCTTCGTTTTCAGATTATCAATTTGTAATAGCAGGGGCTCCGAGCCTGGATCTTGACTTCTATTCAGAATTCTTAAAAAATTATACTGTAAGTCTTGTTTTTAATAGATCCTACGAGTTGCTGAGTCTTTCACATGCCGCTCTGGTAACCAGTGGCACTGCTACCCTTGAAACGGCATTATTAAAAGTCCCTCAGGTTGTATGCTATAAAGGCAACTGGGTTTCCTACCAGATTGCCAAACGAATAATTACTTTGGATTATATTTCACTGGTTAATTTGATTATGGGCAAAGAAGTAGTAAAAGAATTGATTCAGGCAGATTTGACCATAAAAAACCTGAAGCAAGAGTTAACCAAAATCCTTGATGGTCCCAAGCGCGAAGCACAATTAAATGCTTATAAAGAGTTAGAAAAAAAGCTTGGCGGGAAAGGAGCAAGTGACAATGCTGCTGCACTTATTGTAGAAAATGCTTAATTTTAGTTCCTGGTAGATCATTTATGTCCTGGGATGAATAGAAAGATTTTTGTTTTTTTTATCATTATACTCCTGACCGGATGTGGTATTGTCAAAAAGAAAACCACATATGGCAAGGAACGGACCGTTACTGTTGCGGCATCGGAAAAAGACAGTGTAGCCGCAGTGGAAAAAATTCCTGATTCTAAAGTAACTGTCGTTGTCCTCGAAAAAGCTGATCTGATTATTAATACCGCTATGGCTTACTCCGGTGTACGATATAAGTATGGCGGAACCACAAAGAAGGGTATGGATTGTTCCGGCCTTCTTTACGTTTCTTTTGGAGAAAACGATATTCCGTTGCCCAGGGTATCATCTCAAATGGCCGATGAGGGTAAGAAAATTAAATTAAATAAAGTCACCAAAGGCGACCTCTTGTTCTTCAAAACCACTAAAAGAGGAAAAAAAATCAATCATGTTGGGCTCGTTGTTGATGTAGACGGACGAGATATTAAATTTATTCACGCTACTTCTTCAAGGGGGGTCATTGTTTCTTCTTTACAAGAAGGGTACTGGAATTATGCTTTCGTTAAGGCAACCAGAATTCTTTGATTGCAAACCACTTGTTTTATCGGATTGGTTTTTCCGAATTATTCATTTCAATTTAATTTGTTAACTGAACTTAACATTCAGTATCCTATACTATTTTAATAGCCAGTAGAATTAACCTGATAAACTCCATGAAGCTATTGGATTTTATCCCGGTAAAGCTAACTCTATTTTTAATTGTCGGGATACTTATAGGGTATTATAACAATATTTCCCTTTTGTTATCGACAGGACTTACCGGTGGGTTAATAGTTTTACTGGGCATATCGTGGATGCGGAAAACCACACTGGATAATCTTCCATTCGGTTTCATTTTTCCATTTTGCACAATTGGTATAGGCATGATGTCTGTGGCACTTACCTTACCCTATAACAATTCAAAACATTACACGAATTTTAAGCTTCCAAATCAAAAATACTTACATCTTAAAATCCATGAGATCCTAAAACCCAATAGCTATAATGAACGCTATATGGCTGATGTAATTGAAATTGATGGTGTACCAGCAAATGGAAGGATTCTCATTATTAGTAAAAAAGACAGGCTTAATCACAAATTCAGAGTAGATGAAGAAATTTATACCCTTAATTCAGTGGAAGAAATTAGTCCACCCCTTAATCCATACGGATTTAATTATGGCGATTATCTTAAAAAAATAGGAGTTCTCCATCAGCTTAAATTAAACAATCAGGATTATTTAATTAAAAAGAATGCTTCTTTAACCATATTGGGTCTCACTGCGGCCATAAGACGCAAAATTATATCAGGTTTGGGCAAGTCTAATTTTGGAAGAGATGAGCTTGGAATTATCCAGGCCTTACTTCTGGGACAACGCAATGAAATTAGCGAGGAAACTTATAAGAATTATAAGAATGCAGGCGCTGTACATATCCTGGCCGTTTCGGGATTGCATATTGGAATAGTATTATTACTATGTCAATTTCTACTAAAACCCCTGGAAAGATTACCCAGGGGAAAGATTATCGTCTTGATACTTACGGTGATTCTTCTCTGGGGATATGCTTTCCTGGCTGGTTTATCACCTTCTGTAATAAGAGCAGTGAGTATGTTTTCTTTTGTCGCTTATGCCATATACCTGAACCGGCCAACCAGTACATTTAATATCCTGGCATTATCCATGTTTTTTATTCTGTTGACCTATGACCCTATGTTACTTTTTCAAGTGGGGTTTCAATTGAGCTATGCAGCAGTATTTTCAATTTTTTGGTTGTTTCCTAAATTTCAACACCTCTGGAATCCGGAAAATATGATTCTTAAAAAATGCTGGCAATTATTATCAATTTCCTTAGCCGCTCAAATTGGGGTACTACCCATTAGTCTTTTCTATTTTCACCAGTTCCCTGGATTATTTTTTATCTCAAATCTCTTGATTGTACCCTTTTTAGGTTTAATTCTAGGAATAGGTTTTCTGATTATAGCACTTATGCTTGTAGATATCCTTCCAAAGAACTTATCGATTATATACAATAAGCTTATATACCTGATGAATAAAGTTATTGAATGGGTAGCCCAACAGGAATCCTTTATTTTCAAGGATATTCCGTTTGATTCTTTTAAGCTTGTATTGACCTATCTGCTAATTTTTGCTTTGGTTTATAGTCTTACCCAGAAGAAATTTAAAAACATACTCTCAGCAGCTCTATGCATTATAGCCTTCCAGTTATGGCTTATTTTTTCCGCAGCAAAAAAAGGTAGGGAACAAAAAATTATGGTCTTGCATAAAACCGGCACCTCAGCGCTTCTATATAAGAAAGGCAACTACTTAGAAGTAAATTGCATAGATTCTGTTGCGGTAATAAACCTGGTTAAAAATATTGTGGTAGAAGAAAACATTCAAAAAGTTAACTACAAAACCTTAAAAAACAGCTATCGCATTAAGGATCAAAGTCTGTTAATCTTGAATAGGCCCGAAATTATCATTCAAAAATTCCAGAAAATCGATTATGTATTACTAGGAAATTCTCCCAAAATAAACCTTAACCGCTTCCTGGATTCAATTCAACCTACTAGTATTATAGCAGATGGAAGTAATTATAGAAGTGATATTGAGCGGTGGAAAAAATCGTGTTCAAACAGAAAGCTTCCATTTTATTATACCGGTGAAAAAGGAGCATTTATCTTAGAAATAGAATAAATCAGCGCACCCCATGCATTAGTCTTTTTAAAACCGGATTTAGTAATATCGCAATAAAACCAAAAGCAATAGGCACCAGGGTAAACATTAAAAAGAAAGTACTTAAAGAATACTGCTCCGAAATTTTATCTATCATTCCCCCCATAGTTCCAGCCGCTTTTTGTCCTATAGCTATGGCGAGGTACCAAATACCAAACATAAACCCGATCATCCTGGCAGGCACCAGCTTACTCAAATAAGATAAACCCACAGGTGAAAGACATAATTCTCCCATTGTATGAAGCAAATAAGCCAAAATAAGAAAAATCATACTTACTGAAGCCGTTTTTGACCCAGGTGTAATTCCTGTGGAGCCATAAGACAAAATGGCAAATCCAAGACCCAAAAGTATTAATCCCAGACCGTATTTCATCGCAGCACTCGGATTGTACTTGCTTTCCCACCATCGCGAAAACATAGGTGCCAGGGTAATTATAAAAAAGGAGTTTAAAATTCCAAACCAGGATGCATCTATCTGATTTCCCTCTTGTGAAAATTTGTCAGTTAACCTATAAATAACCAATCCCCAAATCCCAACAAATGCCAATCCCAAAACAATATTTGATAAGCCAATTCTGGAATATGTTTTTTTAAATAACAGATATAAAACCCATGTAATAATTATGAGAGGTACGGTTGTGAGCAGAGCATCCACTACTTTAAAGACCATTGCAGAAGAGCCCACCAAATTTCTATTGGTGTAATCTCTTGCAAAGAGGGTCATAGATCCTAACGCCTGTTCAAAGGCGGCAAAGAAAATTACAGTAAAAACCCCAAAGAAAACGACTGCAATAATCCTGTCTCTTACCAAAGGAATATATCTTGAAATCCTTGAAACAAGAAGAATAAGGAACAAAACTAATGCAAAGAGTACTACAAAATTAGAACCTGATAATCCCCCAATCTCGAAAGGCAATAAACTATCCCCACTTATCTTCTCAATAGGATCATTAAAGAGATAGAGCAATCCTCCAATCGATGACAGGACTATAAGGACATAATCAAATGTGGTAAACGGATTCAATTTTTCCACCGCCTTATCTTCTTCAATAATCTCAGGAGACTCTTCATTTATGTTTTGAGGCAATTCTACCTCATAAACTTTGCTCGGTTTACCACCTATACTGCCAAATAAATTTTTAGCTAACAAAAATTGCATCATTCCGAAAAACATAAAAATACCTGCCAGTCCAAATCCCCAGGACCAACCAAAATTCTCAGCTAGATACCCACATAGCATCATTCCGAAAAATGCGCCAGCATTTACTCCCATATAAAATATAGTGTATGCTCCATCCTTTTTGGATTCTTTGCCTTTATACATTTCCGAAATAATCGAAGTAATATTAGGCTTAAAAAACCCGGTTCCTATCACCAAAAAGGCAAGACCCAGATAGAAAGTAGTGGTAGTTTCTAAGGCCATAAAGGCATGACCCAAAGTCATAATAGCGCAACCTATTACAACAGCAATACGATATCCCGTAAATTTATCTGCAATATAGCCTCCAACAATAGGAGTTAAATAAAGTAATGAAGCATAGGTACCTATAAGTGCCAGGGCATGTTCTCTTGGCCAATCCCATCCCGGATTATCACTGGCAAATGGGGCAGTAAGGAAGAGGATCAAAAGAATACGCATTCCATAAAAGGAAAAACGTTCCCACATTTCAGTAAAAAACAAGACAAACAGGCCTGCAGGATGTCCTAAGACTTTATCCTTAAAAAGATTCTCGATATCAGTATTCATTTGTTATAGTTTGGTTGTTAATATAAGGTAAAATGCCCTGCTCTAAGCCATGGCCTTAATGGGCCAGGTCACCCTCTTCCTCTTCAGCTCCGTGTGTTAGTCTTTTTAAGGGTTTAAGGACAGCGATCACCAACAAGCCGAAGATGACACAAAAGATAGTAATCCCGGCAAAAATATTGAACTCACCAGCCTCGGAGGCCGATTCTCCTATTAATCCGGCGACCTTATTTCCCAATCCGGTAGCTGCAAAATAAACCCCCATCATGAGGGCACCATAACGTACAGGAGCCAGTTTGGTTATAAAAGAGAGCGCAACCGGAGAGGCACATAATTCACCAATAGTGTGGAAAAGATAAGCCAGTGCTAACCAATATAGCGCCGATTTGCCCATACTTTCATACTGCATAGAGGCAAAGACCATAAAAACAAATCCTAAGCCCATGATGATAACTCCATTTGCCATTTTAAAAAGTGAGGATGCTTCATTCCCTCTATGTTTCCACCACATCCAGAAATTGGCAACCGGAACAGCAAATAGTATTATATAGAAAGGATTGAAAAACTGAAAAGCGGCAGCAGGAATTTGATAGCCAAATAAGAACCGGTCCGTCCTGTTCTCTGCATACAAGTTCATCAGGCCGCCTGCCTGTTCAAAGGCCCCCCAGAAGACGATTACTATGATAAAAGAAAGTAACAAGACCAGGTAACGATCCTTCTCTATTTTTGAACGCAAGTCCCCGTAAATGGTTACCATCATGCCTACAACCATAGATAGGAATAAAAAGAAAACAATATAGGCAAGCTTCTGATTCTCTATGTAGTACCACGCCACGATACTGGAAGAAAGGGCGAGGAGAAAAGTGACCAACAAAGGGGTCCTGGTACTGAATTGCTTGGTAAAAATATCTTTTATTGACACGTTGTCGTTATCGGCCTCTATTGCCTTTGGCTTGTTTCCTACAGTCACCAGGTATTTTTGTCCCGAAAGGTAGATAACCTGGCCCAAGACCATCCCAATAGCCGCTAAACCAAAACCGGCATGCCATCCCCACATATCGGCTACCCATGCCACAATCAAGGCAGCCAAAGCTGCACCGGTATTTATCCCAATGTAAAAAATTGAAAATCCTTTATCCCTGCGTTCGTCTCCTTGTCGGTACAAGCCCCCAACCAGGGTAGATATATTGGGTTTAAGCATCCCTACCCCGGCGATGATCAGTCCTAAGCCGGAATAAAAGGCCCACATAAGCTCTATAGATAAAATACCATGACCGGCCACCAGTAAAAAGCCTCCAATCATAACGGCTCTTTTTTGCCCGATTATCTTATCCGCTATAATGCCCCCGGGAATAGAAGCCACATAGACCAGCATTGTATACCAGCCGTACAAGGACAAAGCCTCTCCGTCTAACCAGCCTAATCCGGGGTTATCTCCCCTGGTTTGCGCTGTCAGATACAATACCAGAATACCTCTCATTCCATAGTAGGAGAAGCGCTCCCACATTTCAGTCATAAACAGAATATAGAGCCCTGTAGGGTGTCCAAAGAGTTCTTTCTGGTGTGCTGGTTTTGTTGTCGTAGCCATGGCTTGTTTTGGTTTGTTATAGATTGTTTTTTATGAAATTGGTCATTTTGGTGTATAAATGTAACCTGGTATTACCTCCGTGAATACCATGGTCTTTGTCCGGATAAATTGCCCATTCAAATTGTTTATTGGCCTGTACCAAGGCTTCTATCATTCGCATGCTATTTTGCACATGTACATTGTCATCCCCGGATCCGTGCACCAACAAATAATCTCCCTTTAATAGCTGGGGATAATTAAATGGTGAATTCTCATCGTAACCTCCGGGATTTTCAGCCGGGGTTCTCATGAATCGTTCTGTATAAATAGTGTCATAAAAACGCCAACTAGTGACCGGTGCAACTGCAATGGCCAATTCAAAAGTATCGCTGCCTTTCAGGATGCAGTTTGTAGACATATGCCCGCCAAAACTCCAACCCCATATCCCCGTTCTATCCGGGTCTATAAAAGGGTACTCACTTAGTTTTTTAGCTGCAGCAATTTGATCCTCAGTTTCATATTTCACTAAATTCAAATAAGTCACCTTCTTAAAATCACGTCCCTTAAAACCGGTACCCCTGCCATCCACACAAGCAACAATATAACCCTGCGAAGCCAGAATCTGATGCCAATAGTCATTTGCACCCATCCATGTATTGGCCACTTGTTGAGAGCCCGGTCCGCTGTACTGAAACATTAGCAAGGGATATTTTTTGGAAGGATCAAAATCTTTTGGTTTCACCATCCACATATTCAACTCGTTGCCGTTGATAGATGTAGTGGAAAATTCCTTAGGGCTTAGTTCATATTGCCCCAGTATGCTAACAAGGCTACTGTTATCTAAAATATCTTTTAACTTAGCTCCTGATACAGCCTTATGAAGGGTGAATTCAGGAGGTGTACTGGAATTGGAAAACTCATTTATGAAATAAGTAAAATCTGCACTAAACTCAGCAGAATTGGTTCCTTCTTTTGAAGAGAGTCTCTTCTTATTCTTACCGCTAATTTCAATACTATAGACATCTCTGTTTATTGATCCATTCTCAGTAGACTGATAGTAGATTCTATCCTTCTTTGGATCATATCCATAGTAATTGGTTACTTCCCAGTCTCCCCTGGTAATCTGGCTTATTAAATCCCCGTTTTCAGAATGCAAGTATATATGATTATATCCATCCTTTTCACCGGTCCAGATAAAGCTATCATCAGCCAGAAAAGTAAGGTTATCTGTAATATCTACATAAGCTTCATCTTTTTCCTCAAGTAAAAGAGATACCGTGTTATTTTGGAGGTTTACAGCATATAAATTTAATTTATTTTGGTGTCTGTTTAATGTTTGAACACTTATATAATTCGGATCGTTCATCTGAGTTACCCTGGGTATGTAATAGGCATCCGGGAGTGAGATTTCTGTAATTTTCTCTGATTCAATATCATAGGTATGCAAGGTAACTACAGAATTATTTTCCCCGGCTTTGGGATACTTAAAAATATATTGAAAAGGATATAAGTCTGTTCCATAAACATCCATTGCATATTCAGGAACAGCAGTTTCATCAAATCTTAAGAAAGCAATTTTTGTCCCGTCTGAGTTCCATTCAAAGGCCCTGACAATTTTAAATTCCTCTTCGTATACCCAATCTGCAATGCCATTAATAATCTTATTCCTCTCCCCGTCTGAGGTAATTTTTAATATTTTGCCATCCGCTATATTAAAGAGATACATATTATTATTGTTAGCAAAAGCTATCCTTTTCCCATCCGGTGAAAAAGCGGGTTCCTGAATCCATGTGTCTGCTATTTGAGTTATCCTTTTGGTGACTACATCATAAATGTAATAGATCCCTGCTTTAGAACGCCTGTAGATTGGAACCTCTTCTGTTGCAAGTAATATTTTTGATTCGTCTTTACTAAAGGTATATGAACTAAATGCCGCTTTTGAACTTAAATCCTGCGAAGAGACCACAGTTTCTAACTTCTCCAATGTATTATAATCGTATTTATCAATGCTGACAATTCCTTTGGCTATATCTGTATTTAGAACTGTGTAATGTTTACCATTTTTTAAAGGGTAAATCACTTCCATGCCTTGGGTTGCATAGGCCCCTGACCAAAGTTCTTCCAGAGAAATCTTTTTTTGTTGGGCAGATGCGTAATTTAAAAAGCAAACGGCAAGAAAAATAAGAACGAAAGATTTATTCATAAAATCTAAAAAAAATTATTATAAACTTCCAAGTTTACTAATATTTTTGCGAAAAAAATAACTTTAATCTTAAAATATTACAACTTTATACCTTAATCCCTCTAATGAAGAAACCCCTTAGCATAATTGTGTAATCACTATCTTTGCCTTCATAGAACAATAGCTTATGACAACACCGATCCAGGGTTTTTCCAAACTTTCCAAAGAAGAAAAAATCAATTGGATTGCCGATAATTATACTGATAATTCGGATACCACAATACAAATACTTAAAAAATACTGGAATGCAGATATTGTGTTACAAAAACTCCATGACGAATTCATAGAGAATACGATCAGTAACTACTACCTTCCCTTTGGAATTGCTCCTAATTTTCTTATTAATGATAAATTATATGCCATTCCAATGGCTATTGAAGAAAGTTCTGTTGTTGCGGCCGCCAGCAAAGCTGCCAAATTCTGGCTGGATAAGGGCGGATTTAAGACGAGGGTACTAGGTACCCAAAAGATAGGCCAGGTACATTTTATCTTCAAAGGTTCTTCAGAGAAATTACAGGTATTTATTGATGAAATAAAGCCAATATTCATTAATGATACGAAGTCCATCACCCGAAATATGGAAAAACGCGGGGGTGGAATAACATCCATAGAACTAAGGGACCGGACGAATAAACTAGAAAATTATTATCAGTTGCATTGTAAATTTGAAACCCTGGATGCTATGGGTGCAAATTTTATAAACTCCTGTTTGGAGCAATTGGCTACCACCATGAAAAGAGAAGCCCAAACCTATACGTTGTTTAACAAAGATGAACAGCAAATAGAAGTTGTAATGAGCATTCTTTCTAACTATGTACCGGAATGCCTTGTTCGAGCGGAGGTAAGTTGCCCTTTTAATGATTTAGAGGTGGAACAGTCTGTTTCCCCACAAGAATTCGCAGAAAAAATGGTTAGGGCAGTTAATATTGCTAACGTTGAGCCCTATAGAGCGGTTACCCATAATAAAGGTATAATGAATGGGATAGATGCTGTCGTTCTGGCTACAGGTAACGATTTCAGGGCGGTAGAAGCCGGAATACATGCTTATGCAGCAAAAGATGGATCTTATCGAAGCCTTACGCACGCCTCTTTGGAGGATGGTATTTTTAAATTTTGGATAGAAGTGCCTCTGGCCTTAGGAACCGTTGGAGGGCTTACCAGATTACATCCATTAGTAAATCTCGCTCTGGAGATTTTACAAAAACCCTCAGCCCGAGAATTAATGCAAATTGTTGCAGTGGCCGGATTGGCTCAGAATTTTGCCGCGGTCAGATCATTAGTCACAACAGGGATTCAGGAGGGCCATATGAAAATGCATTTGCTAAATATTCTTAATCAAATGAGTGCCTCAGATGATGAAAAGAAAACTTTGGTCGCCTATTTTAAGAAGAATGCTGCCACTCATAGTGCAGTTGTTGAAGCACTTCAAAATTTACGGAACAGTCTATGACGCAACAGTTCTACAGCAATGGAAAGTTGTTGCTTACAGGCGAGTACGCAGTTCTTGACGGTGCACTATCCTTTGCCCTGCCTACAAAATACGGACAAACCTTAACGATAAAAGAATTGGATTCTCCAGTGATCTTATGGACAAGCCTGGATGAAAAAGGAGAAATATGGTTTCATACCTCTCTGCAATTAGAACTTTTTGGGGAATCGGACGTAGAAATTCTAAATGAAGTGGAAAACCTGTTGACATCTGAAGATAAGGTATCCAAAATGCTATTGAAAATTCTGCTGGAGGCAAAAAGGTTGAATCCTGATTTTTTAAATGGAAAAATGGGATATGAAGTACATACAAACCTAAGTTTTCCAAGGAATTGGGGACTCGGATCTTCCTCTACCCTAATTAATAATATTGCGCAATGGGCAAACGTTGATCCTTATGCTCTTTTATCCAAAACATTTAATGGAAGTGGATACGATATTGCCTGTGCACAGCATAATAGCCCAATAATTTATCAAATTAAACGCAGGGACCGATTTATAAAAGAAATTGAATTTAGCCCGCCATTCATAGACGCTTTGTTCTTTGTACATCTCAACAGAAAACAGAACAGCAGAGAAGGGATTACCAGATATCAAGAACAGGAATTTGAAAAAGAAGTATTAATTAATAAAATTTCAGAACTGACAGAAGAATGTATTTGTTGTACTGAATTAACCAGATTTAAGGAACTGATGAACATTCATGAATTGCTTTTGGCAGACATCCTTAATCTGACACCTGTAAAAGAAAATCTATTTCCTGACTTTGAAGGGTCTATCAAAAGTTTAGGGGCATGGGGCGGAGATTTTGTGCTTGCCATAGGTAAAAAAAACACCCCTGAATACTTCAGTAATAAGGGATATAAAACTGTAATTCCATTTGCGGAAATGATATTATAAAAAATGCCTCTCATATGAGAGGCATTTTTATGCTAATGAT
>Ga0209013_10002520_pt1 | contig 16584 bp, 17 predicted proteins | sample Cruoilmetagenom2_FD_187291 | JGI IMG/M metagenome (GOLD analysis project Ga0209013, IMG submission 187291) | Oil polluted marine microbial communities from Coal Oil Point, Santa Barbara, California, USA - Sample 2 (SPAdes) (version 2) | ecosystem: Environmental > Aquatic > Marine > Oil seeps ...
CATGCCGTTTTGGGCAACCATGATTGGTGGGAAGACGACGAGGCCCAGGCACGCGGTATGGGGCCGACTGTCGCCGGTCTTGCAATTGAGCGGGCAGGTATTGCCGTTTACGAAAATCGTGCGGTTCGTTTTGACAAGCAGGGTCAGGCGTTCTGGTTGGCGGGGCTCGGCGATCAGGACGCGATTCTGAATCGGAATGGTCCAGGATACACGGATACGCGGTTCCACAGCTCCGACGACGTTTATGATCTCAGCAGCGGCTTCAATCCAATGATGGATCGGAAACGGTACGGTGGTGTCGATGATCTGCCGGCAACCATCAGGCAGGTTACCGATGAGGCTCCGGTGATTTTGATGGCGCACGAGCCGGATATATTTGCGAAGATGGGGGATCTGGCCGATCGGGTTTCGCTGACGGTTTCGGGTCACACGCATGGCGGCCAGATCCAAGTTCTTGGTTTTGCGCCGGTGGTGCCATCGCAATATGGATCACGGTATGTCTACGGCCATATCGTTGAAGATCAACGGAATCTCGTTGTGTCGGCAGGACTTGGCTGTTCCGGAGTGCCGGTCCGTTTTGGTGCGCCGCCCGAGATCGTGCTGATCGAATTGGGAGGCGAGACGGCGTGAACGCGAATGCCTGGCGGGACATTTCAGGTCGTTTGGACGAGGATGGAAACGGGCGTTTCCATCAGTTGCCGGTGCGGGTTTACTTCGAGGACACGGATGCCGGTGGGGTCGTCTATCACGCCTCGTATGTGCGGTTCTGTGAGCGCGGACGTACGGACTTTCTGCGGCTCTTGGGCGTTGAAGCGCGGCAGCTCATCTCGGGTGAGGCTTCAAATGAGCCTGCTGCATTCGTCGTGCGACGGATGTCGTTGGACTTTCTACGTCCGGCAAGGATGGATGACCTGCTTGTCATCGAGACGCGGGTCAAGGAGCTCGGTGGAGCCTCTGTAACACTTGTGCAGGCCGTCATGAAGGACGGTGTGAAGGTGTTCGAGGCGGAGGTGATCGTTGTGCTCGTATCGGTCGCTGGAAAGCCGTTGCGGCTGACTGAGGCGATTCGCGTGGGCTTCGAGCCGAGCTAGATTCCGAGCAACTTTGGCAGCTGCGTCTGTGTGCGGATGAATGGCGGTCCGGCAAGCGTCAGCCTATGAGAGCCCTTAGTTTGGTCATATTGCAGCGCAACAAGCGGGTTTGAACGGGGAGTCGTCTCGAGAACCCGGGTTTGCCGGGCGGGACGCGTTGGGCATCGGTCTGGACGTCCCGTCAGGGCGGCCGCCGGTGTCGCGTGCATTGGCCTTAGATCCTAGCGGTCTGTAGCGCAACGCTCCCCAGGCGTACGAGGTGAGCGATTGTTTTCATGAGCCCCAATAATCTAACAAGTGAAAACTTGGGCGAGGCGCCTGCTGTTGGCTTCTCATTCATAGAACTCTTCCTGCAGGCACATATCGTGGTGCAGGTGGTGATGGTCGGGTTGATCCTGGCGTCGGTCTGGTCGTGGGCCATCGTCTTTGAGAAGACGTTCGCGTTCCGGCGGGCCCGGCGCGAAGCTGACAAGTTCGAGCAGCTATTCTGGTCCGGACAATCGCTTGATGAATTGTACAACGGCCTGTCGCGCGGACACCCGATCGCGATTGGGGCTTTGTTTGTTGCGGCGATGCGCGAATGGAAGCGTTCCGTGGAGGGCAATTCACGTCACATGGGGGGGATACAGCTGCGTGTGGAAAAAGTGATGGATGTAACCATCGCCCGAGAAATGGAGCGTCTCGACCGGCGGCTGTTGTTCCTCGCCACTGTCGGTGCCACGGCCCCGTTCATCGGGCTGTTCGGCACGGTCTGGGGTATTATGACCAGCTTCCAGGCGATTGCGGTGTCAAAGAACACCAACCTTGCCGTGGTCGCGCCGGGTATTGCTGAAGCCCTATTTGCGACCGCACTTGGTCTTCTGGCTGCCATACCGGCCGTCATCTTTTACAATAAGTTCTCTGCTGATTCGGCGCGCGTCGGTCAGCGGTTGGAGGCCTTTGCAGATGAATTCGCCGCGATCGTCTCTCGGCAAATTGATGCGGGAACGTGAGTCGGCCTAAGGCGAGACTGGGAGCACCCCGTGGGCGCAAGCATCAAAGCAAATCACCATAACACCGGGCGGCGACGCCGCTCGCGTCGGCATTCGCCGATGGCGGAAATCAACGTTACGCCGTTCGTCGACGTGATGTTGGTGTTATTGATTATCTTCATGGTCGCTGCACCGCTGTTGCAAGTTGGTGTGCCGTTGGAATTGCCACAGGCGAAGGGCAAACAGCTGCAATCGAACAAGGAACCGCTGGCGGTATCTGTCCGCGGGCAGGGCGATGTCTACATCGGAGAAACCAAGGTCGAGCTCGATGAAATCAAACCAAAATTGGAGGCCATCGCCGCCAATGGGTTTGATGAGACGATTTTCGTGCGCGCCGACAAAGGTGTTGCTTATGGCATTGTGGCTCGGGTGATGGGGCGAATCAGCGCCGGAGGGTTTAAGAAGATTTCACTGGTGACCGACCTCGAGGAGGGTTAGCCCAGCGCCGTCAACGGTAAGCGGTTGGCACGGAGATAGATTTGAGAACAGGCCAGGAGAGACGGACAGCGCGATGTGGTTCATCGAGCAAGGGGCTCGACGCAGCATGTCTCCATGTCTACCTGGCGTTTGTAGGCGCACAGGCGATGACGGTTGGCGCGTCGATGAGAAAGGTGGGTTGAGTGCAGGCGATCGGCCTCATTTTTTCGGTCGCGTTGCACGGTGCGCTGTTGTTTTGGGCGGCGCTCGAAATCCTTGGCACATCCGAACTGCCGGAACCCGCCGCGCCGACCATTGAAGCCGAGATCATCTCAATCTCTGAGTTCACCAAGCTGAAGCAAGGGGATCCGGAATCGAAGAAGCTCGTCGCCAAAGCCACGCCGGAAGTGGAGCCACAGGTCTCCAAGAAAGAAGCTCCCAGGCCAAAGCCGCCAAAGCCGACGCCCCCTCCCGCGGCTGAAGAGCCGCCGCCGAAACTGCCCGAGCCGGAGCCGCCAAAGGCGGAAACGCCGCCGCTGCAACCTGATAAGATCGCCGAGAAAATCGATTCGTCGTCACCGCCGGTTCCGGCCCCGCCGGACGTTGATGCAGCGGCGCGCAAGAAGAAGGCGGAGATCCAGCGCAAGTACAAAGAGAAATTGCGCAAAGAGGCTGAACGCAAGCGCAAGCTCGCCGAGAAAAAACGGCGGGAAGCCAAGAAAAAGAAGAAGGCGGAAAAGAAGAGGAAGGAGCAGGATTTCACCAAGCGTATGGCAGCTCTTCTGGATAAGACACCCGAAGAGCGCGGCAGCCGACGGTCGGGCAGCTCCCTCGAATCGGAGTATTTGGGACCGCTCGCAGGCGAACGTGAGGGCTCTGGCGATGAGTTGACTGCGCGCGAAGCAGACTTGTTGAAGGGGCAGATTAGCGCGCAGCTCAGAGATTGCTGGCGGTTGCCGGGTGGCGGTGGCGGGATTGAAGTCGTGCAGGTACGTCTATCGTGGCGTCTGAAACGTGATGGTGCGCTCGAGGGCGAGCCGCAAGTGATTGGAACTAGTCGCGACCCGACGTTCCGCGTTGCGGCGGAGGCAGCTATTCGGGCGGTGAAATGCGCAGCTCCTTTCCAACTCCCCAGCGAGAATTACGAAGCTTGGCGTTACATCAAGGAGTGGAATTTCGATCCGCGACAGATGCTATAAATTTTTCGGAAGGGTGAGGTAGGTCCACGATGAAGCAGGCCCACATCGGTGAGCACGTAGGCCGCGGGCATCGGCGCAACTGGCATGACTGTGCTCGGTGCGCTGCAGTCTTTCTGGCGATGTTTGTTTCTTTGTTTGCCTGGCAGGTGCACGCGCAGGGACTTACCGGCACCCAACGTCAGGGCACCATCGCGCCGATTCCGATCGCGATTCCAAACTTTCTTGGCGACGATCCGAAGCTAGCAGCTGATATCTCCGGTGTTGTCTCTGCCGATCTCGAGCGTTCAGGATTGTTCCGTTCGCTCGATCAGGGATCGTTTCTGGAGCGCATCAGCGACGTCAACCGGGCTCCGCGTTTTCCCGACTGGCGCGCAATTCGGTCCGATGCTCTGCTCGTTGGCCGTGTCTTGCGGCGTCCGGACGGCAAGATCGGTGCGGAGTTCCGTCTGTGGGATGTGACGCGCGGTAAGCAGCTGTCCGGCCAGCGCTTTACGACCGTTGCGCAGAACTGGCGGCGCATCGGGCATCTCATCGCCGATCAGGTCTATGAACGGCTGACCGGAGAAAAAGGCTACTTTGATACACGGGTGGTCTACATCGACGAGACCGGCCCGAAGAAGCGGCGAATCAAGCGGCTGGCGATCATGGATCAGGATGGCGCCAACGTGCGGGTTCTCAGTAACGGCAATGAACTTGTGCTGACGCCAAGGTTTTCGCCGACGAGCCAGCAAATCACGTTCATGTCCTACGGAGCCGGCCGACCCCGTGTGTACATGATGAACCTGGAGACCGGGCAACGGGAGGTCGTCGGCGACTTCCCGGGAATGACGTTCGCGCCGAGGTTCTCGCCTGATGGACAGAAGATTATCATGAGCCTGCAGGAGGGCGGCGGGTCCTCGATCTTCGAAATGGATTTGAAATCGCGCCAGACGAGGCGGCTGACCAATGTGCCCGAAGCCATCGACACTGGTCCTTGTTATTCACCGGACGGGCGGCAGGTCGTCTTTGAATCGGACCGAGAGGGCACCCAGCAGCTCTACGTGATGGGCTGGGATGGGTCCGGTGTTCGCCGAATCAGTTATGGACGCGGACGCTATTCAACACCGGTCTGGTCGCCGCGTGGTGACTACATCGCCTTCACCAAACAATTGATGGGGCGCTTTCTGATAGGGGTCATCCGACCGGATGGTAGTGGCGAGCGAATCCTAAGCGAAGGGTTCCACAACGAGGGGCCGACGTGGGCGCCTAACGGGCGCGTGCTCATGTTTTTCAGAGAGCAACGGGGTGGCAATGCAGGCCCCCGAATCTACTCGGTCGATATTACCGGATATAACGAGCGAGTGGTGAAAACTCCCTCGTTTGCGTCGGATCCAGCTTGGTCGCCCCTGCTCAATTGATCCGAAATTCTACACGGCTTAACCGGGCTTTAACTGCCGCTAGCGTTTTATAGACGTGCTGCCAGAAGTTGTGCGTCGGCAGAGACATAACCGTTCTGAAGTCGACGTCATTGGTCCGTTGAGCGTCGTGACATATCGACTGAGGAGCATTCATCACGCAGTGGCATAATCGCATCAAGCCCCCCGGAAAACTGAGCGCGAGCAGTCTCCCAGCTTGATCCGAAAACGCTGCACCGGTACCCCATTAGTTGGCTAGTGCCGAAGCAAGCATCAGGAGATTGAATTATGCAGGGTGTTAAGGGGCTGATCGTTTTATCGGCTGTCGTCGCGGCAGTGGCTTTAGGCGCATGTCGTCGTGAAGTTCCACACACGCCAATGAAACTTGGTGCCGACGTTCCGGTTACCATGGTTGCTCACTGATATCGGCCACAGGCCACTGACTCAAATCTAGGAGATTACTATCATGAAGGGCGCAATCATTATCGCCGCCGTTGTTGCTGCTGTTGCTCTCGGCGCTTGCCGTCGTGAAGTGCCGCACACCCCGATGAAGCTCGGTGCTGATCTGCCGGTTTCTGTCGAGGTTGCTCGCTAAGGGGCGACAATCAACTTCTTCTTCGGAAGAAGGCGACACTACAAAACTGGATCACCTAAGCGTTTTGCTGGGTGGTCCAGTTTTTTTATGGGACTTTCGCTGAGGCGACGACACGAACGTTGTCAGAGGAGTGCAGGTATGGCACGCCCCCACGCGGCCGGGTAGAATTCCGGATACTTATCAACGATCAGTTGCCATTCAGGCCCGACTTAAGCTTTCATGGGCGCAAGTTATCCGTCACAATTTCGGCTGATCGTGTCGCTAGACCGTATTTAAATCGGGGGGAATCGAGCCGTTTGCTCGACGCGCTTAGATAGCGCGCTCTGGAGATTATGCCCATCTCGCAACGAGAAGGACGAGCCATGGACAGCATGCTCCGCCTAAATCATTGGGTGCGCTTGCTCATTGTAGCTTTAGCCGGCCTTATGGTCGCAGCTTGCGCGAACAGCAGTTCGGACCCATCCGCCCAACTTGCACCGGGCGCTGGGGCCGGAGCCGTCGTACCCGGTACACAACGCGATTTCAGTGTGAACGTTGGTGATATCGTTTATTTCACCACCGATAGTACCGACCTCAGTCCAGAAGCGCGCCAGACGCTGCAAAAACAAGTGCAATGGTTGAGACAGTATCCTCAATTCACAATTACGATTGAGGGTCACGCCGATGAGCGGGGAACGCGCGAGTATAACATCGCGTTGGGTGCCCGACGCGCGACATCCGTGCGGAAATTCCTAAGTCGCAACGGCATTAATGCTTCGCGAATACGTACGATTTCCTACGGTAAAGAACGTCCTGTCGCGGTTTGTGATGATATTTCATGCTGGTCTCAGAACCGTCGTGCTCAGACGGTGCTGAACAGCAGAGTAGCGGGCTGAACCGTCGTGGCTTCAGACTGAGGCTACGGCGTCCGGTCGGGTGTGTGGTTATGCCGGGCGGATTAATTTTAATAGCTCAATTGGCAGGGCGGCTCAGCCGCGTTTGTCTTGTTGCCAATTTGAGTATTTGTGCGGTTGCCGTTGGCAATCTGGAGGCATTGGCCCAACCGGCTGGTGCCTTTGGAGAGGAGCGACGGTTGACTAGCCCGATTCCATCCTCTGAACTACTCCGACAGACGGATAACAGCGCTACGCAACGGTTGCGGCTTGATGTAGGCGACCGGGTTTTCTTCGCGCCCGGCAGCGCTGCATTAGGGCTTCGCGCGCGAGCGGCTCTCGCCCGGCAAGCCGAATGGTTGAGTGCCGCGAGGCAGGACGTCGTTATTGTCGGGCATGCCGACGACGGGGGCTCGGAGAGAAACAACCAACGCATTGCTTCACGAAGGGCGGAAGTTGTCCGTAAAAGGCTCATTGAGGAGGGTGTGCCGGCAGGCCGCCTGCATTATTTCGGAAAGGGCCGGCAAGACAGGATCGCGATATGCGATGGGTCGTTGTGCCAAGCTCAGAATCGGCGTGTTGTCACTATAGTTCTGAGGGAGCGGTAGGTGCTTTGCAGTTGATTAGGCCGCGGGGCGTGAACACGGGTCGACTATTCGAATTGTTTTGGTTTCCTGTACGAGGCGTAACGGAGTGAGGTTGGCGAAGAAGGTCAATCAAGGGTTGCAGCAATGGACAACGCGCCGGTTTCCTAGGTATCAGGCGGTACGAACTAGACGAAGCGAAACGGGAGAAGATACGCGACATGGTGATTGATGTGGCAAACCCGTGGGCAACTGTGCGTGCTCTTGCTGGTGTGGCGGTTGCCGTTGCGGTGCTTGGACTGCCAGCGGCTATGGCCCAGGACAAGTCGGCACTGGCCAAACGCGTGCGCCAGCTTGAAGAGCAGCTGGTCGACATGCAGGTCGTTGTTGGCACGCTGGAGACCATGAAATCGGATAGTGCTGGGCCAAGTTATGCACCGCCGCCCAGTGCGGGTGGCGGTTATGGTGGCGGCGGTTTATCGGATAATGCGCGTCTTGATGGGATTGAAACGCAGATCCGGGCGTTGACCGCGCAGTTGGAGCAGTTGTCGCGGGAAGTACGCCAAGTGTCTTCTGGGCGCCGCGGAGGCGGTCTGCAGCCGGTTGGCCGCACCTATGCGACAGCACCACAGGCGCCCGTCAGTTCGCAGGATCTCAATGACTCGGATTCGTTTGGGGGCTTTGGCTCGACAACCGTGACACGCGGACGTGACGATGGCATTGGCGGTTTGCTTTCAGGCGGCGACGCTAAAGAGATGTACGAGAAGGCCTACAGTTTTCTTCTGCAGCAGGATTACGGAGCCGCTGAGGCAGCGTTTCGAGATTTCCTGACGCAGCATCCAGAGCATCAGCTGTCAGGAAACGCGCAGTATTGGCTTGGCGAAACGCATTATCTGCGGGGCGAGTACAAGACGGCGGCAACGGCCTTTCTGGAAGGCTACGAAAAGCACCAGAAGAGCACCAAGGCGCCGGACAGCCTGCTCAAGCTGGCGATGTCATTGGATCGCCTGGGACAGCGGAAAGCAGCCTGCTCGTCGTATGCGGAGCTGTCATCAAGGTTCCCCAATGCGCCGGAGCATATCCAACGTCGGGCTGCTACAGAGCAGCGCCGGGCGCGCTGTTGAGCTCCGCCTGAGGCGGTGTTGATCATGGATGTCTGAAGATCAGGACGACGCATTACCAATTTTCGCGGAAGAACGGGAACGGCTGTTCACGGGGCTTGGTCGTTGTCGTTTGGCGGTATGCGTCTCGGGTGGTGCCGACAGCATGGCACTAATGCACCTGCTTGCGGAGTGGGCCGCCGATCGTCGCCAGGTTCAACGGTCCGGTTCAGGGAAATGGGATGCGCAGCAGCGCCGCGAACCCCGCCCAGAACAAATGCCGACGCCTGCCTGGCTACAGGGCGTTGCTACTCGTGAAGACCTGTCGGCCGTGGGTGGATTAGCGCCGATCGTCGTGGTGAGCATCGATCATGGTTTGCGGCCAGAGGCCGCGGAGGAGGCACGGTTCGTCGCCGCCGAGGCGAAACGACTTGGGTTTCCACATCAAATTCTAAAATCCGATGAACCACCGCCGGAAACAGGTATTCAGGAGTGGGCGCGCAAGCTGCGTCACCGGCTAATTCTGGAGCTTCTGGATGCCGAAAGCTGGAGTTTGATCGATTTCGGTTTGAAGGACGAGGATGATGCGAAACGCCATATCGTCATGGCGCATCATCTCGACGATCAGGCCGAGACTGTGCTGATGCGGTTGGCGCGAGGAAGCGGAGCCGTCGGTCTTGGTGGGATGTCCGAACACCAGTGGCTCGAGATCGGCCCCGGACGTGGTCGGCCCTACTCGATCGGGACGCATCTGGTGCGTCCGTTATTGTCTGTACCTAAAGCCAGACTGCGGGCGACACTAAAGGCAAAAGGGGCAGCTTGGAGGGAGGATCACAGCAACGCTGATTGTGGCTTCGAACGTGTGCGTATCCGGAGTGCACTTGAAGATCTGCGTGGGCTTGGTGTTACCGCCAAGGGGATTGCGCGAAGTGCAAGCCGACTGAGGGCGGCGGAAGATTCATTTATGGCCTTCGAACGTTGCTGGGAGCGGGATATTGTTTCGTGGAATGAGGGCCTATTCGCGGAAATTGAGACCCGGCGGTTCGTGTCCCGCGGTCAATATGCTGGTGTGCGGCTGCTACAGCGCATCCTGGCGGCGTTCGGTGGTGCGTCACGGGCTGCGGGGCTTTCGCAGGTCGAGCGGCTCTGGGGGCTGCTGCTGGGCGAGGAGGGACCTTTCAAAGGTTCCACCCTCGGTGGATGCCGGATCGAGCTTGCGGGCGATCTCGGCGGTGGTTCGATCCACGTCTGTCGTGAAGGACAGGGTGATGGTCTCGGCCGGGTTGCACTCGTACCCGGCAATTCAATCGAATGGGACGGAGGTCGATTCCGTGTGGCGGCGGAAGCTGATGCGCGACCAGCAGACGTCGGAGCTCTTGGAGCCGACGGCTGGGCGCGGCTCAAGCGTGCTGTCGATGGATTGGATGAGTTGGGATTGAAGGCTGCCGCTATGGCGACATTGCCGGCGATCTGGCGATCAGATGACCTGATTGGGCTACCTTTTCTTGACGTTTGGCTGCCAAAAAGAGCGACGTCCGGGAAGGTTCTTGATGCTTGGTCGAAGTGGTGCTTTTCGGAAAAAGACGCTTATGACGCCGTCTTTACAGGGCTTGCCGCGCATCCAGCCGGTACTGATTAAGCGTAATATTAGCATCACGGTTGCAGATCCGGTGCCGTGCTAAAGTCTTCACCCGGCCGAGGGTTGGCCTCAAGAACTTGGCAAACCCTGAGGGTACGCCTATCTTAACGCTATAACGTGTGCCGCCTGCGCTGCGGTGCGATTTGTCCGCCCGGACCCACCGGGCTTTGAGGGACTGAAATGAATTCAAACTTTCAGAAGCTTGCGGTCTGGGTGTTGATCCTGGTGTTGCTGGCCGTGTTGTTCAATATGTTCAACAACAACACCGCCGAGAGCCGGCGCGGCGAGGAAATCACCTACTCGGAGTTTCTGACGGCGGTTGATGCAGGCAATGTCACCGAGGCGACGATCTCGGGTAAACGCATTACCGGCAAATTGGGCGATAGTGGCGTCACATTCCAGACTTACGCTGCGGAGGATCCGGGGCTTGTTGAGCGCCTGCGGCAGAAGAACGTGAAGTTCAAGGTTGCGCCGCGCGATGAAGATGTGCCGTCAATCCTGAGCGTGCTGTTGAACTGGTTCCCCATGCTGCTGTTAATCGCAGTGTGGATATTCTTCATGCGTCAAATGCAGTCGGGCTCGGGCCGTGCCATGGGTTTTGGTAAGTCACGTGCGAAGCTTTTGACGGAACGGCACGGCCGGGTGACTTTTGAAGATGTCGCCGGGGTCGATGAAGCGAAGTCGGATCTGCAGGAGATCGTCGAATTTCTTCGCGATCCGCAAAAATTTCAGCGTTTAGGTGGACGTATCCCACGCGGTTGTTTGCTGGTCGGTCCTCCGGGGACCGGTAAGACGCTGATCGCGCGTGCGGTCGCCGGCGAAGCCAACGTGCCGTTCTTCACGATTTCCGGTTCGGACTTTGTCGAGATGTTTGTCGGCGTCGGCGCGAGCCGCGTTCGCGACATGTTCGAACAGGCCAAGAAGAACGCTCCATGCATCATCTTCATCGACGAGATCGATGCCGTCGGTCGCCATCGTGGTGCGGGACTTGGTGGTGGCAACGACGAGCGTGAGCAGACACTCAACCAGTTGCTGGTCGAGATGGACGGCTTCGAAGCCAACGAAGGCATCATTATCATTGCCGCAACGAACCGTCCCGACGTGCTCGATCCGGCTCTGCTGCGACCAGGCCGCTTCGATCGTCAGATTATCGTGCCGTTACCTGACGTTGTCGGCCGCGAGAAGATCTTACGCGTACATATGCGCAAGGTGCCTGTGGCGCCGGACATTGAGCCGCGGGTGATTGCGCGGGGTACGCCTGGCTTTTCAGGCGCGGATCTTGCCAACCTGGTCAATGAAGCAGCGCTACTGGCGGCTCGACGAAACAGAAGGCTCGTGACGCAATCGGAGTTCGAGGACGCCAAAGACAAGGTGATGATGGGGTCGGAACGACGCTCGATGGCGATGACCGAGGAAGAGAAACTCGCGACCGCTTATCACGAAGCCGGCCATGCGATCGTCAACATCCGGGTGCCGGGCAACGATCCGTTGCACAAGGTCACGATCATTCCGCGCGGACGCGCGCTCGGCGTCACCATGAGCCTGCCGGAACGTGACAAACTCAGTTATTCGAAGGAGTGGTGCGAGGGTAAGATAGCCATGACTTTTGGTGGCCGCGTTGCCGAACAACTTATCTATGGCAAGGAACACCTGAACACCGGGGCCGCTAGCGATATCTCGCAAGCGACTACACTTGCTCGAAAGATGGTCACCGAGTGGGGCATGAGCGAAGTGCTTGGGCCGTTGCTCTATAACGAGAACCAGCAAGAGGTCTTTCTTGGCCACTCGATCGCGCAGCACCAGAATATGAGCGAGGAAACCGCCCGGATGATCGACGAGGAAATCCGTCGTATCGTCAATGCTGGCTATGACAAAGCCTGGGAGGTTTTGAGCAACGACCGCGAGGAACTTGAAGCCATCACGCAGGCCTTGATGGAATTCGAAACGATCACGGGCGAAGAGGTGAAGGCGGTTCTGCGCGGGGAGAAGATCGATCGGCCGACCGATGACGATAGCAGCCGCGGCCCGATCGAGTCGGCTGTGCCGGTTGCCGGTCGTCAGACCAAGCCCCGCGATGAGCCTGATCCCGATACTGGCGGTATGGAACCGCAGCCCGGTTAAGCGGCTTCGGTGTGGCATCCGCCTGTCGGCTTGCCAGACCCGGCGACAAACGACAAACTCCTAGTCACGGCCGCGGTATCTCCGCGGCCGTTTCTTGTCGCCAAGAGGGGAGGTGAAGCCGATGCAGCGCTCGATCTATCTCAGACCCGTCGGGTTTGTTGCGCATCAGCAGAATGGCGAGGAAGACGAAGTCTGGGGCGGTATCCCGCTGGCGGGCGGTCCGTTCGCGTTCACCGCCTTGGAAATAACCGAGCGGCAGGGAGCAGGTGTGCAGCGGCGCATTTGTACGCTTGGCGAATTCTTCGAGCGCGACTGGGGACGAAGGACGTTGGCGGCGTCGGACCTATTCGAAGCCTTGCGGCAGCCGCGAGGTCGCATCGCCGGGCTGTCGATGGACCGGCCGCGGATCATGGGCATTGTCAACGTTACGCCAGACAGCTTTTCCGACGGTGGATCGTTCGACGGTGTGCAGGCAGCGGTGGATCATGCGCTGCGGCTTGAGGAAGAGGGTGCCGAGATCCTGGACATCGGCGGTGAGTCGACGCGGCCAGGTTCGGACACGGTACCGTTGGAGGAAGAGCTGCGCCGGGTTTTGCCCGTTCTGGAAGCGTTACGGAGTAAGACCGACGCTCTAATCTCCGTTGATACGCGTAAGGGGCGGGTGATGCTGGCGGCGGCCGAAGCCGGCGCCGATATTCTCAATGACGTTTCTGCCCTGACCTATGATCCCGAGGCGTTGCAGATCGCTGCCGAGACGGGCCTTCCGGTCATGCTCATGCATGCTCAGGGCGACCCAAAGACAATGAATGATGACCCGCAGTACGGCGATGTCGTGCTTGATGTTTTCGATTTTCTGGAGCGGCGTGTGCACGCCTGCGAGGCGGCTGGGATGCCGCGTGAAAAAGTGATCATCGATCCGGGTATCGGCTTTGGAAAGCACCTTCATCACAACGTGGCGGTGCTTTCGGCAATGAGCTTATTTCACACGCTTGGTGTGCCGGTTCTTTTGGGGGCGAGCCGCAAGAAATTAATTGGGCAGCTCTGTGATGTTGAGGATCCCACGGCCCGCGTTCCTGGATCGATAGCAGCGGCGCTGTCGGCGGTGGCGCAAGGCGTGCAGATCGTTCGCGTGCACGACGTGGCGGCGACCAAACAGGCGCTGTCGGTGTGGATGGCGGTGCAGTTGGGCGATGAACGTGGGGCTGCAGGACCGGCGTCCAAGCGCAGTGGTCTCTGTTAGTCGTCGAAGAGGGCGCTTTTCCGCCACGTTCCTGACGGAGCGCTTTTTTTCGTGGTGCGCTTTGCGGTTTTGGCAGGTGCTGTCCGTCTCCTGGACTTCTTCCTGACCGACTTTCTTTGTGTATTTTTGGACGCTTTTGGTTTGCTATCGAATGGCGCTGAACGGGCTGCTTTCCAGTTGGGCAACGGCGAGTGTCTCGCCGGAGTGCTTCGCGGCCTAGGCGAAACCTCGGCCGATTGGACCGTTGGAAGTTTTTTCCATCCGGCGACGTATGGCGTCTGCAAGTGGTTCGATCGCTTCGGTGTTCGAGAGGCGTTGGAGTGGCCAAGTGGTTTGTGTTTAGATGCCCCTGCGGTGTTGCGACTGACTGTTCGGGGAGTATCCGTCGGCGTATTCAGTTCCGATATCCCACCCTTGGAGGGTGCAAGGTCAATTGGCCGCCGTTTTTGATACAGCAGGGATGATCGCAACGTTTCGCTGGCGAAATCAAAGCGGTTGGCAAGTGGATACGCGGTGATTGGTTCGGTCTGTGCGATCTGCCGGTCGGAAGCCGTGCTAGACTGCGCGCCCATTGACAAGGCGGTGAATAGGCTCGCGATCAGCACAAGTGACCAGTGCCGACAAACCTTTTCGCGTTGGCTTTCTTCTCTATGCTCTCTGGGCACGATCGTATTGCTTTCGGCGTTTAGTTTCGGGCAGAGCAAAACCCCTTCGACGTATTTGACGTAATCTAACAGGTTTGCAATCGACACGAATAGACGGGGTGTTTCCCCACCAATTATCTTATTGATTCGTTAAATAATAATTTCGATTTCTTTGCAGCTGGGCTTTGCGGTCACTATCGCTTTGTTCGACAGCCGCGAGTACTGCCTTGCGACGGTTGTCGATCTTCACTTCTTCGCGGCGAATTTCTTTAGGCAGAATAATTTTTTGAGCCTTGGCCATAGAGCGGAGATTGTCGATCCTGTCCACTTCCTTGAGTTTGGCTCGAATGCCTTCCGCGCCTTCGCGTTTGAAGGTGGGAACAAGACCGAAGATAAAGGGATCAAAGGCGGATTGGGCATCACTGGCCGTGGTTCTTGGCGATGCCACTGGCGCGCGCGGTTCCACCGGTTCAGCTGGCTTTGGTGCCTGAGATTGTTTGGCTGGGGCCGGGTTCGGGTGCGGCCGCGTCAATGGCCGGCGTGGCACCGATGCGCCGGCCCGGTTCGCGCCGCGACAGCCAGGAAGTTCCCCACAACACCCTCACTTCACTGCCTTAGGTCAAGTTTCGAAGAAGCCTATGTGGATAGTCCACGTCTCCCCATTTCGCGGATCTGTTGCATCTGCTTAACCTATGCGACGATTCCTACCGGTTGCTCGGCTAGGCCGTGAGCTTTTTTATGCGTGTCTTCGCAAAGCTGGACGAATTCAAGTGTTATGGCAGGTGGGCGACATACACCACGACTGCCATTAAAAGGCTTGTACGTCGTCAGCGTAACGATTGTTCATCGTAATTGATGTGAGACTTCGAGGCAGACACTGCAAATTGCGGCCGCAACCCGGTTTGGGGGAGCGCGCGATGAACGGTGTTAGGTCTCGAGGGGGGCTCGCCGGACTTCTGCCGTGAACGCGCGCGCATGCCGGGTGCCATCCAGTACGCTTTATGCAATGTGATTTCACATTGGATGATGGGCGGGATTTAGTAGTTCGCCCAATTAGTCCCGATGGCACAGGTCACGTAGTTGCGACCACGCCTTTGCGGGTATGGGATCAAGGGTATGAGGGGCATCATGGCACGACGCTATTTCGGTACCGACGGCATCCGTGGCCGGGCAAACAAGCATCCGATGACGTCAGAGGTTGCTTTGAAGGTTGGGATGGCCGCCGGAAAGGTCTTCCAAAACGGAACGCATACTCACCGCCCTCGGATTGTGATCGGCAAGGACACACGGCTGTCGGGCTACATGCTTGAAGCGGCTCTGATGTCGGGCTTCACGGCGGTTGGGATGGATGTTTTCTTGCTCGGACCGATGCCAACCCCGGCTGTGGCGATGCTGACGCGCTCTTTGCGCGCTGATCTCGGAGTGATGATCTCAGCCTCGCATAACCGCTTCGACGACAATGGAATCAAACTTTTTGATCCGGACGGTTACAAGCTGTCCGACGAGATGGAGTTGCGGATCGAGAACTTGATCGATTCCGACCCGTGTAATATGCTGACGGGTCCTGAAAGCATCGGACGTGCTACCCGCGTCGAAAGCGCTCAAGAGCGCTATGTCGAGTACGCCAAGAGGACGTTGCCTAGGAACTTGCGCTTCGACGGATTGCGGATCGTTGTTGATTGCGCCAATGGGGCAGGCTACCGCGTCGCGCCGGAAGTATTGTGGGAGCTCGGTGCTGAGGTCATCAAGATTGGTGTCGATCCGAATGGCCGGAATATCAATCACAAATGCGGTTCCACCTCTCCGGATGCACTTATCGATAAAGTGCATGAGGTTCGCGCCGATATCGGTATCGCACTCGATGGTGATGCCGACCGGGTGGTGATTGTCGATGAAACGGGGCAGATCGTCGACGGTGACCAGCTGATGGCCGTGATTGCTGAAAGTTGGTACAGGCGCGGGCGCCTGGCAGCAGGCGGGATCGTGGCGACCGTGATGTCGAACCTCGGGTTGGAACGGCACCTGCAGGGCATGGGTCTATCGATGGCGCGGACGCCAGTTGGTGACCGTTATGTCGTGGAACACATGCGGAAGCATGGCTACAATATTGGCGGCGAGCAATCCGGACATATAGTGCTGTCGGACTTCACCACAACCGGGGATGGTTTGGTTTCGGCGTTGCAGATTCTGGCCGTGGCCGTTGCTAGCGAGCGGCCAGTGTCTGAGGTTTGTTCGTGCTTCGAACCGGTTCCGCAGTTGTTGCGGAACGTGCGTTACGACGATGGCCGTCCGTTGGACGACAAGGGTGTGCAGAAGGCGGTTGATGCAGCCAAGCAGAAGCTGGGCAACAGCGGTCGGCTGGTGATTCGCCCTTCGGGCACGGAACCTGTGATCAGGGTGATGGCCGAAGGCGATGACCGCGGTCTTGTTGAAGTTGTGGTAGGTGATATCTGCGATGCGGTTCGTGCCGCTACCGCGCGCGCCGCCTAAGCGGCAAAGGCCAGTATTCCGCCGTTTTGCGGGCCGATTGGCCAGGGTGCTCAACGTGGCAATCTGGCAACGGGTGGTTTGACAATGGCCGCGTGGCGACGTGCCGCCCTGTCGCGATACATTGATTAATCCTCCATTAAACCTTCCGGGCGAATACTCCCCTCAGC